>WNFY01016996.1_pt1 | contig 14805 bp, 11 predicted proteins | sample 5400091 | NCBI WGS metagenome assembly WNFY01 (sample SAMN13153364, study PRJNA577476) | soil metagenome | isolation source: 60 cm soil or saprolite under grassland replicate 1 | place: USA:California | collected 2016-06-15 | reverse complement strand
AGATGAACATCCTGGTGCTGGCGTTAGCATTGGCGCTGATGCCCGCTGGCGGGCAAGCGCAGGGTGGTATTCAGGCTCCCGGAAACAAGACACCAAACACTCAGAACCAGCCGCTCAGTCAGCGCGGCATCGAACGAATTGTGGAGGAAGTCCATCATCAACTTGTGTTGCTTCCGTATTACGGAGTTTTCGATAACCTCGCCTACAAGGTTTCCCCGGACGGCACGGTTACGCTGCTGGGTCAAGTCGCACGGCCTACGCTGAAGTCGGATGCCGAGCGCGTGGTGAAGAAAATAGAAGGCGTCGAACGCGTCGATAACCAGATTCAGGTGCTGCCGACGTCGCCCTTCGACGACCAGATTCGGCGTGCAACTTATCGAGCCATCTATGGCAACGAAGTCTTGAGTCAATACGCGCTGCGGGCCGTGCCCCCGATTCACATCATCGTGAATAATGGGCACGTTACGCTGGAAGGTGTGGTGGCTCGGCAAATGGATAAACAGATCGCCGAGATGCAGGCCAAGAGCGTGCCCAACGTTTTCTCGGTCACAAACAATCTCAGGGTGGAAGAAGAGGGCAAATAAGAACAATGCGGGATTCGCTCTTTAACCCTACTGAAGAATACAAGACGGGTGTGGCTTGATCGTTGGTAAGCGAACCACGCCCGTTTTTTTCTTCGTACTGCTAGGGATCATCGTCTTCTTCTTGATCTATGCGGGTGTGCGACGGAGCCAACAGACTCCGCCGCCGGAGCCATCCTTACGTCAAAATAGGTGACCCGCCGGCACATTCATGGTGTAGATGCGCAGGCGTGGTAAGTATCTGAATTGTGGTCGTTGACATACGAGTCCCGGAAAATCTGGCTCTTTTACTTCCCGGCGTTGCCGTGAACGCTGCCAACACCGGTGCAGAAATCCCAACCGGTCTTACTCGTGAAACCCGCGAACGGACCGCAGTAATCAACAGCGATATCGTGGAAGTCCGCAGTGTTTCCGAGGTTACTGTAGATGGTGGTCAGCTCGTTTTCGCTGGAGGTAGCGAAATGGCCAGCTGAGTTGGCCACGCCCGCCAATGCCGGCGATGACACGCTAGTTCCACCAACGATCCACCAGCCCTTGACGCCGCAACAGCCGGCGGTCGAGCCTTCAACTGGTGTACTGTCAAATACCCAGACACCTGTATCAGGATCAGCATCGAAGGACACGTCAGGCACGCCACGTGAGCTTCCGACGATGCTGGCAATGGAAGTTTGATAGGTCGGGATGGATTCGAACAAGCTGCGACCACCGCCAGTTTCAGCCCAGGGACGCTCGGTGATGAACGCCAGGGTAGAGGGATTCCGGCTGATTGTCGTGCCGCCGGCTGCAACAACGTTGGGAGCAACGCTAGGCCACGCTGTTCCCGGGAAGTCGCCTGTGGAAGCGAAGAACACCACCCCGGACTGGATAAAGTGAGAGTCGAGGCTGGTTTCGCCGGAGAATTCTCCGCCGCCCCAACTGTTGGAAACCTCACCGCCACCCGCAGCGGCCACAAGAGTAGCGGCCTTAGTTTCAGCGGCCAGCAGATTAGTGAGGCTGTTCGACGCTGCCTCAACCAGGATGATCCTGGCGCTTGGCGCCATCGCATGTGCCCACTCTATGTCGAGAGATTCCTCAAGCTCCCATCCTCCCGTGGGGTCCTGAGGCGGCTTCGTTCCGCTGGCGAAAACCTTGCTGAAGTTTGCCGCCGGCAAACCAAACTGCGCCGAAAACTTTGCCAAGTCGGTGGCGGCATTGGGATCATCAAACGCGTCCACGATGGCTATCACTTTGCTGCCGCCTGCCGGATTGACGGTCGCGGTGAGTGGATTACACCCTGATACGCGGGTCGAGACCAGGAAATAAACGCAGCCCAACGACGCGGGTGTCTCAGCCACGAATCCTGGGGCGGGAGACGTACTCGGCCCGATTACGGGGAAGCCCCCACTAGGGAGCAGCAACTCGATATTGGTGTGGGCCCTGACTCCGATATCTCCGGGGCGCTCGATATTCGATTGGGGCGAAATCACTTTACCCCGGGCAGACCCATGCTGGGCAAGGCCGGCATTTGTTAATCCGACCAGGAGAACCAGCGCGGAGACTAATACTTCAATTTTCTTTTTCACAGTACTCTACTCCTTAGCTCGCCATGTCTGTCTTTGCACAACCGGACGCTTCGATTTGTCGAAGCCTGCGTGAGAGTCGGATTATTCATCCTGCAGCGACGTGAAATCCCCCAAACACTGGCGAGAGTTGCCGAAGTCTGTCGCAGGAGTTAGCAACTGTCAAGCAGAAAAATATTAAGAGCCACAGCTGTTGCTTCTCCGGTGCGGTGAACACAGGAAATGTGATACGCCGCCGCTTCAGTTCGGCTCTCCACGCCATGGGCGTCATAGAAATTGGCAATCAGCTTGCCCGGATAAAGCACCCCGAACGAACCGAAAAGCCGGATGCCCTTCACTGTCGAATGTGCCGCGAGAGGGCGCTCGATTATCCCGGCGTTCGTTACGTCTTTCAGGTCTTTTCCGGCGCGCGTGGGAAGCCATTGCGTATCCATGGCGTAGCTTTCGCCCGGCGCTAATCGGATCATGGGACTATTAATTTCTGCTTCCATGTAATAGGGAGTGTCTTCGCGCGTGGAGGAGCGCAGATGCGGTAAGCCTTTGTCATCGAGCTCCAACGCGGCGCCATTCTTATAAAAAATTATGGAAGCTTTTCCGGGATAGTCGGCTCCGGGAATGTATTGAAAGCGTTCAATCATTGCGTAGCGAGTCGAATTGTCCGCCACGGCGAGCCAGCCTGCGGTTGAATCCAGCCAGACTTCGTTTTCCAGATATTGCCAGTGCAGTAAGAACAGGCCGTCGGCGATGTTGAAAGATGGGTCGTCGGCCAGACCTGCGCGCACCTGATAACCGTTGAAGTAGGCGCTCTGCGGATTGACGGGAGTAAATGCCCAGAAATCGCGGTTGAATCCGCTGCCGCGGTAGAGTCAGCGGTGTCATATTGCGTTACCGATTGCACGGACCAGCGGATCGGATGGCCTGTGGCATTCTTCATCACAGCGTGAAATGAAATTTGCGGTGAATCGCTGCCGATGCTGATTTCGCGCGAATATTGCAGCCCGGTTACCGGATCAGCGGGCCCGTCGAGGCGGACGGCGCAGGTACTGTCATGCGAAAGGACCGTTAGCTGATACTCGCCGTCGTCGAGCAGATCCGACGCCGGCCCGGCCCAGTGCTGCTCATCCTGGCGGCCTTCGGGAAGCGGCCAAAGCTTATCGCCGCCGTAATTGAACCACTTCCCATTGTTCTTTCCCGACGGTGGAAAGTATTGCCCCTTGTATTGCGGATTTACAAATAGATAAGAATGGCCGGCAAATGTGACCTGCATGAGCCGCCCGCCAACCTGAGGCACGATTGTCAGCCGCACCCAATCGTTCGAGAGTTCTTCAGCTTTCCATCCTTCGAAATTCGTTGGGCGAAGTTGGCACTGATGATGCGTTGCGGCAAATGTGCAGCAGCAAAGAGTAACCATTAGAGCAGTGAACCTCATTCTGGTCGTTCCTCTCAATCGGTATTTAACTCGTGGGAAGCAGCGGTTAATCAGGCAGGGCCGGAGTCAGGATGTTTCATGGTGATTCTGTTTCTTCCTTGGTGTCTTGTTCCATTGCTTGGGAATCGGTTGTTTGTCTCTCGTAGAGTCTATTGAAGTCGGCGAGAGCGCGTTCTGACTTCTCTTTTTCTCCGAGCCTGGCATACACGCGGACTAACTGGTAGAACGCTGCGCTGAGGGATGGATCGTGTTCCACAGCCTGGCTGAGCTCCTCGGCTGCCTCCTTGAACCGCTTGGCCGATGCGAGGAGTTTTCCAAATTCGTAGTGCGACAACGCGTAATCTGGCTTGAGTTGGATGGCCTTCCTGAAGGAGTCTTCAGCTCTGCCGGATTCATTCGTGCGCGCGAGGAGAATGCCAAGGTGGCAGTGCAAGCGAGCGTTGTTCGGCTGTAGAGCAACTGCCCGACGAAGGCATCGCTCCGCATCCCCGGTCTTGCCAAGATTCGCTAACGCTATGGCTTCCAGGAATAGATCCCTCGCGGAATTCGGATTGAGTTCGACTGCGCGCGCAAGACTCCGCGCTGATTCGTCGTAGAGCCGAGTGAAGTAATAACTCACACCGGCAAGATAGTAAGGTTCATCCCAGTTGGGCGCCAGAGTAGTTGCTTTCTTCGCCATCTCGAGGGCTGCATCCTGCTGCCCTGCGCGTTGCAGTAGGCGAGTACGCAGCGCCAAGATTTGAGGGTTATCTGGCGCCAGAGTCAGCGCTTGTTCGGATTCCTGGTCTGCCTCCGGAAAGCGGTGAGACAGGTAATACGCGCTTGCGCGCAAATAGTGATCTTCGGGTGTTTTCGCTTCTCTGATTGTGCTCAGTACTTGTTCCGGCTGGTTGGATTGCAGGTAGGCTGCGGCTAGCTGGCGACAGATCTCCGCGTCCTCGGGACGAATAAGACAAGCCTTGCCCAAGTAAACCGCTGCTTCTCTGGGCTGAGCATTTTTAAGAAACAGTTGGCCAATCGCGGTGTTCCACTGGAAATCCGATCCCAAAACTTTCGCCGCATCCGCTGCGTCCGCGCGTGCTTCCGAAACTTGCCCCGCCTCCATTTCCGCGCGGACGATATTAAAATCGACATCCGGCCGCGGCTTGAGTGCCCTTGCATGGCGTAAGTGAGTCAGTGGCTTGCTCAAGTTCTGCGCGCGCGTCCTGAAAATTACGTTCCCGCAAGTAGGCTAAAGCCAGATTGTAATGACCCGTGTAGGATCGAGGCTGCAGCTTAAGCGCTCGTTTGTAATGTCGAATTGATTTTGCCGTCTGGCCGCCCTGAAACTCGGTGAGTCCCAGCAAAAGGTAAGCTTGAGCGAAATTCGGGTCCGCCTGAACGGCCCGATTAAGCTTTTCAAGGGCAGTGGCCGAATCCCCTGCCGCCAATGCTTTCTGAGCACTTGCGAAGTAAGAGCGTGCCACTGAGCGGCTTGACGCCGGTTGCTGCGCGTCTGCCAGGCAAAGTGCTACCTGCAACGAGATGAATGCAATCGCAAGCAGCCGGACTGCGCTGGGACCTGCAGTCGACGATGCATGAGGCGGCAGCCGAAAGCGTTTTTCAGCCTGTGAAAACCCTTCCCACTGGCAGCCGCGCTTCATCACTTGCAGATTATTACATTTAGCGATTTTCAACGAGATTTTCTTGACTTCATCTGCGGTTCTATGGAGAGTATGTGTCAACTCGGGGTCGAACTCATTTGCTTCTCCAACCCCCGGAGGTGCTTTGTGAGCTGCCCATCGTACAAAACTCTGGTTTGCCTTTCCGCCCTGCTTCTCCTTGGCGTCCAACTTCTTCGTGCAGAAGTCACGGCTGGAGTCCTGGGTACAGTGGTTGACCCAAGCGGCGCCGCCGTTTCCGGTGCGACAGTGGTCCTGAGGAATCCGGATACAGGACTGCAGCGCCGCGCAAAGACGAACGAATCGGGCGACTATGAGTTCTTAGCTGTCCCGGTCGGAGAAAAGTACAGCGTTCAGGTCGAGGCGAAAGGGTTTGAAAAGTCCGTCCAGAATGGAGTCAAACTCCTACTCAACCAGAAGTACCGGGCGGACTTCAAGCTTGTGGTCGGCGCTGTGACTGAGACGGTCGAAGTCACTAGCTCTACGACGCAGGTGGATACCACCAGCACGCAACTTGGCGATGTCATCGAAGATAAGAAGATGACCGACCTGCCACTCAATGGCCGCAGCTACATCGACTTGTTGGGACTGCAAGCAGGCGTGGTTCCTGTTTCCTCTGATGCTGCGATTCACGACCGTTTCGTTTCTGGCAATCAGAATTCCGGCCAAGTATCTGTCAACGGTCAGCGAGAGTCCGCCAACTCATTTTTGGTAAATGGCGGTGACGTCGAAGAAAGCGTTCAAAACGGAGCTTCGATCGTTCCTACGCTCGACTCGATTCAGGAATTTCGACTGTTGACCAACTCGTTCAATGCCGAGTATGGCCGTTTTTCCGGCGCTATAGTTAACGTCTTAACAAAGCCGGGAACCAACGAAATTCATGGTTCTGTCTACGAGTTCCTGCGCAACGAGAAGCTCGATGCACGAAGCTACTTCGATCAGGACAGGGGCGACTTCAAACGTAACCAGTTCGGGGGCACGATCGGAGCTCCGGTTGTGAAGAACAAGGTCTTCTTCTTTGGCGATTACCAGGGTACCCGCGAGATTCGTGGAGTCTCGTCAGGCCTAGTCAACGTGCCTTCTCCGCTCGAGAGGAGTGGGGATTTCTCCGAACTTCCGGATGACTTCACCGGCTCTGTTGCTGGTAGTGACGATCCCGCTGTTGGCAATTTTCCGAGTGTGTTAACTCAACGCCTGGGATATTCGGTGATCTCCGGTGAACCGTATTGGTTTCCCGGATGTACTACAACGGATACCACAAGCGGATGCGTGTTTCCTGGCGCGAACGGCCCGTTCATTCCTCAATCTGCGTGGTCTCCAGTTGCCCTGGCCACGCTGAAATTCATTCCCACGCCGAACGTTTCCTCGGGGGAATTTTCCACCACTGCCGAAAAGCTAAATCTGCGCGACGAGAAATTCGGACTCAAGCTTGACCTTAATACGGCGCATCTCGGCAACTGGTCGGGGTATTACCATTTCGACGATGCCAACTTCCTCAACCCTTTTCCGGCGTTTACCTCGAACGTGCCGGGGTTCTCCGCAGTCACGCTCTCGCGGGCGCAGCAATTCCAGGTGAGCAACACCGCCATCTTCAACCCCAATACTGTCAACGAAGTGCGTATTAATTACACCCGCTTCGCGTTCTTGAAGAACAAGCCTGTGGGTGGCCTTGGCAAGATCGAAGACTTCGGATATATCCGCGGCGACGCGGCGAATCCGCTGGGAGTTATCCCGACCAATTCTAAGTACGAAGGGGTCGCGCCTATCAGCCTGGACAACACAGGCACCTCCTTCGGCCTGCCCGACGGCACCACAGGCCAGTACAACAATACGTACCAGATCACCGATAACTTTTCGAAGGTGGTAGGAAAACATACGCTCAAGTTCGGCGGTGACATCCGGTATATCCAGGTAAACGAACGCAACACGTACACATCGAACGGTTGGTTTGCCTTCGACGGAGGCGAGACCGGAAACGATTTTGCTGATTTTCTGTTGGGAGCACCCGACCTCTTCAATCAAACAAGCCCACAACTGCTGGACTCGCGGACGAAATATTTCGGTCTTTATGGGCAGGATACGTACAAGGTTAGTTCCAACCTTACTGTCAACTACGGATTGCGCTGGGACACAAGCCAGCCTTTCTACGACACGAAGGACAGGATTCAGACATTCGTGCCTGGTGTGCAGTCGAAGATTTATCCTGATTCACCGACCGGCTTTGTTTTTCCGGGGGATCCCGGAGTGCCGCGTACGCTCGCGCCCACACAATACAACCGGTTTGCTCCCCGCCTGGGTATAGCTTACTCGCCTAGTGCAACTGAAGGATTTGCAGGGAAAATTTTTGGTGGTCCGGGCAAGACTAGTATCCGCGTTGGGGGCGGTCTTTACTACACCGCCATCGAGGACGTCACCCTGTTCAACGAGGTCGGCGATGCCCCTTTCGGGCTGTTCTGGATCAGTCCGTCTCCTGTTTACCTCGAAGAGCCTTACAAGCGCCGTGTGGGCCAGCAAGATCCGGTGGGGAACCGTTTCCCGTTCACCATTCCGCCGGCGGGAGCCACTGGAATCTGGGCCAAATACCTGCCGATCGCATATTCGCCCGGCTACAATATCCACAATAAATTGCCCTATGCTGAGCACTTCAACCTCACCATTCAGCGCGAGATTGCCAGGAGCGCGGTGCTCTCGATCGGCTATGTCGGATCACGCGGGCGTCACCTGCTTTCTACGGTCGAGTCGAATCCGGGCGATCCAGCAAAGTGCCTCGCTACCCCCGGCTGCGACACGTTTGGAGAGGACACTATTTACGATTTGGGGGGCGGGAATTTTGTTTTTGGGACTCGGCCCTTTTCGGTGACTTCCGGCCGTGAGCTCGATAAGACAACTGGAATTGGTTCGCTTGATTTTCAGAACAACGCCTGGGAAGCTACAGTTGCCAATTCCAACTACAATGCCCTGCAAACTAGCCTGGAAAAGAAGGTGGGCGACTTTCGTTTCTTGGCTGCGTATACGTGGTCAAAGTCCATCGATAACTCTTCTGGCTTTTTTGACCCGATAAACCCCTTCAATCCAAGCTTAAGTAGGGCGCTCTCCACATTCGATATCGCGCACAATTTTGTCGTCAGCTATAGCTACGATTTGCCTTTCGCCAGGTCGGCCCACGGCATCCAGGGCAAGTTGCTCTCTGGCTGGACAATATCGGGAATCACGCGTTTCAATACCGGTTTCCCAGTCACACTTACCGAGGACGACGACAACTCTCTTTGCGGCTGTGGCGGGGCCGACGTGCCCAATTACAACGGCCAGCCTATTCACTTCCTTGACCCGCGAAATCCTGAGCATCTGTTCTTCGATCCCTCTCCCTTCTCTCCGGAAGCCCTGGGCAGCGTCGGAAACGCAAAGCGCCGCTTCTTCCATGGACCGGGAATCAACAATTGGGATCTTGCATTTCACAAGAACACTCGAATCGGGGAAAGGACCGCCCTGGAATTTCGTGCAGAATTCTTCAATATTTTCAATCATGCTCAGTTCATGAATTCAGGTTCCGTCGTTGGCGAAGTCAACGGCAACCTCGGCAAGGTTACTAGCGCTCGTGATGGGGGGACGCCCGTCGCTCCACCGGGCCAAAACTTTTTAAGGACGGAGCGATGAACCTCTATCTCAAGAAAGTCGGCTTTTTTCTTACGCTGCTGTTCCTGTTGTGTTCAGCTAGTGATCGAACGCACGCGTTGGCTAAAAAAGCTGACGATTCACGATACCTAATTTCTAGAGTTGAAAATGCCTATCTGAGAAGCTAGGTTCTTATTCTGTGGTTCCCCTATGAAATATTGCCGGTTTAAGTTAGACGGACAGGACAGCTATGGCCTGGTTGAGCTCGTCATGGGAAAAGAAGTAATTACACGCGTTCTGGCGAGTGCGCCCGAAAAGGTTGGCGATCTCGAAGACCTCACAAGCAAACGGATGCCTCCGCTCGCGCTTGCGGACGCCGCGCTGCTGCCTCCGGTGCGGCCGTCGAAAATCGTCTGCGTGGGACGAAATTATCGTGAGCATGCCGCCGAATTAGGCAATGAGGTACCCAGCGAGCCGCTGATCTTTTTGAAACCGCCGTCATCCCTGCTTGCCCCAGGAGGCAGTATTCGTCGGCCACGAATTTCTGAGCGCACGGACTACGAAGGAGAACTCGGGGTCGTGATCAGTAAGCCATGCCACAAAATTTCGACCGAAGAGGATGTTCGTCCTTACATCCTCGGTTATACGTGCGTAAATGATTTCACCGCACGCGACCTGCAGAACAAAGACGATCAATGGACCCGCGCAAAAGGCTTCGATACCTTCTGTCCAGTTGGCCCACTGGTTACAAATGAAATTGATCCCTGGGCGGGAGTTGGCGTCGAAACCCGTGTGAATGGCGCGATCCGTCAGCAGGGCAACACACGGGATTTCATTTTTGGGATCGACGTCATAGTGCGCTTCATTTCCCAGGTGATGACGCTGTTTCCTGGAGACCTGATTGCGACGGGGACGCCCAAGGGTGTCGGGCCTGTGGTCGCGGGTGACGTGATCGAGGTTAGTGTGGAGGGCGTCGGCACGCTGAAGAACGTGGTGGTTGACGAGTAGGTGTCTTACTCGAGTGAAATCCTCTATGTGCGCACTGCGTTTACTACCGGGCATCTCGCCCAGTGGCCGGGTGCAACCTGCAACAACGGTGGCAGTTCGGCAGCACATTCCACGACCCTGGATTCGCAGCGTGGTTCAAACGGGCATCCAGGAGGAAGGGCGTGCAGCGGCGGCACGGCGCCTTCAATCGTTCTCAGCGGGCGGGAGCGATCGGTTCTCAAAGTCGGAATGGCGTGCAGCAGGCCTCGGGTATATGGATGAGCGGGCGATGCAAAGATGTCTGCTTTCGATCCCAGTTCGACCAGATTTCCAGCGTACATGACCGCGACGCGATCAGCCACCTGCGAAACCACCGCCAGATCATGCGAAATGAACAGCATGGTTAATCCAAAGCGGGCGCGCAGACCGGCAAGAAGCTCGAGAATCTGCGCCTGGATGGTAACGTCGAGGGCTGTAGTAGGCTCGTCTGCAATGAGCAATTGCGGGCGGTTCACAATTGCCATCGCAATCATCACGCGCTGGCGCATCCCGCCCGAGAGTTGGTGGGGATAATCACGGGCACGACGCTCAGCGTCTTCAATGCCTACTTCGCGTAGGGCGTTCACCGATAAATTCCAGACCTCCTGCTTCGAGGGCTTCTGGTGCGCCAAAACGGCCTCGGCAATCTGGTCCCCCACCCGCATAACAGGATTGAGAGCCGTCATCGGTTCCTGAAAAATCATGGCCATGCGGCTGCCGCGCAAGGCGCGCATTTGCTCGTCCGGGAACTTTAGAAGATCGCGAGAAATGCCGCCGTCCGAGAGTAGAATTTCGCCACTCACCTGCGCTTGCGGCGGCAGCAGACGCATGATGGCGAGCGATGTAACGGATTTGCCTGAGCCCGATTCCCCAACCAGTCCAAGAACCTCGCCGGGAGCCAGGCTGAAGCTCAGGTCGCGAACGGCAAACAGTAATTCCGGGGACGTGCCATTTGCAGACTTTCCCGAGGGAAATCCCACCATCAAATTCCGTATTTCCAGGAGAGGAGGCACGAAGTTTATCGTAGCAGGAGTTCAGCCGCTCACTTCTTGTGCGGCGTCGCGAAGCTGTTGCACCGCCCATACGATCTCTTCGGCAGTGATCACCGCGGGAGGAGCGATCAATAGGTGGTCGCCAACGGTCCCGTCCACGCATCCTTGCACGGCATAGACAAGCAGCCCGCGTTTGGTTGCTGTCGAGGCTACCTTTGCAGAAAAATTGATCTCTGCCGGGAAGGGCTGCTTGCTTTTTTTGTCGGAGACGAACTCCACTGCCCAGAGCAAGCCGATGCCGCGGACATCGCCGACTGTGCTCAGGTCGCGGAGAGTCTCCAGAGTGCGCGCCAGTGTGTGCCCCGCCGAGCCTGCGCATGTTGAGTCTGCTGCCTGAATTAGTGCGTGCTTTCTCATGAAAGCCAACACCGCATGTCCGGCAGCTACGGAGATAGGATGTGAATTGTAGGTAAAGCCGTGCAGAAAAGCTCCTGAACCCGTTGCGATCGCATCAACGACTTTCTTGCTGGCAATCACAGCGCCGAGTGGCACATATCCGCTCGACAATCCTTTCGCAGTGACCAGAATGTCTGGCACCACGCCCCAATGCTCGACGGCGAAATTCCGGCCAGTCCGGCCCATGCCGGTCATCACTTCATCGGCAATCAGCAGAACACCGTGTTGTCGGCAGATTTCCGCAATTTTCTGTAGGTATCCATCCGGTGGAACAACCGCCCCCAGCGTGGCGCCACTCACCGGTTCGAATATGAAAGCTGCCACGCTGCCATGAGCCGCTTCAATCGCGCACTCCAGTTCGGCAGCGTACTGCAGGCCGCAGTTGCGGCAGCCGTCGCTGCAGTCATGCACACAGCGATAGCAGTACGGAATGCCAATGTGCGCAAACTCGCGCACCATCGGCAAATAGATTTCACGGCGCCGCTTGTTGCCAGATACGGAAAGAGCACCGAGTGTCGCGCCATGATAGCTTTGGCAGCGGCTTAGGATTTGATGGCGCTTAGATTCCCCAACTTCGACCTGATATTGCCGGGCCAACTTCAGAGCAGTCTCGATCGCTTCCGATCCGCCTGACGTGAAGTAAACTGCGCCGCCGCTAAAGCCGTCCCCGGCAAAGTCGAGCAACTCCTGCGCATACTCTTCCGCAATCGGGGTTGTGAACTGGCTGCTGTGGACAAACTCCACCTTGCGAGCCTGTTCCGCCATTGCGGCGGGAATTTCGTCAACCCCATGACCGATGAAGTTGACCGCTGCGGATCCGGAGAAATCAAGATATCGCTGCCCGCGTTTGTCCCAGACGTACACTCCTTCTCCACGCACGGCAGGAGGGAATGCTTTTCGGAACGACCGCTGAAGGAGCGCGGAACGCGAATATCCTTGACTTGCGCTGGAATCGGCCACGATTCGGATTATGTGGCCACTTCGGTAGGACTGTCAAAACCAGCATAACTGGGAACGACTTTGTTGCGAACGAAGTTCGTAGGGCTTACCTGCGCATCCTCATTACTTTTGGCTGGCGTGCCTTGCCCGCTGCGCCGGGACCGGCGCCGGTGGGTGGTTTGCGCATTCCTTCCAACAGGTCTTTCAGAACTACGGCATTGTTGCGCTGTTCATTCTTAGCGGCAAAGAGCAGTGTTAGCTTCTTGCGACCTGCGGCAAAGTGATAAAGTTTGGCGAGCGCATCTGCCGCTTCGGCGTTACTTAGTTCCTTGAGATAGCGCTTGCGGAATGCCGCCCACCCGTCCGGACATGAGTGGAACCACTGCCGCAATTCGTCTGAGGGCGCCAGTTCGCGCAGCCATGCATCTAATGCAGCCGCAGACTTTTTTACACCGCGCGGCCAGAGCCGGTCCACCAGCACCCGCGCGCCATCAGAGCGCGCTGGCTTTTCGTAAATGCGTTTCACTGCAACCGGCATGGCTTTCCTCTGTTATTTTACTTCCAGAATCGGGAATTCAGCACTCAGCGATAGCATTCGGACTGATCCCAATTGATGATGACCGTAAAGTCTCGCTTTCTATCGGCCAATCGGCAATCGAAAATTCGAAGAACAAACCTCTGCCTCTGTGCCCTTGCGGCGATCTCTCTCCTGCTGGTCGCCTGTGATGTGGAACTCCGCAAGACAGACGCGCAACTCGGTCTCAACCCACAGCAGGCTGCCGGTCGCCACATTTTCGATGAGCACTGCGAGCGCTGCCATTCCGCATACTCTACACGCGGAAAAAAAGGGCCGAGCATGAAAGGGGTCTTCAAGCGGCAGTTTCTGTCCAAGAGCGGACTGCCCGCGAATGATCAGCAGGTTGGTGACATTATCCGTTATGGCCGCAATATGATGCCGGGATATTCGCAGATCCTCAATCAACAACAAATGACCGATCTGCTCGCGTACCTGCACACGCTTTGAACGAGCAATCCAGGGACACCACGCGCGCACGTCGCACGGGGAACTCCAAAACTCGAGTTGAGCTTCAGGAACCATCGCAAAGCCTGGCTGCCTGGCCGTCGGCGAATGCGAGAACTGTAAAATAGGCAATGTGAGCACGGCAGCCATCCCAGAGATTTCCAGTCAAAATTCTGCATCTGGTCCCGGCTTCAATTTGTCGCAGCGTATTCTGCTTTGGCTGATCACTTGGGCTGGGTTTCTCGTGGTCCGGCTGATCGGACCAACACTGCGTTTTTCGGTTTCCTGGGAGGATGGCGCTCCCGCAAGCCTGGAAGAGCGGCCTCTGATCTATTCGTTCTGGCATAGCTGCATGATTCCGGCTATGTATCTGTGGCGCAACCTGCAAGTGCGGGTCATGAGCAGCGACAGTTTTGACGGCGAGTACACCGGACGCATTATGCGCAAATTCGGCTTTGTAAAGATTCGCGGCTCCAGCAGCAAGGGAGCCGTCAAGGCGCTGCTCTCCATGCGCCGCGAGCTGGAGCAAGGATGGAAGGTGGCATTTACCATCGATGGTCCGCGAGGTCCCCGCTATGTCGCCAAGCCGGGTCCCGTCACCCTGGCGCGTTCTACTGGCGTGCCCATGGTGGCATTCCACATCGCAGTCGAGAATGCCTGGGTCTTAAGAACCTGGGACAGGTTGATGATCCCCAAGCCTTTCTCGCGAGCGCTGATGCGAGTGAGCCGCAAGATCAGCGTGCCCCCCAAGATTGATGACTCAGAGATGGATCGCTACCAGTCAGAACTGCAAGCTGCGCTTGATCGTACGCGCACGTTCTCCGAGGCCAATTTGCGGAAAGCTGGAACGGCAGAGTTCCCCCTCTTTGCCAGAAAAATGTGAGCGGGTTACCGGTGCCGGGACACCAGGCGCCTGGGTTTGCCATCTTCGAACGACGCCGAATCAGCGGCCGCTTCCTTACGGTTCCGGTGATTGCCTTCATCCTGCACGGCTAGTGGCAGAGGCGCGGCCGATGTTGATCCCTGGTACTTACTACGCGCCAGAAGGAGTTTCTCGAGCTCCTCGCTGCCCAGCGGTTGCTGCCGTCCGAGCAGATGCGTCACGAGCGCGATTTGCGCAAAATGCTCGACTGTTTCCATCTTCATGTAAGCATGATTCAGGTCGCTGCCGTATGCAACCACGCCATGGTTCGACATCAGAATCGCATCGTACTGTGGAACCAAGGGTTCCAGCGCGTCTGTGAGCTCCGGGGTGCCTGGCGTGCCGTACTTCGCCAGAGGAATTGATCCCAGCCCAATCACTACTTCGCAAACCAGAGGCTGGTTAAGCGCCAGTCCAGCGGCGGCGAAGCCAGTGGCCGTCGGGGGGTGTGCGTGCACGATCCCCCGAATGTCCGGGCGGAGCCGATAAATCAGCAAGTGCATGGCTATTTCGCTAGAAACATCACGCTTGCCGCCCAGCCGGCGGCCTTGCATGTCGACAATGACCAAGTCTGAGGGGCGCATCACCCCCTTGCACATTGCGGTGG
>WNFY01038212.1_pt1 | contig 14809 bp, 17 predicted proteins | sample 5400091 | NCBI WGS metagenome assembly WNFY01 (sample SAMN13153364, study PRJNA577476) | soil metagenome | isolation source: 60 cm soil or saprolite under grassland replicate 1 | place: USA:California | collected 2016-06-15 | reverse complement strand
GCAAAATCGATGCAGCGCGAATGATCTGCACGCCTTTCGAATGCTGCGTCCACCCGACCGCGTAACAAATTGCAGCCGTTCGCTCCGGGCCAGATGCGGCAGCAAGCGCATGCGCAACTTTATGAAAAAGATCGGGCGGGACGCCGCAGACTTTCTCCACCATCTCTGGCGTGTAGCGAGAGAAATGTCGTTTTAGTTTCTGAAAGACGCATTGCGGATCTTGCAACGTGAGATCGCGCTGCGGACGACTCAGATCGCCGCCCTTGTAAAGCCAACTGTCGCCTTCATAAGCGCGCTTTTCTTCGTTCCAGCCTGAGAAATAACCGTCCCCGTTGTCCTCCGGGTCGCGATATTCGTCGCTCAAAATGCAGGAGGCATTCGTGTAAGGGACGACGTAATCGCGAAAGAACAGGTCGTTTTCAATGATGTGCCTGATCAGGCCGCCGAGAAAGACAATGTCGCTGCCGGCACGGATCGGCACCCAGATATCCGCCAAGGCGCTCGTGCGTGAGAACCTCGGATCGACATGGATGATGGTCGCGCCGCGCTCCTTCGCCTTCATCACCCATCGAAATCCGACCGGATGCGCTTCGGCCATCGACGAGCCTTCGATCAAAATGCAATCGGCGTTTGCGAGATCTTGTTGCGCGGTCGTAGCTCCGCCGCGGCCGAAGGAGGCGCCCAGACCGGGCACCGTGCTGCTATGTCATATCCGCGCTTGGTTGGACACACAGACCATGCCCAGGCCGGCGGCAAAAAGTTTTTTTATGAGATAATTTTCTTCGTTATCGAGCGTGGCGCCGCCGAGATGGCAGATCGCTGTGGTGTGATTGACATTTGACCCGTCGATTTGTCCGCCACCGGACGGATTCGCTGCGGCGAACTTGACGAATGTGCGCTTGCGCGATTCCCAAATGCGATCCGCCACCATGTCCATCGCTCGATCGAGCGAGATTTCCGTCCACTGTTTCGCGCGCGGCGCGCGATACTTCATTTTTGTCTCGCGACGGGAATGAGTGAGCAACTGATAAGAGGCGGCGCCTTTTGGGCAAAGGTTTCCCTGACTGATCGGGCTTTCCGGATCGCCTTCGATCGAAATCAGCTTCCCGTCCTTGTGATAAATGAGTTGGCCGCAACCTACCCCGCAATACGGACAAATCGAGCGCGCGATCTGCGCATCGTCCGTGCGCGCATGCATGGCGCGTGTCGTTTCCGACATCGCCTCAAGCCCGGTTCCATCTTTGCGTCCACGAATTTGCCGAACTAGCGGCCATTTCGAAAGCAACGCAGTCAGCGATGTCATGTCGTCTAGTTCCTCACGTAACCGACCATTTTCATTGATAACTTTTCTATCCGGTGTGGTAAAGCGTAAAGGCAGATATCGATCCTTTGCCAGTCGCGTTTTAGTCGATCGTATTGCCTAAACTGCGTGACGTGGCTCGGGACACCGCAATAATTGCGAGGACTGCGGAAACCACGAGCACGCATACCTGTGTGAGTTTGAATGGGGATTCGGTTTGTGTGGGCGCCATCGTGTGTAAAGCGGGCACTTTTTCAAACAATTGCACGACCAATACAAACAAATTGAAATAAAGACAGATCAAGGCGCCGATCACGTAAATCCAGCGCCACGCCCCAGTCAGATGTTTCGAATAACGGGCGAAAATCGTCAGCGCAAGAAAAGGCAGCGATATGATTCCGAGACCGATTGCCGGCGTGAACCCGTGAAACGGAAAAAAGAATCCCGTGATAGTCGTCGCGACGGCGGTGATCAGAAACCATTTCGTCCAGCCATCCAATCGTTTGCCCGCGAGCATTCCAAACAGGACAGCGATGCCGGTGAAGATGGCGATCAGACTAATTACAGTGTGAATGATCGTGTAGATAAGGAGTATCATTTGTCGCCATTCTCCTTAGCTACGATTTGATGAACGCGAGGCTCGGATTGTTCTGCTTTCGTCATGACGTTTACTCCTTCACGCGAAGGACGATTTTTCCGTACGTGTGACCGGTTTGGCTGAGCTCGTGGGCGCGTCGCGCTTCGGAGAGTGGCAGGATTCGATTAACGATCGGCTTGAGATTGCCTGAGTCGATTACTTCGGCGATTTCCGCTAGCTCCGCGCCATTTGGATGACTGGCAACGAAGGCGGCTCGGACGCCGAGCGCTTTAGCTTTGTCCGCAGATGGCGGCTCGACGAGAGACAAAAGGATGCCGCCTTCCTTCAAAACTTGCCACGAACGCTCTTGAGTTTGATCGCCGATTGGATCAAGCACGATGTCGATGTTGTGCGCGATATCTTCGAAGCGCTGTGTGGTGTAGTCGATCGTTTCGTCCGCGCCGAGCTCGCGCAGCACGCTGTGATTCCTTGACGAAGCGGTGGCTATGACGTGCGCGCCCTTCCACTTCGCAAGCTGCACGGCGAAGTGGCCGACACCGCCCGCAGCCGCGTGGATGAGAACACGTTGCCCGGGTTCCAGTTTCGCCGTCTCGAATAACGCTTGCCATGCAGTCAGCGCCGCTAACGGAACAGCCGCAGCGTGACCGTGATGAAGCGATTTTGGTTTCAGCGCCACCTCCGATTCGCGGACAGCGATATATTCAGAATATGCGCCGTCGCGTAACGGATCGGGCAGGCTATAAACTTCGTCGCCTATTTTGAAGCGTCCTACGGCCGCGGGACCCGCGCTGACTTGCTCGACGACGCCAGACAGATCCCATCCGAGGATCAGTGGAAATGTATGCGGAAAGAAGTCCTGCAGGTGACCTTCACGAACTTTCCAATCTATCGGATTCACTCCCGCCGCGTGGACTCGGATGAGAACTTCACCGGGTTGCGGCTTCGGTCGTGGTGCCTCTTCGTACTGCAAGACTTCTGGCCCGCCATATTGATGAATCCGAACTGCTTTCATTGTTTGTAATTTTGTGCTGACCGAAGCGTTGACCGCAAGCCGGAAGACCTAATAGAACACGCGTCAGTGCGCAAAGTACTTAGGTGCCGATGCTTCGGATTTTGCGCGAACGGTCTTACGATTTGATGAACGCAAGCAAATCGGCGTTGATCGTGTCTGCCTGCGTGGTAGGCATGCCGTGCGGGAAACCCTTGTAGGTCTTCAGCGTCCCGTTCTTTAGTAGCTTGGCCGACAATGGACCGGAGTCGGCGTAGGGAACGATCTGATCGTCGTCGCCATGCATCACCAGGACCGGCACTGTGATTTTCTTCAGGTCTTCGGTGAAATCGGTCTGTGAGAAGGCGACGATGCCATCATAATGCGCCTTCGCGCCGCCCATCATGCCTTGACGCCACCAATTCCAGATGATGGCTTCTGAAGGCTTCGCACCAGGCCGGTTGAAACCATAGAATGGTCCCGCCGGGAGATCGTAATAGAACTTCGCGCGATTGGCGGCCAGCCGCGCCTGCAAATCATCGAACACTTCTTTGGGAAGGCCGCCGGGATTGCTCTCCGTCTTCACCATCAGCGGCGGCACCGCGCTGATCAGCACAGCTTTCGCAACGCGGCTTTCGCCATGCCGTCCCAGATAATGCGCCACCTCGCCGCCGCCGGTGGAATGACCAACATGGATGGCGTTCTTCAAATTGAGATGTGCGGTGAGCGCAGCAAGGTCGTCGGCATAATGATCCATGTCATGGCCGCCGCCGGTCTGAGTTGATCGGCCATGCCCGCGTCGGTCATGGGCGATAACGCGAAAACCTTTGCCGAGGAAAAATAGCATCTGTGCGTCCCAATCATCGGCTGAAAGCGGCCAGCCATGACTGAAGACGATGGGCTGTCCTTTGCCCCAATCTTTATAATAGATGTCGATGTTCGTTCCATTTTCCTTTCCGACCGTGACGTATGGCATGATGAAGTCCTTTCGATTTAGGTTGCGCTGGAAATGGCCGCCCAAGGCAAGATCGGCCCTGGCCGATCTTGAACGGTTAGGTGCGGTGCCGTCATCTTACATTTGTGTGACGCTTTCGTCGACGATAGAAGCAAGATTGAGGATGATCGTCCCCACTACTAATATTCTTTGTGCGGCGTTCGCACTGCAGAAGTGTCCGAGAGGCTCCTATGAAAACTTTTTCTCATTTAAACCGAATCCAGGTCGCATTGCTGTTTGCATTCAGTTTGTTCGCGTCTTGGAGTTACGCAGCGCCAGCGGCCATTGCGTCGCGCACGGCGAAGATCGACAACGTAGAACTGCATTACTTTACTGCCGGTCGCGGGCCGGCAGTGATTCTGTTGCACGGCTACGCTGAAACATCGCGGATGTGGCGGCCGATCATCCCGTTGCTGGCGGAGAAGTTTACCGTGATCGCGCCGGATTTGCCCGGCATCGGCGAGTCTTCGATTCCTGCCGACAAGATCGACATGATCAGTTCGGCGAGCCGGATTCACTCGCTCGTGCGCTCGTTAGGCATCGAGAAAGCCAAAGTAGTCGGCCATGATATTGGATTGATGGTGGCCTACGCTTACGCGACGCAATTTCTGGCAGAAACCGAGAAGCTCGTGGTGATGGACGCGTTTCTTCCCGGTGTCGAAGGATGGGAACCGATCTACAACAGTCCAAATGTTTGGCATTTTCGCTTCAACGGGGAATACCCGGAAAAATTAGTACAAGGACGGGAGCGCACTTATTTCGAATATTTCTGGAACGTTTTCGCGGCCGACAAGGCGCATTCGATTCCGGAGGCAGATCGAAAAGCGTATACCGCAGCGTATGCTAAGCCGGGACGGATGCGCGCAGGCTGGGCCTACTTCGCGTCGTGGCCGCAACTCGCGAAAGATTTCGCTCAGCTTTCGCAAACGAAATTAACTATCCCGGTGCTGTCGATTGGCGGCGACAAATCGCTTGGGAACGAGTTGGCTGCGCAGATGAAGCTCGTCGCGACGGATGTCACAGTCGTCGTGCTAAAGGATACCGGCCATTGGGTGCTCGAGGAAAAGCCGATCTAATTCCGGCGAGGCTCGTTCGCGATGGCAATCGTAGTAGGCAAGACCGAATTGATCCTGATTTGTCTGGTCGCCGTCGCTTTGCTGGCGCTCGTTGCTCGAAAAATTAGGGTCCCGTATCCGATCCTGCTCACCTGCGGTGGCGTGCTCCTCGCTCTGGTTCCCGGTCTTCCCGCGATTCAGCTCGAGCCTCAGCTCGTCTTTAATTTGTTTCTTCCGCCTCTGCTCTATCCCGCGGCCGTGTTCACGTCCTGGCGAGATTTCCGGATGAACCTTCGGCCAATTCTGACTCTGGCAATCGTGTTGGTCCTGTTAACGATGACGGCGGCTGCTTATGTGTTCCATGGCTCGACGGGATTGCCTTTGGCGGTTGCGTTTGTGTTCGGCGCCATCATCTCACCACCGGATGCTGTGGCAGCACTGTCGGTGACGCAGAGTTTGCGTGTGCCGCGCAGGATGATTGTGATCCTGGAAGGGGAGAGCCTGGTAAACGACGCCACTGCTTTCATTGCCTTTCGTTTCGCTGTGGCTGCCGTTATGACCGGTGCCTTTTCGCTAGGCCAGGCAAGCTTGCAGTTTCTTTTCGTGGCGACTGGCGGTGTGTGCGTTGGCCTTGCAGTCGGCTGGCTCGCGACGCAGGTGCAGAAGCGTTTGGATGATCCGCCTGTTCAGACAATGTTCTCGCTGCTCACGCCTTATCTCGCTTATTTCAGCGGCGAAGCGATCCACGTTTCCGGAATTTTGGCGGTCGTGATTGCCGGCATTTATTACGGCTGGCGAGCTCCGCGCATTTTGAGCGCGCGCATGAGACTGCAAGCGCTGCCGGTTTGGGAAATGGTCGTGTTCATTCTTAACGGAGTGCTTTTCATGCTCATCGGACTGCAATTGCCGCAGGTCGTCCATTCGCTTGCACCAGGTTCGGCGACTCAGGTCGCGAAACTCGCGCTATTAGTCGTTTTAGTAATGGTGCTGGTTCGTTTTGCTTGGATATTCGGGACAAGTTATTTGCCGCAGCTTGTAGGCGGCAAGTCCCATCGTAAAAGTCGCATCCCCTGGCAGCAGACAGCGTTAATCGCATGGACCGGAATGCGCGGCGCGGATTCGCTCGCAGGCGCGCTTGCGATTCCGTTCGTGTTGCCCAATGGCCAGGCATTTCCCGGACGCGACCTGATACTTTTGCTGACGTTCTGTGTGATTTTTGCAACGCTTGTTCTACAAGGACTCACTCTTGCACCGCTGGTTCGCTGGTTAGGAGTCGTGGACGATCACGTCACTGAAAAAGAAGAGAGACTGGCGCGCTTGAAAGCGAACGAAGCAGCCCTGGCTCGTCTCGAAGAGCTGGAGACGTCCAGTCGGGCCAGACGTCAGACTGTCGAACGTCTCCGTTCGGAATACGACGATCGTATTCGACAACTACAAATTGAAGATCCAGACGGAGAAAGCGTCAGCCGATTGTACTCACCTGACTTTGAAGAATTAGCCCGCGAGATGTTGCAAACAGAACGCGATACTGTCATCGCACTGCGCAACGAAGAGGCCATCAACGACCAGGCGTTACGCCGGATCCAACGCGATATTGATCTGGCCGAAGCCCGGCTTCACCGGCCAGCTTAAAATTGGCGGCGCGGATCGCATTCTGTATCGAAAAGAACTTCTCAGTTTCGCGACGGTTGCGACGCGATGGACGCCACCGTCGAAGATCGGTGACAGTTTTCAACCTGATTGACGCCGGACGAACAAAGCCCGCTCGATGAAGTCCTCGGTGTGCGGATCACCGCTTGACCGCGCTTAGTTAAAAGTACCGAGGGCGTCGTGCACGCCGGCGATGGACATGCCGCCTTCGCCCACGGCAGCGGCGCAACGTTTCACCGATCCCGAGCGCACATCGCCGGCGGCGAAAATTCCGGGAAGGCTGGTTTCGAGTGGGCCGGGTTGGTGTTTGTTCGTCTTCCAGGCTGGGGCGCCGGCGACGTTGATCCCCGTTTTGATGAATCCTTTGGCGTCGCGTTCGATTTCTGGTGGTAACCAGTCGGTGCAAGGTCTGGCGCCAATCATGGAAAAAACGGCCGGTGTTCGAACGGCTCGGCGTTCGCCGGTATTCGTATTTTCCAGTTCGATTTGTTCGAGCTTTTTTTCGCCGGACATTTTGCGGATTTCGGTGTTGCAGAGAATCTCGATGTTCGCGCACCCTTCGACCCGACGCGAAAGGTAGCTCGACATTTTGCTCTCGATGTTTTTTCCCCTAACGACTAATAACACTTTGGCCGCGCCCTCGGAAAGAAACATCGCCGCCTGGCCGGCTGAGTTACCGCTGCCGGCGACAACAACAGTTTCGTTGCGACAAAGCTGACCTTCCAGGGCGGTGGCAGCGTAATAAACGCCGACACCTTCGAATTGTTCGCGGCCCTCGGCATCGAGCCGGCGATAATTCGCGCCAGTCGCAATCAGAAGAGCTTTTGCGCGAAGCACGGCAGAGCAACCTTCCGTCTCGAGACACACGCGATATTCGTCATCGGGGTTGTATTGCAGCGAAAGGGCCTCGGCTGGTGTGGAAAATTTCGCGCCGAATCGGTAGGCCTGAAGCTGCGCGAGCCAGGTTAATTCGCTACCACCAATGCCGGTCGGGAATCCAAAGAAGTTTTCAATGAGTGAAGAGGAACCGGCTTGTCCGCCCGGAGCATAACTTTCCAAAACGACCGTCTTCAATCCCTCTGAGGCGGCATACACCGCTGCGGCTAGGCCTGCCGGTCCGGCGCCAACAATGGTCAGGTCGGACAGAATTTCGGTTTCATTTTCGTCCGCGAGTGATCGCAGCAAGCCGGCTTCCCGTGCGACTTCGCGCAACGACGGCTTGCGCAGTCGACTACCGGCCGGAGTGATCAGGACCGGTAAATCGCGACTCGTTAGGTGAAAACGTTTGCCCAGCGTCTGTCCCTGTTCGCTCTCAAATTCCACGAGCCGATGCGGGATGCGATTCTTGTCGAGGAAATCATCGAGCTGATGTCCATCGCGCGCATCGCGGCTGGCCAGAACACGCATTCCCGCGAATTCGCGATCGCGGCGAAGCCGCCGGCGTCGCATGATCAATGCATCGACGATTGTCTTGCTCACGGCGGGAATCTCCGCGAGCGCGCGCCGGAGTTCGGCCGCCGGAATGTGGAGAATCTCGGCCTCGTCCGATGTGACTCTCGAGGAACCGAGGATTGATGTGCCCTGAAGCATCGATACGTCCCCGATGAAATCGCGCTCGTGCGCGGTAGCGAGGTTATATTCGGTGCCATCGCGCGTCTCGAAGGCCTCGAATTCACCGCGCAAAACAATCGCTAATCCGAGATCGCGCTGCCCGGCTTTAAAAAGCATGTCGCCGCGTTTCATCACCCGGCGCTCGCCCAAAGGTTCAAGGAGCGATAGCTGGTGATCGTTCAGTTTCGGAAACGCGATGCTTTCGGTATCGCGATAAAATTGTTCGTCCTTTTCTTCGTCAGTCATGCCTTTTCTTCGTCAGTCATGAAATCGGAAGCTCGTGGTGCTCAGAACGAATTCCGAAGCGCGCAGCCCGGATTTTTCCGAGCAGCCTGTAGCAACGGCCCTGTGGGCCGTCTTCGCAGTGCCAGGAGCAGCACAAAGATGGACCGGGCACAGCCCGGTGGCTACAGAATCTATGAAATCGCTTGGTCAATTCGCCCGGCGCGTTGTCTCGAAAAGGAACCAAGCTCGTCGCTCTGTTTCATCGATCCAAACTTCGATCAGACTCGTCGTGGCGACGTCGCGGTGTTCCTCACACACGTTGTGGGCCTCGCGGAGACGCGCGGCCAGGGTTTTGTTGTCCTCTGCTAATTCGGCGAGCATGTCCAATGGCTCAACGTACTCGGCATCGTTATCGAGCACGCGCTGAGTACGCGCGATCTGGCCGATCGATCTCAGCGTGATTCCGCCAAGCTTTCGGACGCGCTCAGCGATTGGATCTGTCATCGCAAAAAGCTGGTCGGCCTGCTCGTCGAGGAGCAAATGGTAATCGCGGAAATGCGGCCCGCTCATGTGCCAGTGGAAATTTTTCGTCTTCACGTAGAGCGCGAACACATCGGCGAGAATGGCATTCATCGTGCCGCTTATGTCTTTGGTGGCCGCAACCGACAGATCAGTTCGCGTCGCGAGTGGTGCGTCGCGTCTCTGCGTGAGCTCCAATCTTTTCTTCGAATTAGGTTTGTTCATTGTTGTAGCTCCGTTGTTGTCTGATCATTCTTGAGTTCAGGCGTTGGTTTGCGTGTTAGTAACTCGCGCCTTGTGGCAACCCCATTGTCGCGGCCGTGTCCGTGTCGAGATAGCCAGTCATGCGCAAGCCGTGGCTGCGTTGATAACTCCTGAGCGCCTGGCGCATTTCAGGGCCGAGCGCTCCGTTGCTTTCGCCGTGATAATAGCCCTCTCGCGCGAGTCGCTCCTGCGCTGCGACAACCGTCGAGTAGTTTGAGTAAGACTGATCGCCGTAGCCGTTCGGATCGTAATACGCTTCGGTTTGGTAAATGCTGGAGTCGTAGTAATCCTGCGCTTGATCGGGATAGCTATTTTGATCGTAATACGTTTGCGCTTGGTAATCGCCGGAATCGTAGTAACCGGGGTCATAGGAGTAGGGATAGTCATAGCCGTAGTAGGGCGAGCCGTAGGCGTAGTAATCTGGGTAGTACCCCCAATATGGCCACCACGGATCGAATCCGATATTGAAGATCACCCACGATCCGTTGATGAAGCAGCACCGGTGGCCATTCCACCAATGGTCGCTATGATGGTCCCAATCGCGATGCCAATCTCCGGAACGCTGCGCGAACACCTGTTTTTGCCAGTCACCACGAAGATGATTGTTGCCACTCCGGAAGTGACTTCCGGTATTTCGCTGGTTCCACACGCTTGTGACAGCTGGATTTCTGTAATTCGCAAACCGCTGGAAACGTTTACTTTGATTAGGTTGTCTGATCGTTGCCGCAGTGAATGGACCCGAGCGGGTAAACGTTCCCCGATTTGGATAAATCGAAGGCTGGCGAAACCCAGTCGGCCGGTACGAACGCATTCCAAATGACGAATAGCGGTGGCCCAGATAAATCATCCTGCCGCCGAAGCTGCGCGTCGGCATGGAGTGCATCGATGAAAAGCCGCCGGCACGCGCCGGAGCGTGAGCAGCCGGAGCGGCGTGCGCAACTGCACCACCGTGAAAACCTCCGCCACCGCCTTGGTAGGCTCCTGGATTTGCTTGAGCAATCATCGCCGCACTCGCCAGAACTGCGCCGCATAAAAATTCCGTCTTCATGATTTCAGCGTCCTTTCGTTTTGCTGCATCTTGCTATCCATATTAACGCAAACCGCCCGCGATTACTAGCGTTTCGCCGGTGATCCACGCCGAGTTGTCTGAAGCGAAGAACACCGCAGCCGGCGCGATGTCTTCCGTTTGTCCGACGCGGCCGAGCGGCGTCTGTGATTCAAACATTTTCCGCATTTCGCCTTCGGTGTAACCGCCGGCGATCGCTCCCTCTGTGATCACCATGCCGGGATTGATGGAGTTGACGCGGATCTTGCGAGGCCCAAGCTCCTTCGCAAGCGTACGCGTAATCGCGTCCACTGCGGCTTTGGTCGCGTTGTAAACCACGGCAGTTGGTGGAGTCAGAGAACTGGCGAGCGAACCGATGTTGATGATGCTGCCGCCGGCGGAATTGAAATGCTTGAGCGCTTCTTGCGTGACGAGAAGCATCCCGAGAACGTTGGTATCAAACATTCTGTGAAACTGTTTCTCGGAGACTTCTTCGAGGGGCACGAATTCGTAAACCCCGGCGTTATTAACCAGGATGTCGATCTTGCCGAAGGCTTTCTCCGCTTCAGCGAAGAGCCGCTCGACTTCTGCCTTCTTCGCGACGTTGCCCTGGATCGCGATTGCTTTTCCGCCGTGCTTCGTCCACCACGCGATCTGCGTCTTGCTTTGCAGAAGCGTAGTTAACGGCGACGGACGCCCCTTCCGCCGCGAACTCTTTCGCGATGCCCGCGCCAATCCCCTTCGACGCTCCCGTTATTACCGCAACTTTTCCATTTAATTTTCCATTTTTCATTTGTGTTCCTTTGATTTCTTTTACCAGGGAAGTCGTTGGCCAAGATGGAAGAACCCGCCGCTCGGACCGTCATCGGGCAGCGTGGCGAGTTGCGCGCTCGTCTTTCCGCCCTCGCTAGGTTCCATCGGCGCGTTTGGGCCGCCCATCTCGGTTTTCACCCAGCCGGGATGCGCGGAGTTCACTTTGATTTTGTTGTCACGCAATTCGTAGGCGAGATGCACCGTGAATGAATTTAGTGCAGCTTTCGATGCGTCGTAAGCGAAAGTCTTGAACGCGTAAATCGGCGAGTTCGGATCGGAATGCAACGTGAGAGAACTCAGGATGCTGGAAACATTCACGATTCGGCCTGCCGGAGCTTTGCGTATGAGCGGCAACAGTTTTTGCGTGAGTGCGACAGGCGCAAAAAAGTTCGTCTCGAATGTTTCGCGCAACATCTCAGTCGATCCAGCCGGCCGTACTTTTTTGCGAAGTAATCATAAGCCTTCTGATGATCCTGCGATTTGGTAACATCAAAGCCCAGAGTTTCCGCGGTAATGCCTTCGTCACGAAGCTTCACAGCTGCGGCTTCGCCTTTTTTCGGATCGCGTGATCCAAGAACGACAACGATGCCTTGCTTGCCGAGCTCGCGTGCGGTCTCCAAACCGAGACCGCGATTAGCGCCAGTAATGAATGCAACTTTTCCGTTTTCCATTAACATTTCCCTTTGATTAGTTGTGTTTGAGAAATTTCTGGGTGACCAAACGCTGTTCTCGCTAGCCCGCAGTGCGCGCTAATCCGAGCGATTGAAGCGTCGCCGCCGTGAGTGTCCCTGTGACGCTCAAGTCGTGGTCTTGTTGATAACGCGCGAGAGCGGCCTCGGTTTCGTCTCCCTCAACTCCGTCGACCGCGCCTCGATAGTAACCAAGTTTCGCAAGCTGTGATTGAACTGCGCTTACGGTCGCACTACTTCCGTACTGACCCGAACCAACATAGGCCGACTGGTCATCGTAGTCGTACGGGTAATAGTCGGAGTAATCGTAGGGGTCACCGTAATAATCGTACGGATAACCGTCGTAACCGTAGTATGGCAGGTAATCCCATGGGTAGAATCCGTACCAGAAGCCGTTGATAAAGACAAAGACGTGACCGTGGTCAAAATGTGCACGCCGCTTGTCCCAGTCGTGGTGCCAATTTGCGTCATGACGCGCAAACGCGTGATTCGTGTTTAATGATCCTCGATTTGCCGGTCGCGAAATCCGCGGATCCGAAACGCGGTTGCGCCCTGCAGTTGAGCCGACCCGATTGGACGGACGAGTTATCGCTGTCCGGCTGCCGACAAGCGGAGTTGTTGATCGAGCGACTGAGCCAGTGAATCCACGCGGCCTGACGGCAGACATTCCAGTGCCACCGTAATAAGAGTACGGTGCGCGAGCGAATCCACCGAAACTTCTTCCGCCAAAGCGCGCGCCCCCGAACGTGTTCGGGGCTGCGCGATAGCCACCACCGGAAAAGCCGCCGACGCGGCCGCCACCAAAACCGCTTCCGCCACCGTGAGGGCCTGCCCACGCTGGCTGACTAAGACTGACAAGAGCGCTGCTTACTAAAGTGAGTAATTTAATCTTTTTCATAGCATCAAATCTCGTAGCCGTCCGCTTTGCAGCCATTGCGCGTCGGTGGGATTTTAGGGTGCTACCGAAGAGTCGCTGCGGGCTCTCTCCTTCGGGAGAGGAACGCGTAGATGAGTGGTGTCAGCGTCGTCATCGATAATCAGGATGCGCCGCATTTCTTTCATTCCCGAACCGCCGATTGAATTTGGCCAGGAGAAACCAGCGTTGGTTTCCCGCGGAAGAAAGTCTGCTTCGATTACCTTGTTCATACGCTTTCGATCAGTTGTTTTTGGTTTCCTAGGTGGTCAGCCAGGTGACGAACCAGGCGCCGAGGAATCCGATGATCAATCCGATTAACGGGCTGGAAATGGCGAACCAGAGCGGAATCGCCTCACGTAAGGGGAGCGAATCCCGTCTTCGCAGACGCCACGGTCAGCAAGGCGCGATTCGTAAGATTCGCACGTCGGACAATCACCGTTGGCCTCAACCCACTCGGGATGTTCGGCGCGCAAAGCATCGTGTATCTGTCGCTGAAGTTGAGTGTAAGAGCGGATCTCATCCGTCGCCTTCGGAAGAGTGTTTGTTTTCATCGCCCCGAAACGTCGGCCGTGATCGGAGTGCCGCCATTTCGCGTACGCAGGATTTTCCAATCCCACTTTGGGGATGATTTATGATCTCCCTTTCGAGGTAGCGAATTGATCCGAAACGAAGCAGCTCGCACCTGAAACGAAAGCGCAGCTAGAATGCGGCTGAGACTTCAAAAGTGTTCACGAGCGGGGAAGCAGCTTCTACAATTGAATCAAGCCGCGTCGTGTGGCGCTGGCGACGGCTTCGGTGCGGCTGACGACGTTCATCTTCGCGAAGATGGCTTTTACGTGGGATTTCACGGTGCCTTCACTGATGAAAAGTGCCGAGCCGATCTCCTTGTTGCTCTTCCCTTTGGCCATCAGCTTGAGAACATCGATCTCTCTCGCGCTCAAAGTTTCGCCACTGATGCGTTCGGCCAGCTTTGCGGCCAGATGAACAGGAACACACGTTTCCCCGGCGTGCACCCGGCGAATGCTGTCCATCAACGCCTCGCGAGGCACGTCCTTGAGCAGGTAACCTTTCGCGCCGGATTGGATCGCGCGGTAGATATCTTCGTCGCCGTCAAACGTTGTCAGCACGATGATGCGAGCATTCTCGTTGTCCGCGCGGATCTCCTTAATCGCGCCGACGCCATCGAGCTCGGGCATTCGTAAATCGAGTAGCGTCACATCGGGACGATGCTGTTTCCAAAGATCGACTGCCTCGCGGCCGTTGCTGGCTTCTCCAACAACTGTCATGTCTGGTTTACGCCGGATCAGCGAAGCCAAGCCTTCGCGCACAACACTGTGGTCGTCGGCAATCAGGACCCCGATACGTGATTTTCGACGGTCTGAGTCCGCTGGGCGACCCTCACCCTCCCCCTCTCCCTTGCCAAGGGAGAGGCGACCCGCGCCGCGATGTGCTGAACGCCGCGGCGCGGCGTTCCGACCTGACGCGGATTTCTTTTTCGTTTTCACGAGACGGATTGATCATTAAACGGCAGCGTCACGAGCACGTCCGTGCCTTTGCCGTGCGCGCTGCTGATCTTCAGTGTCCCTCCCATTTGTTCGACCCGTTCGCGCATGCCGGCCAAGCCGAAGCCGTCATGTCGATCTTTTACTCTGAATCCGTCGCCGTCATCGCGAAGTTCCAAGCGAAGTTCTTTTGCATTGAAGGTCAATTTAGTTTCAAAATTGCGCGGGTGCGCATATCTGAGGGCGTTGGTCAAAGCTTCCTGTCCGATATGCAGAAGATTTTCCTGCCAAGCCAACGGCAGATGGCGCATTTTGCCACGAAGGTTGAAAGTCGTGTGAAGCGCCGTTCCCGCAGTTGTGTTCTTAATAATTCCTTTTAGCGCCTCCCAAAAATTACCTCCTTGCAAAGCTTGTGGCCGCAGAGCGTGGACCGATCTGCGCGCTTCGGACAAACTACGCCGCGCTAATTCGCCGGCACGTTGCAAATGCTCATTCGCTTCATTCCGACGGCAACAGGCGATTGCATCCTCGGCCGCTTCCAATTGCACGATCACGCCGGTGAAGCCTTGCGCCAGCGTATCGTGGATATCTCGCGCCATCCGATTTCGTTCTTCTAAAATGGCTGCCTTCCGGCTTTGCT
>WNFY01003450.1_pt1 | contig 14811 bp, 13 predicted proteins | sample 5400091 | NCBI WGS metagenome assembly WNFY01 (sample SAMN13153364, study PRJNA577476) | soil metagenome | isolation source: 60 cm soil or saprolite under grassland replicate 1 | place: USA:California | collected 2016-06-15 | reverse complement strand
CCACCGCCGCCGGAGCCGGCGCTACCACGCGAGCAGCGGCAGCTGCGCCAGCGCTGGAGCGGTCGCCGGGCGCCTGCTCGATCTCCGCCCACGGCACCTCACGCGTCGTGCCCACGAGCGTGCGAATGACGACACGCTCGCCGGGGACGAATTCGACCACGGTCCCGCGCAGATATCCGCCATTCTTCAGGCGCACCGTCTCGACTTCATCCGCGCGCGCTGCGGTTCCCGCGAGCAGCACGGAGATCAACACGAAGCGATGCACAGTAACCCCCCCGTGAACGAAGACGTCCGCGGAGTCGTAGCACACCGATGGTGTGGTGCGGGTTACCGTGTTGGTGGGACAGCCGTCACCTTGAGTTGATGGGACGCAAGCGCCGTCACCTTGCGTGAGCGCATCACGCAGCGTGTGCGCGTCGTCAACGGAGCGCGTCGACGATGAACGTCCGGACGAGATCGGCCGTCGATCACCTGACCGACGGCCGACCCAAGGTGATGGAAAGACGCGGCTTACGTTCCGTCGGTCGTGATGCGTCCGAGCTCGCCCTGCAGCCGCGCGGGCCGCTCGCACGCCCCGCATGGCTGGCCGCGCAGGCGCGCCAGCGCGCGGTAGAGCACGCACCCGACGCACAGCCCCGTCGCGGCGGCGAGGAGCGCGAGCGCGGCGACCGCTCCGCCGAGCGTGGCGCCGAGCCGGGAGAAGCCGGCGGCGTAGGCGATCGAGGCGCTCCACAGGAAGGTCGCCCCGACCACGTTGGCGAAGCGCGGCGGCCGCGCGTCCTCGAGCGGCCCCTCGCCGAGGCGCGGCTGGAGCACCTCGAAGTAGAAGAGGCACGGCAGGCAGTACCGGCGCCCGAGCGTGAGCCCGAGGGTGAGCTGGAGCGCGAGCAGCGCGAGGAGCCACCACGCGCCCGTCGCGAGGGCGAGGGCGGCGACGAGGCCGACCACGGCCTGGTTCACGCGCGGCGCGCGGGCGTCGATGACGGCGAGGTCGCGGTACGGATCGGCGGTGCGGTCGGCGGGCATGGCGCTCCCAGGCGGCGTTTCGTCCGTCATAACGGATGGCGCGCCGCCGCGCCACGCCCCGCTCGCTACGCCCCGCCTTTCACCCTCTGGTGGTGGCGCCGTGCCTTGGCGCGGTTGCCGCAGTCCTTCATCGAGCACCAGCGCCGAGTGCGCGCCTTGGTGCGGTCGACGAAGAGCCAGCTGCACTCGTCCGTCTCGTACATGCCGCAGACGCGCACCTGGGCGCCGGGATCGGCGAGCAGGCCCGCCGCTGCGTCGACCACCGGCCAGAGCATGGCGTCGAGCGCGGGGGCGTCCTCCCATCCGAGCACGACGACGCCGCCGCGCTCGACGACGCGACGGTGCGCGAGCGCGCGTGGCAGCGCGGCGTTCAGCGCATCCAGGTCGGCGGGACGGGGCCGCCGGCCCCCGGCGCGGTCGAGGAAGACGCGGTAGAGCGCCTCGCGCAGCGCGATCGCGCTGGAGAGCGCGGCCTCCGCCTCGGCCGGACGTCGGCGCGCCTCCTGGGCGAGCCGCGCGGCCTCGCGCTCTCCCAGCACGCCCGTCTGCCGCCCGAAGGCGAGCAGGTCGGAATACCCGTGGAGGTGCTCGTTCGGCTTCAGGCCTCGCATCCCCCCGACGGTGTTCACGAAATCGAGCGCGAGATGCCCGCCCGACTGGTCGAAGACGTGTTCCCCATGGCTCGCCATATAACCTCTATTATGCTCTTGACAGGTTATAGCGCCAGGGCCATGCTCTAACCACCACGACGCGTTTAGGCGGTTATGAAGGCCGACATGGCGAGCGCGAACGACCGGCCGCTGGCGACGTGGGCGACGAGGGACGGCCGGCGGCTCCTGAGGAACCTGCTCGGTGGCCTCGTCATCCTGGTCGTGTGGCTGTCGCTCTGGGCCTGGGTGGCGCTCGGCGTCGTGCGCCCGCTGTCGCGGGTGCCGTCCCTCTTCCACGGCGCCGCGGCGATCTCGCAGCGCGTGTGATCGCGGGGGATTGGAATCGGCGGCCGCGCCTGTTAGATCGGGCGCCCCGTGCCGACCCACGTCTACATGCACACGCTCGGCTGCCCGAAGAACCGGGTGGACAGCGAGGTGATGCTCGGCACGCTCGCGGAGGCGGGCTACCGCCTGGTGCAGGAGCCGGAGCGCGCCGACGTCATCGTCGTGAACACGTGCGGCTTCATCGAGAGCGCCAAGGAGGAGTCGATCTCCGCCATCGTCGAGCTCGCCGACCAGAAGACCTCCGGCCGGTGCAAGAAGCTCGTCGTCGCGGGCTGCCTCACGCAGCGTTACCACGGCGAGCTCGCCCGGGAGCTGCCCGAGGTGGACCACTTCGTCGGCACAGGCGCCTACCAGGACATCGCCCGCATCGTCGCCGACGCGCAGGCGTCGCGCGTCATCGTGCCCGATCCCGACTTCGTCCACGCGGCGTCGACGCCGCGGGTGAGCTCGCTGCCCTCGCACACGGCCTATCTGAAGATCGCCGAGGGCTGTGACAACGCGTGCGCCTTCTGCATCATCCCGAAGCTCCGCGGCGCGCAGCGCTCGCGCCCGGTGGACGACCTCGTCGCGGAGGCGGAGGCGCTCGCGGCGAACGGCACGGTCGAGCTGTCGCTCGTGGCGCAGGACCTCACGGCCTGGGGCCACGATCTCCCGGGCCGGCCGAGGCTCCACGAGCTCCTCCCGGCGCTGTGCAGGGTGGACGGCGTCCGCTGGATCCGCCTCCACTACGCCTACCCGCGCGACTTCCCGGACGCGCTCGTCGACGTCATGGCCGGCGAGCAGAAGATCGTGAAGTACCTCGACATGCCGCTCCAGCACAGCTCGGACCGGCTGCTCCGGGCCATGAAGCGCGGCCGTGACTCGCGGTTCCTGCGCGAGCTGCTCGCCACGCTGCGCGCCCGCGTGCCGGGCCTCGCGCTCCGCACCTCGCTCATCGTCGGCCTGCCGGGCGAGACGGAGGAGGACTTCGAGGGCCTCCTCGCCTTCGTGAGGGAGCAGCGCTTCGAGCGGCTCGGCGTCTTCGAGTACTCGCGCGAGGAGGGCACGCCCGCCGCCGAGATGGAGGGGCAGGTCCCCGAGCCGGTGAAGCGCGCGCGCTTCGCGGCGGTGATGGAGGCGCAGCAGGAGATCGCGGCACAGCACCAGCGCGCCCTCGTCGGCCGGCGCCTCGAGGTGCTCGTCGAGGGCGCGAGCGAGGAGTCGGAGCACCTGCTCGCCGGGCGCAACGCGCAGCAGGCGCCCGAGATCGACGGCGTCACCTACATCAACGAGGTCGCGATCCCGGGGCACGAGGACGCCGCCGTCTACCCGGGCGAGCTCGTCACGGTCGAGGTGACCGACGCGGGCGACTACGACCTCGTGGGACGCGTGGTGGCGCGCGACGCGCGCCCGCGGCAGCCGGTCGCGCGGAAGGCGCCCCCGAAGAAGAGCGGGCTCAGGGTCCTCGGGTAGCGAGGGATCCGGGCGTCTCGTCCCCGGCGGCAGCGCCTGCGGCGCCTTCGCTCGCTTCCGCGAGCGGCCGCCGGCTTCGCCGTCGATCGATCTCGGGGGCTCCGCCCCCGAACCCCCGAATCACTCCCCCGGCGTCTTCACAAGGTGCACGTCCTTGGGCAGCTCGAGGACGAACAGCTCGTCCTTCAGTCCGACGTTGCGCCGGAGCTTCTGGAAGGCGATCTCGTTCACGTTCCCGCTGCCGTCCACGACCCGCGTCACCTTCACCTCGCCACCTTCACCGACCGTGAGCACGACCTGCTCCACACGCGCGTCGGGCTTCTTGGGCGTGAGGACGAGCTTCCCTTCGCCGCCGGTCGCGAGGTCGAACTCCTTCTCGAGGCTCCCCCTCCCGAGCAGGAAGGTGACCGCCGCGCTCATCGCGCTCGCGTCGAAGTGGTCGTCCACGTACGCCTGGTTCGCCTCGGGCTCGAACTGCACGAGCCGGGACCCGTTCACGACGATGGTCTTCGCCGCGGGCGCGTCGTAGTCCCAGCGGAGCTTGCCCGGCTTCTTCACGCGCAGGGTCCCGCGCGACGTCTGGCTCCGCCCGAACGCGGCGTACGTGTAGGTCTGGACGAAGCTCGTCTCGAGGTCCTTCGTCTTCTCGTAGAAGGCCTGGACGCCGCGAGCGAGCGCCACCGCGTCGGGCGGGGACGCCGCCGAGAGGGCCACGGTGGCGGCGAGCAGGGCGAGGATCATGGCGGCCTCTTATATCCGACCGGACGCGCGGGGGCGCCGACCGATTCAAAGGGGAGAGGGCATGGCGACGCTCGAGTTCTTCTACGACTTCGTCTCGCCGTACTCGTACCTCGCGTCCACGCGGGTGGAGGACGTCGCGCGCCGCACCGGCGCGACCCTTCGCTTCAGGCCCTTCCTCCTCGGGGGCGTCCTCAAGGCGACGCAGAACCAGGCGCCGGCCGACGTCCCGGCGAAGTACCGTCACCTCAAGGTGGACGTGGCCCGGTGGGCGAGACGGCTCGGGGTCCCGCTCGTCTTCCCCGAGCGGCACCCCTTCTCGACCGTGCTCGCCATGCGCGCCGCGCTGGCCGCGGAGCGGAAGGGAAAGCTGGTGCCGTTCACGCACGCGGCGTTCCGCGCCGCCTGGGTCGATACCCGGGACCTCACGAGCCCCGAGGTCCTCGCCGCCATCGCCGCGTCGGTCGGGCTCGACGGCGCCGCGCTCGTCGCCGCGGCGGCGGAGGAGAAGGCGGCGCTCGTGGCGCAGACGGAGGAGGCGGTCAGGCGCGGCTCGTTCGGCGCACCCACCTTCTTCGTCGGCGAGGAGCTCTTCGTCGGGAACGACCGGCTCGACTTCGTGGAGCAGGCGCTCACGCGTTGAGGCGGGCGCGCACGGCGCTTGATCTGCCGGCGGCTCTGGGCGATCCTCCGCCGCCTCGATGCGAAAGCTCCTCGCCGCGCTCGTGCTCCCCGCGCTCCTCGCCCTCGGCCTCGGCCTCGCCGGCTGCGGTTCGCCGTGCCAGGACCTCGCCGATCGCATCTGCAACTGCCAGTCCGCTGGCGCGCTGCGCGACAATTGCAAGGCGTCGGTCAAGAACGAGCTCGGCGCGACGAAGCCGTCGAGCGCCGACGAGACGCGCTGCCAGGACCTGCTCGCGACCTGCCCGGACCCGGAGACCGACTCGAAGCAGTGCGACAGGCTGCAGACCGCGCAGGGAAAGATCGGCTGCGGGCTCGCCTTCTCACCCGACGCGGGCACCCCGTAGTCGTCAGACGAGGCCGAGGTAGGTGCGCCGCCCGCTCGTCGGGGCGACGCGCTCGCTGCCGAAGCGCCCCGCCAGCCGCGCGCCGCACCCGGGGCAGCCATCGCCGCGGAGCCGGTAGCTCCGCACCGCCTGCCAGTCGCGCTCGATGAGCGTCTCCCCGCACGAGGCGCACGACGTCGTCTGGCCCTCCCGGTCGTGCACGTTGCCCGTGTAGACGTGGTGCAGGCCCACCTCGCGCGCGATGGCGCGGGCGCGCGAGAGCGTCGCGGGTGGCGTGGGCGCGACCTCGAGCATCTTGAAGTCGGGGTGGAACGCCGTGAAGTGCAGCGGCACGTCCGCCCCCATGTGCTCGAGCATCCACTCGGCGAGGGCGCGCGTCTCCGCGGGATCGTCGTTGAAGCCCGGGATCATGAGGTTCGTCACCTCGGTCCAGACGTTCGTCTTCGCGAGCCAGGCGAGCGTCTCCAGCACCGGCGCGAGGTGCGAGAGCGTGACGCGGTGGTAGAAGCTCTCGGTGAAGGCCTTGAGGTCGACGTTCGTCGCGTCCATGTGCGCGAAGATGTCCTCGCGCGCGCGCTCGCACACGAACCCCGCCGTGACGAACACGGTCTTGAGCCCCCGCGCGCGCGCCTCCTTCGCCACGTCGATCGCGTACTCGGCCCAGATGACGGGGTCGTTGTAGGTGAAGGCGACGGAGGGGCAACCCAGCTCGATCGCGAGGTCGACGACGTCCTGCGGCGCGTACTCCTGCGACCGCTTCTCGACGAGGCGCGCCTTCGAGATGTCCCAGTTCTGGCAGAAGCGGCAGCCGAGGTTGCACCCGGCAGTGCCGAACGAGAGCACGGACGTGCCCGGGTAGAAGTGGGCGAGCGGCTTCTTCTCGATGGGGTCGCTCGCGAACCCGGTCGAGCGCCCGTAGGCGAGGGAGACCATCTTGCCGCCCGTGTTCTGGCGGACGAAGCAGAAGCCCGCCTGACCGTCGCGCAGGCGGCAATCGCGCGGGCAGAGCGTGCAGTGGATGCGTCCGTCCTGCTCGGTCTCCCAGTAGCGCCCCTCGATCACGGGCTGGGATCTAGCCGCGCGGGACGTCCCCCGCAAACCGCGCGAAGGGCGTCACCGAGAGGTCGCGCAGCCTCTCGCCCCCGTACTCGAAGGAGGCGCGCTCGGTCGAGCGCTCGCCTCCGGCGCGGAAGGCGCGACGGAAGTCACGTCCGACGCCGTCGAACCCCATGAAGAGGAACGGCTCGCCCAGCGCGGGCCGCTCGCCCCAGACGTCGAGCTGCGACGCGCGCTCGACGGCGGGCCCGAGCCGGCGGAACCCGCCGTAGTAGGCGAGCTCGGCCGCGTACTGGTAGTTCGCCGTGATGAGGAAGGGGTGCGCGGGGTCGCAGCCGACCTCCTCGCACCCGGCGCGAGCGAGCGCCCGCGCCTGGCCGGCGAGGCTTCGCCACCCGTGAAACCGCTCGATGGCGGCGGTCCCGGCGAGGAGGCGCGGATGGCGCTGCTCGACGCCGAACAGGGCGAGGAGCGCGACCGCGAGCGCCACCGACGCGCCCACCAGCGCGCGCGCGGCGCCAGGGCGGACGCGCGCGAGCGAGGCCCCCGCCGCGGCGGCGAGGGCGGGGTACGCGAGCGCGGGCCAGTTCGCCTCGACCTTGCCGCGCAGCGCCGACCAGGTCGTGACGGCGAAGGGCAGGAGCGCGCCCGCCGCGACGCGCTTCTCGGCGGAGGTCCGCGGACGGGCGAGGAAGAGGATGCCGAGGGCGAGCGGCACGGGGCCGGGGCCGGCGATCTGGCCCCCCGCGTACTCGAGCACCGAGTCGAGCGTGGCGTTCCTCGCGAACCCGTGCCCGAGCTGGAACCGGATGGAGATCCAGTCGTGGCGCGCGTTCCAGAGGAGGCACGGCGCGAAGAGCGCCACCGCCACGGCGGCGCCGAGCCACGGCCACGGCGTCCGGAGCTCGCGGCGCAGCTCGCCGTCCCAGACGACGAGGAGGAGGAGCGCCGGCGCGAGCAGGGCGGCCGTGTACTTCGCGAGGAGCGCCACCCCGACGGCGACGCCGGCCCAGAGCCAGCGCGTGCCCCGCGCCCGCGCCAGGAGCCAGAGCGCCGCCGTGTACGCCGCCGCGACGGGCGCGTCCGGCAGCGCCATCCCGCCCACGAGGTTCATGAGCGGCGCCGCCGCCGCGAGCAGGGCGGCGAACATGGGGGCGCGCGCGTCGTCCGACAGCTCCGCCGCGAGGAGCGCCGCGAACGCGACCGTGAGGCCGCCGGCGGCGAGGAAGAGCAGGCGCACGCCGAGCTCGCCGGGGACGAGCCACGCGCTCGCCGCGATGAGCCACGCGACGAGCGGCGGGTGGTCGAAGTAGCCGCCGGCCGGCCGGAGAGACCAGAGCCAGTAGTACGCCTCGTCCGAGTAGAGCTCCGTCCCCGAGAAGGCGGCGACGCGCAGCGCGACCGCCGCGAGCGCGATCGTGGCGACGGCGGGCCAGGGGCTCGGACGGGCGGGGCTCGGCACGGGCGCATCGTAGTCGAAGTCGTCGCCGCGTCGAGCGCCCCGCCTTGCCCTCGGAACGCGTTTTGCCTACATTTCACGGATTCTGCGGCGCGTCGGGCCGCGCCGGGCGACAACGCGCCTCCTCCGGCGCCCCCGCGCCCGAAAAAGAGACCCCCGTGACCTTCCGAGAAGCCCTCGAGCGCCGCGTCCTCGTCTTCGACGGCGCCATGGGCACCCAGATCCAGGGCCACCAGCTCAAGGCGACCGAGTACGGCGGCCAGGAGGGCGCGAACGACCTCCTCACGCTCACGCGCCCCGACCTCATCGAGGCCATCCACGGGCGTTACTACGCGGTCGGCTGCGACGTCGTCGAGACGAACACCTTCGGCTCCTCGCGGCTCAAGCTCGACGAGTACGGCCTCGGCCACCGCACCTACGAGGTGAACTTCCGGGCCGCCATCCAGGCGCGCCGCGCCGCCGAGCGCCACGCCACCCCCGACCGCCCGCGCTTCGTGGCGGGCTCGATCGGCCCGACCGGCATGCTCCCGTCCGCCTCGGATCCGGTGCTCTCCAACGTCACCGCGGACGCGCTCGAGCGGATCTTCTTCGAGCAGGCGCGCGGGCTCGTCGACGGCGGCGTGGACGCCGTCATCATCGAGACGCAGCAGGACCTCCTGGAGCTCCGCGCGGCGGTGCTGGCCGTGGACGCCTACCGCCGCGAGTCGCTGAAGGACGTCTTCATCATCGCGCAGCCGACGCTCATCGACTCGAACGGGCGCATGCTGCTCGGCACCGAGATCGGCGGCGCGCTGGCGGCGCTGGAGCGGCTGCCGGTGGACGCCATCGGCCTCAACTGCTCGACCGGGCCGGCCGAGATGCGCGAGAGCGTCCGGTACCTCGGCGAGAAGTGCAGCCACCCGGTCTCCTGCCTGCCGAACGCGGGCATGCCGGAGAACGTGAACGGGCACGCCGTCTACAAGCTCTCGCCGGACGCGCTCGCGGACGCCCTCGCCGAGTTCGTGCGCGACTTCGGCGTCGCCATCGTGGGCGGCTGCTGCGGGACGACGCCCGACCACATGGAGCGGGTCGTGGAGAGGCTGCGCGCGCTCCGGCTCGACGGCGCCCGGCGCCGGACCCGCCCGCGCGCGGCGCCCGAGCTCGCCTCCGCCATGAAGGCGGTGCCGCTCGACCTCCAGCCGCGGCCGCTCGTGGTGGGCGAGCGCGTCAACGCCCAGGGCTCGCGCAAGGTGAAGGAGCTGCTCCTCGCCGACGACTACGCCGGCGTCCTCCGCATCGCGCGCGACCAGGTGGAGGGCGGCGCCCACGTGCTCGACGTGTGCGTGGCCATGAACGAGCGCGACGACGAGGCGGCGCAGATGCGCACGCTCGTGAAGCTCCTCGCCCAGAGCGTGGACGCGCCGCTCATGATCGACTCCACCGAGGCGGACGTGGTGGAGTCGGCGCTGAAGGTCCACCCGGGCCGCTGCATCGTGAACTCGGTGAACCTCGAGAAGTCGGGCGAGCGCGTGAAGAAGGTGATGCCGCTCGTGAAGCGCTACGGGGCGGCGGTGGTCGCCATGACCATCGACGAGAAGGGCATGGCGCAGACCGCCGAGCGCAAGGCGGAGATCGCGCGCCGCACGGTGGCCGTCGCGAAGGACTACGGCGTCGAGCCGTCCTCGCTCGTCTTCGACCCGCTCACGTTCACGCTCGCCACGGGGGGCGAAGAGTACCGCCGGAGCGCCATCGAGACGCTGGAGGGCATCCGGCGCATCAAGGCCGAGACGCCCGGCGTCTTCACCTGCCTCGGCGTCTCGAACGTGAGCTTCGGCCTCTCGAAGCCGGCGCGCGAGGTGGTGAACTCGGTCTTCCTCTACCACGCGGTGCAGGCCGGGCTCGACCTCGCCATCGTGAACCCGAAGGACATCCGCGGCTACCAGGAGGTCCCCGAGGAGGAGCGGAACCTCGCCGAGGACGTCGTCTTCGACCGCTCGCCCGACGCGCTCTCGAGGCTCATCGCCCACTTCGCCGGAAAGACCTCCACCGCCTCCGCGCAGTCGGTCGAGGACCTCTTCGCGGGGAAGACCGCCGAGGAGCGCATCCACCTCCAGATCCTCCACCGGAGGCCGGAGGGGATCGAGGCGCTCATCGACGAGGCGCTCACCCGCCACCCGCCGGTGGAGGTGCTGAACACCGTCCTCCTCCCCGCCATGAAGGACGTCGGCGACCGCTTCGGCGCGGGGGAGCTCATCCTGCCCTTCGTGCTCCAGTCGGCGGAGGTGATGAAGCGGGCCGTCGCCTATCTCGAGAAGTTCCTCGACCGCGTCGAGGGCACCTCCAAGGGCAAGATCGTCCTCGCCACCGTCTACGGCGACGTGCACGACATCGGGAAGAACCTCGTCAAGACGATCCTGTCGAACAACGGGTACCAGGTCTTCGACCTCGGCAAGCAGGTGCCGGTCGCGACCATCCTCGAGAAGGCGATCGAGGTGAACGCGGACGCGATCGGGCTCTCGGCCCTCCTCGTCTCGACCTCGAAGCAGATGCCCTACTGCGTGGAGGAGCTGGCGCGCCGGAACCTCACCTTCCCGGTCGTCATCGGCGGCGCCGCCATCAACCGGAAGTTCGGCTACCGCACCTTCTTCCTCCAGGACCGAACCCCGTATCCGGGCGGCGTCTACTACGCGCGCGACGCGTTCGAGGGCCTCGACCTCGTCGAGCAGCTGACGAACCCCGAGAAGCGCGAACAGCTCCGCGAGGGCGTGCTCGCGAAGGCGCTCAAGCAGCGCGACGCGCCCGAGGCGCCGGCCGTCGTGACCGCGCCGGGCGTCCGCAGCACGACGAAGCCGGTGGAGCGGCCGCCCGCGCCGCCGTTCTGGGGGACGCGCGTGGTCCCGGCGGGCGAGGTGAAGCTGCAGGACGTCTGGCCGCACCTCGACCTCATCGAGCTCTTCAAGCTGCAGTGGGGCGTGCGCGGCATGGACAAGGCCGAGTACGAGCGCCTCATCCAGACCGAGTTCGGCCCGAAGCTCGAGGCGCTGAAGGGCGAGGTCCTCGCGAACGGGTGGCTCACCCCCAAGGTCGTCTACGGCTACTTCCCGTGCCACGCGGAGGGGAACGACCTCGTCGTGCTCGACCCCGTGCGCAAGAAGGAGCCGCTGGCGCGGCTCGCGTTCCCGCGCCAGCCCGACGAGCGCCACCTCTGCCTCGCCGACTACTTCCGCGCGGAGCCCGGCTCGGACGTGGTGGCATTCCAGGTGGTGACGGTCGGCACGGAGGCGACCAAGCTCGCCGACGCGTGGCAGGAGAAGGGCGACTACAGCCGCGCCCTCTACCTGCACGGCCTCGCGGTGGAGACGGCCGAGGCGCTCGCCGACTACTGGCACGAGGTCGTCCGCCGCGAGCTCGCCATCCCGGCGCTGCAGGGGAAGCGCTACTCGCCTGGATATCCGTCCTGGCCCGAGCTCGTGGACCAGAAGCAGATCTGGAAGCTCCTCGACCCCGAGCGGACCATCGGCGTCTCGCTCACGACCGCCGACCAGATGGTGCCCGAGCAGTCCACCTCCGCCATCGTGCTGCACCACCCGGAGTCGGTCTACTACGTGGTCCGGAACGCGTCGCCAATGGCGGCGGCGAGCTAGAGGCGTAGCCACGCCATCGCCCGCTCGCAGGGCATCATCGAGAAGACGACCCGAGGGTGTCGGCTCCCTCGCCCCGCGAAGCGGTGACAGGGTCTAGGGAGAGGGACAGGTTTCGGGGTGTATCCGCGCGCCGGCCGCTGCCGCGAGCGCGCGGTACGCGCAGACACGCGGCCTGAAAATCCCCGTGTCGCTGGTTCGATTCCGGCCCCAGGCACTCCCTCCAAGCTCGGACATCTGAGCCCGCCAGGCCGAAAAGCTTGGCGGGCTCTCTGGTTCTCGACGAAGAGCACGACTCAATAAAGGTCGCCTTAAAGGTCGCCTTGCTTTCGGGTAGCACGGTGCTACCCTTATCTCATGGGTCAGCCCGTGAAGCTCTCCGACGACCTGATGCTGGACGCGCGCCTTGCGAGCGAGACAAGCGAGCGGTCGATGGCCGGGCAGGTCGAGTTCTGGGCCCGGCTCGGGAAGGCCGCGGAACGTCTTTTGCGCGGTGACGAGGCCGTTCGGCTGAAGCGCCTCGGGGAAGCGCGGCCGCTCTCGGCGTGCCTCGCTGAGGTGGGAACCGAGGCGGGGAAGGCGCGGCTCAAGGAGCACCTGGCCGCCGAGCCGTTCCCTCACTTCGAGGCGGCCCGTGGTCGCCCGGGAGCTCTCGTCAAGATCGACGAGGACGGCACTCGCACGCTTGGGCGGTTCGTGAAGCGCCAGTTTCGGCCGCTCGAGACGAAGTGAAGAACCGATCGCTCTTCGACAGGCGGCCCATTCTCGTTGCCGTCGCCGGTCCCAACGGCGCCGGCAAGTCGACGTTCTACGAGGTGTTCCTGCGTCAGGCAGGCCTCCGTTACGTGAACGCGGACGACATTGCGCGAGAGCTGCAGATCGACGCCTACGAGGCCGCTCGCTTCGCCGAGCAGGTGCGCCAGATCCTGTTCGAGGCGGGCGAGAGCTTCGTCTTCGAGACGGTCTTCTCGGATCCGGCTGGCGCGAAACTCGCGTTCCTCGCGTCGGCGAAGGAGAAGGGCTACACGGTCGTGCTTGTCTTCATCGGCGTCGATGCGGACGCCTCCGAGGAAAGGGTCGCCATGCGGGTGGCGAAGGGAGGGCACGACGTGCCGACGGAGAAGCTCGCCACGCGCCACCCGCGAACGATGCGCAACCTCAAGGCCGCGCTTCGCGAGCTCCCGAACGTCCTCGTCTATGACAACAGCGACCTCGCGCAGCCCTACACGCTCGTTGCAGAGTACGTGGACGGAGCGCTTGTGGGTCCGGACCCACGGCCGCCGCCGCCGCCGTGGTTCGCGAAGGTCATGAGCGATGGAGACGGCGGCTCAGGTTAGCAAACGAGGCCAGGCATCACGCCGCGTCGGCGCCTTGGCCATACTTGCCGTGCAGGAGCGCCACCACCTCCCGGTAGAGCCGGCGGCGCGCCTCGTGGCGCTCGGGTGCGCGGGTGATGTAGCGGACGTGGATCTCGACGCCGCTGGCGCTGGGGACCACGGTGAGGCCCGGAACCGCCGAGAAGGTCTTCACGCGATAGCCGGAGCTCGTCCGCCATTCCTTCTCGGCCAGCTTGGCGTTGGCGTCGGTCTCGTGTTCCACGAGCTTCTGGACGCCGTCGAGGATGGGGTACGGGTCCTGGCCCGCCGGTACGAGCAGCCGGAGCTCGTCCCACATCCACTGGCCCGAGGTGGAGAAATTGAAGTAGTGGCCCTCGATGGCGAAGCTGTTCACGAACGAGACCCGCCGGCCGGTCGGGTGGCCGGCGTCGATCCAGGCCCCCGTCTCGAGCAGCACGGTGTGGAACAGGCCGATCTCGGCCACCTCGCCACCCACGCCTTCGATCTCCACCCAGTCGCCGACGCGGATGCCGTTCTTGCTCATCAGCACGAACCAGCCGAAGAAGGCGACGATGAAGTCCTTCATCGCCACCGTGAGGCCGGCGCCGGCGAGGCCGAGGATGGTGGTGGCCTGACCAGGGACGCCGATCACGATGAAGAGGATCACGAGCGCGCCCACCACCTGCACCGCGAACTTCACCACGGTCCGGAGCGTCCCCGCTCGCAGCTGCTCGCGCGCCATCCCCTCGTAGAGGTGGTCGACGAGGCGCATCGCCAGGAAGGTCGCCAGCAGGACCACTGCGATCGACAGCAGTCCCCATAGGAGGCGGTGGAGCGCTGCGCGCGCGTGGCCGTCGGCCAGCGCGCCCCACTGCGCGTAGACTTGCGACAGAGCCTCCTGATCCTGGATGCGCCTGCCGATCGTGGTCACGCGCCGCTGGTCGTCCGTGAACTGCTTCAGCGCCTGGACCGTGGCCCGGGCGTCCTCCTTCGAGGCTTCGCTCATCCCGGCCGCGCGCTGCGCGAAGCCCGCCGCCGATCGCTTGGCGGCCTCGCGCGCCTGCTCGGCCTCCTGGATGCGCTGGGCGATGGCCGCGCGCCGCTTCGTCTGGCGCTGCACCCGGTCCTTCGCGTCCTGCTCCGCCTCCGCGATCTGCGCGCGCTTGGCGCGCAGGGCGTTCCAGGCGCGCAGCCGCCCCACCAGGCTTTCGCCCGGGGTCGCCGTGGCGGCGGCCTCTGCGGGCGCCAAGGAGGCGGTGGGGCGGATGTCCTGCTGCGCCGCGTCGTGGATCGCCTTCAGCCGCTTGATCTGCGCCTGCGGATCGCCACCCGCCCGCTCGAGGGCTTCGGCGGCCATGTCCAGCTCGTCGTGGTCCAGCTCCTGCTGCGCCCGCGCCACCTCGATCTGGTCCTGGACGCGCGCCTGCGCGTCGTCGCGCGCGACGGCGAGCTGCTCGGTGAGCTTCTTGATACGCGCCTCGTCCACCGCCACCGAAGCCTGAGCCTTCTGCTTCGCCTCGGCGAGCGCCTTCAGCTCGGGGGTCTGCTCGGCGGTTTCATCGGCGGCCTGACGCAAGGCGTCCGCGAACGCAAGGTCCACCGCGTGGTCCGCAAGTCGCTCCGCCTGGTGCGCCAGCTCCTGCTCCTCGGGCGTGACGGCCAGGGCCGCCAGCCGATGGGCGGTGAGCAGCGGCCCCGTGTCGACCCGCCGCCAGCGCCGCGCGCCGGTTGGCCCGCCTCGAGCGGTCTGACCGGCTTGACCGGCTGGCGAACCTTCCGCGGCGGGTGGTGGCCGGTCGCGCGTGCCGACCAGCCCGGCAACGGTCGCGAGCGCCAGCGCCAGGAACAGCAGCCCCGGAATCCATCTGCGGAGTCTCATGGCCACAGCACACCACGAAACCGGGCGCGCCTCCCAGAGGGATGGAGCTGATCTCGAGCGCGAGGACGTCGCGCCCGGAGCCGGCACCGGGCGGCGGCGCACGCCCATCGCCGAGTCAGCGCCCCAGCCGCCCCGGCGCGTCGAACGGCACCTCGACGCTGCCGAAGCCGGCGAGGCCGCGGAGCCGCAGCTCCGTGCCGCGCAGGACCTCCGCGATCCCC
>WNFY01003449.1_pt1 | contig 14811 bp, 16 predicted proteins | sample 5400091 | NCBI WGS metagenome assembly WNFY01 (sample SAMN13153364, study PRJNA577476) | soil metagenome | isolation source: 60 cm soil or saprolite under grassland replicate 1 | place: USA:California | collected 2016-06-15 | reverse complement strand
TATCTTTGTATCCCTTGATGCCGTTATTGATACTCTTTGTGACCAATTGCTACGACTTGAGAACAATTCGACGCTTCTTCACTCTATGACCTCTTTCCCCCATTTTAGAATGGCCTCTTAGAGTGCAGGTTGGTATGAGCTATTTGCCGCGCGGAGCGCAGCCGCGAGCGACAGACCTGCTGGACGTTGCTCACCTGCTCTTTGACCAATCCTTTGGCCCGTTGGACGAAGCGGGAGAGCACGCGCACACTATCGACCAGCAAGCCACTGTCGGTGGGATGATGAATGGTGGTTTGCACGCAAGTGGCATCCAGTCGCAGCTTGCGGCCTTTGGTGACCTTTGCCTGCCTGGCGAGTTTCACCACCTGGTCGTTGAGCACGTGAACCGTCTCGGGTTGCAGCGTCTGCTCCCAGCGGAAGACGCGTGCTGGCATCGGGCACGGCATGGAAGGCCACCCGACAAAACCAGCGCAGTACTAAACTATCCTTGACCCGCCTTTCGGTTTCCCAGGTCGGCTCCACTGATACAGATGTTTGCAGATGAGCATGCGCAAGAGGACTTCCACTGGCGTGGAGTGCCGTCCATGCACCAGGGTGGAGCGATAGCGTTTGGCGAAGTCCGCACGCACTTGCTGGTAGAGTTGGTCGTCTTCCAGCAAACGGTCCAGTTCTTTGAGCATCGGGTCGATCCTGGCTGCCGCTTGCGGCACGCGGGCAAAAATATCTTCGGCTTCATAGCGATCCACCAGCATGTTTGGGCCTCCTTTACTACAGTCCCACTTAGCAAGGGACAATCGTTGCAAGATGGCTTCGCAGGCCCAGTCTCACACAAAAGCCTGACAGCAGGAATTGGCTTCTGGAGCCTTCTCATCTTCTAAGTGGCACTGTAGTAGTAAGAACAGTACGTTAACCTCATTTCATCCTAAGTATGATAAATTTCTCACCTTTTTACCTACAGAGAAGTATATTTCCTATCTACTTCCAAATACATCTATCATTATTCGAAATATCATTCAGTGATGGATTGTCTTGTCCAAGTAGCGGTAGCTATACTGTCCTTTATGGTCATGAAGGACTGGGAGCTCTAACTATTGGTGCAAAATTACGCAGGCGTTAATAGAACAGGCATGAGATAGTTTCCTTATTTGAAGGAGACTTTCTTAATTCCCATTGCTAGCCCTCTCTTAGATCCAGCGAGTAAGCTGTACTTCTTCGCGTTCTCTCCCACAAGCTAAAGGAGGCTTGCTATGGATGCAATCATCGGCAGGTACAAAGTGCGCATGGATAGTAATCAACTGGTCCTTACTCATTCGGAGGGTATCAGTTTTTCATTGACACTGGAAGAAGCAAAGGGACTCTTCAATTTTATGAATGTCTATCGAGAGAGTTTCATTTCCATGCAGGCGAACACAGAACAGCGAAAAGAGAGCATTCGCCTGGAGAAGCCCCACAACGATAGCGAGCCCCTTGATTTAGCCTGATTGAGCAACAAAGGAGGCTGAGTTGTATTTGAGGCTCTCTCGCAAATAGCCATTTGCATCCTCTTGTATGACTTTGCGTCATCGTCTCCCCAGGCTGCGTAGGCTCATCGAAACTGGTGAGGTTGAAGAAGGTAAAGCGGGGGTTGAGAGAGACAAAAAGAAGTGCACGAAGAGGATGAGCGCGCCATCAGACGCGAGGACTGTCCTGCCAATACTCGTCCAGAGCCATTTCCTGGCCGACCAAGCCTTTGATGGGAAGCAGCTTGACGATTTGGTCCTGGGACCAAACGGCAAACTGGCAACTCTGCGCCCTCGCTTGCAACAGGACGGTACGCCCAGCCATCTGAGGACCGATATAATACGTTGCTAGGTCAACGTCAACGCAGCCATCTCTCCCTACATGGCGGAGATATATCTTCTGATCCAGTGTCGCCAGCCAGGCATCTGGGTCAATTCGTTCCGGGAGCGCGGGTAACGTATGCGGTCTGTTCATGGAAATCCTCTCGGGCTTGAACCCATAGGGCGATAGAAGTGCCTGCATCGACAAAATTGCAGACTTCGACGATGTGCTGGCGCTTGCCTTGCGAACTCTGGTCAGGCGAGACACTGCCGACATCCTTGCGCATCCATCTGGATCTCTTCTAACGGCTTTCGGAGCTCGTTGGAGTGGGGTGGCTCTTTGGAACAAGGGACCAGGCAGCCGGTGGTGTGCAGGATTTTCCAGATCGTTCGGCTAGAGCGGAGCAGAGGAACCTGTGCTGCTTGCAGTTCCGGGTCACGGGGAAGGTAGTAGAGCAAGGCCCGAGGCCCAGGCACCCGCTTCAAGTTCTCGGGCGGAGACAAACGCATCTCTACAATCCTCTTGATGACGCGGTCATCCCAGCGGAAGTAGGGCGCATGGTGCGCTCGCGAGCGAGAGCACAACAGAGAGGGGTCATGGGAATCACCTTCTGCCAGCCGCTTGCGCCATTTCTTGATCCAACTGATAGAGCGCCCTATGATCTGGGCCAATTCTCGCGGAGAAGCATGAGGGGTCTTCTCCAGCAGATCGCCGAGCAGGGCGCGATCTCGCATCCATTCTTCTTCCATAAAGCTTTTCTCCTTAAAGCATGCAAACAACCTCCTTTTCTGCTCTATTATACTGGAAGCGTTAATTCCTCTTGATCTTTTGATCCTCCCTGCTCCCTTTCCTATCAAACCTGAGCCAGTTTGATGAGCCTACGCAGCCTGGGGAGACGATGACGCAAAGTCATACGCACCCATATCGGTCATCGAATCAACGAGATTAGCAAGCCCTTTTCCAATCACCGGGCTATTTGATTTCAAATGGAAATCGGCGCTGTCCGCATCTACATAATATGGGTCGACGTTAAACAAGTCATGTGAACCAATTGGCATCATACTAGAGTCGTTCACATTAACCGCGGAAAAGTGTTGCGAGCCGCCGTCGTCGTTGTAATCCCATTTTACTGAGCAGCCGCCATGGATGGTGATTGCTCCACCATCCAAAATATTGTTGCGAATATCCAGAGTCGCACCGTCGCAACTGGTGTCTACGATACTGGCTTGGCTAGATGTTTCGTAAACTGTGTTGTTGTAGTAGCGTGCAACAATTGAGCAAGGCGAGTTGGTACAGTCCCCACCCGATTCTATATGAAAGCCTTCCGGAGAATTGTATGCGATGTTTCGCGTATACGTTATATCTTCATGTGGAGTTCTCGTATTCTCAGAGTAGAATGCCGCCTGGTCATTCGAGCCGCCTCCGCTTGTCGAGATATTTTGATCGACGATTCCGCCGACGCTCCCTTTTACATCGATACAATTATGCACGCAACCGGGTCCGACTCTATTGCCTCTGATAATCGGACCGCCCGTATCGTAGTGAATATTGATGCAGTTGTGTCCGCCGCAGTGGTTGACGATATTGTTTAAGAATTGCACACCATCGGCCCCCCCGCTAGAGTCTTCGAAATCTAATTGGTTTAAATAATGGCCTGGATCATGCGGTGTGCCACAATCAGCGCAAGCTCCTGGCCCGGTATTGTGGATATAACTATTCTCAACAACGATGCCCGGCATGTTTCCCTTCGAAGTTTGAAACGTTATCCCTTGCCTGGTTGTATTGCGACACTCAAATCCGTCAATGGTGACATAGGAAACACTTGTATGAATTGCAGCTATGCAATTAGCCTGCGAACTTCTACCAGTAATCACCGGTAATGCACCTGAGCCATAGTTACCGAAGATGATCTGATGCCCGGAACTTCCATGCACGTTGTTCAGATCAAGTTCCCCGCCCCAAACGTCACCGCGCTTAAATAGTACTTTGTCATCTGGATGAAGCTTTGCCAAATTGCTCTGCACATGGCTGATAGTGCGCCAAGCTGAATTGGGCGTAGTGCCATTGTTGGAATCCGAGCAGACGCTACCATTGCAGCCAGTGCTTGAATTGTCCACGTAGTATGTCTTCCCAGTAACCGCTGCATGCTGCCGCTTTTCTTGTGGCTGTCGAGCAATAAAGATGGTTAAGAGAATAGCTAAGAGTAGCAGGATTAGAAAAAAAACTCCTAATCGTTGATAAGTGCTTCTGCGTGTCATGCGTATTAGTTTACAATCCACTAATTTATTTCGAGGTTCTGGCTCAAGGCTTCCTTTATTATACGGATTTCAAACTCACTCTTTCCTGTTTTCGTTGTAGAAACTGCAACAGGGTCATCTCTCGGCGTTGCAAAGATGAGCGACTTCTCGGTCAACACAGAGGTGGTGATAGCAACCCTCGTTGCGATTGCGGTTTCAGTGCCCCCAGAAAGGATATTAATGCTCATGCTACTTGTTCCTAGTGAACCATCTAATCCATCAATTGTCAAGAGGGCTTACTGGGCGGATGATTGATCACCAATGCATCCATCACACGTGCCATCAACTTCTGCATACCGGGAATCACAGTATTCTGACCAGCACAATTTTTATCCTGATAGAGTCGATAGCTATCCAGTGATCTGGTCCAGTAGATGGAACCCGTGGCAAAGACCATCGCACCCGATGGAGCAATATAGTAAGTGGTATTGCTGACGTCAGGCTGATTATTGCCATATACTGTATGTGAAATACTAAGCACGTGCAATCCTACGGGTGTGGCACCGTTAGCAAAGACACGGTCCCATTCATAACCCACAAGGTCACAGCCATATTCCTGTCCTGGCTGCAGACCAGTTCCATCTAAAAGCGGCGATTTTGCCTGGGAACTCACTTGCCAGGGGAAGCTTGACTGGTTTGTAAGATTAGAGAACATGATGCCAATCAGGGCGTTCTCGGGGCGATTGAGCACGGGATCACGCCACAGAGCAGTTACACGCGTGTTGTCCGTCCCATAGAGCGGGTCACGCGCCAGATCATCGTTTCCCGTATCCACCTTATAGCAGACAATTGTCCGATTGGGAACTCCCGCGCTATCTGGCTCAAAGCGCATCTGCCAGTAAGCTGCGTCTGCCCCCAGGAACGCGAGGCCTACGCCATGATCGCGGGCGTGCTCTACTCCATCACGCATCTCTTTCGTCCAGTATTCATCGTGACCGATCGAGAGATAGGCACGATGTTGCAGTAACTGTGCAGGGTCCTCGTGCAGATCGATGCTGCTCATGTAGGAGAGGTCGTAACCCTGCCGCTCAAACCAGTGGATCGCATCCGCTTCAAATTGAAGCACATAACCTGATCCGAAACTCTGAACATAGGGGCGGTCGAACGAAACCTTCACTGCCCTGCCAACACCGTTTGTTTCACTGGCACTGCTGTTATAGCCGTAGAGGCTATTTGCCCCCCAATTATTGTACGCTTCGTCTGTCGTATTGGACGTGACGACAACATAGGTAGCATGGGTGTTGCCCCGCACAACGAAGGGTGCATAGGTCTGCATGTCATTGGCATCGGTGAACTTCGCCAGGTAGACCCCTGTAGTCCAGTCAGAAGGTACGGTGAGCGTATGGGAAGGCTGCCAATGAGCCTCAATGAGGCCGGTCTGGGTATCGACACGACAGGAATTGCAGCCCACCAGTCGATTAGTACTCAGATTATAGTACCCTTGGGCGTGACCGATTTGATTGGCTTGAAAGCTCATGAGTCGGCCACCTAAGCCACTGTACCAGCCGATTCGGTAAATACTGATCGAATAGGGTGCGCCTTCTATTTGTGTGCTGACATAAAAGGTCAGCTTCTGTCCAGGCGAGACAGACGTTGCACTGGCATAGGCCTGTATCTGGGTACTAGCCCCCTTGTCATAAGGGATCTGCCAACTATTTGTTCCCAGATGAGCGTTCTCTTTTACGATTATGTTGCTTATGGGAGTCGCAGGCATTTGTGGCTGAGGAAAAGGCCACAAGACCAGGGTGAATAATAGAGCAAGCAGTGCCGCTCCAATAGTCCCAAAGAACAATACATTCTCTCTACTCAACCGCAGTCTCATGATTTTAGTAACTCTCTTGAAACCCACATCACCTGTAACTAAAATTCTCATGCCGATTCCTCCTCTTCATGCTCCCCCACGTCCCTGGATCATGACAGGAACTGTGAGGGCAATAAGCTTGAGGTCTTCTTTAAGAGATTGTCGCTGAAGATATGTAATATCCATCTCGACCATGATTTGAAAAGGCACTCGACTGCGCCCGTAGACCTGCCAGGGGCCTGTTAATCCCGGTTTCCCATTGAGGCGTAGTCGATCGCGTGAACTATAGCATTCGACTTCATAGGGGAGCGGCGGTCGTGGTCCGACGAGTGCCATCTCACCCCGTAGAACGTTGAAGAATTGGGGAAGCTCATCAAGGCTCGTCTTGCGAAGAAATCGGCCAACTCTCGTGATACGGGGATCGTCGACCTGCTTGTATGACAGATCAGGAGTGGCGTTATCACTTAGCTTCTGGCCGTTGATGTACTTTGTCGTAGCTTCACGATGAGTGGAGTCATCACTATCCACATACATAGTTCGAAATTTAAGCATATAGAACTCAACTCCATTCAGCCCTACACGTTTCTGACAGTAAATAATAGGTCCTGCTGAGTCCAGTCGAATCATTATTGCAACGATGATAATAATGATGCAGAGTGGAATCAGGATGAGGAGTGTGAAAAGTACATCAAGTACGCGTTTGGTTTGCAGATAGCTTCGGCTAAACTTCAGAGTAGGCACTGTTTGAACGGCCATGGACATCTCTCCTTCGCAAATGATTGTAGCTGATTAGCCCAGATGCCTATAGAGATATCCTCCCAACGATCCCACTATTGGGGATGGGAGTCGCTTCCAACAGGCGGTAAGTAGACGGGATTTTAAACTGCTCTCGGACGTAGCCGTCAGACCTGCCACATCAGGGTAGTAGTAATAGGGAAGTGGTTCCATGACGGCTCCCCAACGGCGCTTGAACTCCATCAACCCCTTGTTATCGAGTGCAGTTCGTCCGAGGTCAAGTGTGCTATATCCCTGCGAACAGCTCCAGGTGATAGCCGTCCACATGAGCAGGTTGTTCGGAGCTAGACTCAGATAGCTTTCGTCGGATGCGCCATAGGCATATCTGACGGTAGTGCCTGATGCCAGGAGAATCATACCAGCAATAATGATTCTTTGATACTCAGCCAGCAATAGTTGCATTGAGCCATTCGCAGCAAATGCATCCCACAAACCGAAAAAGAAACACTGCGGTTGCGCAGGCATACCATGTTTTTTGCTGCGCGTGTATAGGTGTAGTCGATAATAATGCGCCATATCTTCACGGCGTTTCGCTATATGAACCTGCACACCGAGACCCTGCGATTTCTTAATCTGACGCTGTACGGGTTTCCGCAGACCTGACCAAAGGGCATCAGGATCAGGGGTAAGCGGCAGCAGCCAGCGGACATAAAGATTTGCTTCCACAAGATCTGGGTGTCTGCTGAGCAGATCATTGACGCCGGTACGTAGCTCTAGATATTTTACTTTTTGCCGCTGAGCAAGATGCATTGCCTGATCAATAAGATTACTGGCAATGGCATCATCCGTAGCAAGCAGCGGACAATAGTCGGAAAATGGCAATGCCACCAAACGTCGCCCTGTGAGTGGGCTTTGTACAGAGCACAACGGGAGGAAACCTGTCGGCTGTCCAGTTGTGTTTGTGGTGATTAGTGGGATCATTGAATATCTATAAAGCTTCGTAATCAGATCAAGCCATGCTCGACTATAGTAGATGGACTCCGCTGCGTGCCGCTCGACAAAGTCTTTCAACTGCGTATCAGCGAGGCTAGTATAAGTCTTCCTATCTTTTCCAATATCTACAAGTGTATTCTGCATATTTTAACACTTACTCCCTTCATAAAAAGTAATTCTCGCGGCACGTTTCAACAGACTTCAAGAACACGTAAAAAGAAATCTTGCACCGTCACAGAGTCAATATCTCCACTAATTGCAAGCGCTGCCTGTCTTCCACCAGGCCAACATCCAAAGCGGAGGAATGGCGTATCTATATCTTCAATCTGCTGAACGAGCGCACTTCGCCGCTGGAGCTGCTCTTCACGGGTTGTCCCCAATCCTTCAGCCAGGTCGAGATACAAAGTATACATGCTGTGGCTTTCTTCCTGAGGGCAGCGCATAGCTGGATACCCTTGCTCGAGCAGGAAATCAAGCACCTGTTCCGGTGTTTGTGGTGAGAGGCCAATACAAGGGCATCGTGTTGCATTCACTGTACAGTAGTAAGCCTGTATACGAATATCCGGGTCAGACCAATTAGTAGAGGGTTGATCTTCGACTGTGAGATGGCGTGCGAGCAGAGTGGCACGAGGCGTACAAGTGGCTTCAACCCGCCAGCGATCAGAGGCCACTTGTGTAATCTTCAGCCTGAATTGACTGCGCTCTTTCCACCACTGAGTAATATCCTCCAGACAAGCCAGCCAGACAGGAAGCGGTCGACTGCTGGCATAGGATAGCAATTTGTCAAGGGCCTGCTTGCAGAGGATAGCGCGCTCTGGATGAAGATTGAGTACGTAGAGACCTCCGAGGTCACAGACACGCTGCATGATGCGGCTCCAGATATCCCCGACTTCCTCTGTACTGGTGATGCGCAAACGATCAAAAACTATCTCATCATCCGGAATACTCATTGGAATACGCAGCAGCGGACCCTCAAAATGAGGTCGCAGAGTGCAGGCGTTGCAAGGAAGCGCCTGAAAGAGCTTCAGGGACTTCTCAAAACCCGTTCTCAGAAGCGGTGGAAGATAGTCAAGATCGATGACATCATGGATAACAGCTTCGTTGCTCTCATAGGTAAAGCCGAGTTCAGTAAAGATAGCGAGTGAGTCTTCCGTCCACCCAAGATAAGGGTTGCGAAACCCCTGGTAGGAGAGCGCCGTTCTCTGAAATACTGAGATAGCTTGCTTTGTTTGCTTATACTGCTTATGCTTACTCAGGGTACGATAATCATTATGGACGTAGCCGTGAATGCCGATTTCAGCACCGGCATGGGCAATTTCTGTGATTAATCCAGGGTGCCGACGAAGAACAACTGCTGGAACGAAGAATGTCGGCGTCCCTTTGAATTTGCGAAGAGTACATATAATTGTCTGTAACGCTCGCCGTGTTCGTGATTCAGAGATGCCAAAGCGACTGAAAACGGTCGCTAGACGTCGGACAAAGTTATGCACACCTTTGGTCTTGATTGAGAAGGCTACAAGGTTCATAAAACCTCCTTTGTTTTGACTTTATCCTGGCTAGCTTTATGCCACTTCGACACGCTGGCACGTGCTTCAGAGTTCTCTTGCATTGGCCTCACGTAATTACCGTCTCCAATGGTGATATAACGCATATCCAGCGATTCGATCATTTCGTGACGAAGTGCATGGCGTCCATCAAGCACAACCTGGCAGCGTTCGAACCGACTGAAATCGAAGGACTGATACACGGTGTGATCAGCCTGAAGAATAATGACCCGTATCTCGTCTTCAATTCCCATAGGAAGCGGGGTATATCCCAAAGCTTGCAACTCCTGTTCACTGAAGAGCGGATCATTAGCATAGACCTTAGCATCATGTTCTAGCAGTGCATTCCTCAACAACTCTGCAGAACTGAATGCTGTCTCGCGTACATTACCTCGATAGGCCACACCCAGGATAAGGACAGACTGTTGTGCTAATGACCCGATTTCTACCTCAATTCGATGCACCGCATACTCCGCCATTGCATCATTGATGCGACGAGCATACCGAGGCAAGATCAGCATTGGAAGTTCAGAGCCAGAGGTTTGAAAGTTAGCTCCCGTTATACTAGAGAAAAGAAAATACGGATAGACTGGAATACAGTGTCCCCCAACACCAAGCCCAGGGGTATGAATATGTGATTCGGGCTGAGTATTGGCAGCAGCAATGGCTAGTGCAAGATTAAGCCCATGTGTATCGGCAAAGCAGGCAAACTCATTGGCCAACGCGATATTGACATCGCGATAAGCTGTCTCGATGAGCTTGACAAATTCGGCTTCATCGGTTGAAGCCATGGCGATGACTTCGGCGTCAAGCACTGATCTATAAAACTCAACAGCAGCATCAGTACTTCGCTCATCAATGCCACCCACCACCTTGGGATAGGTGCGTAGATCGCGGAAGATACGTCCGGATTTTACGCGCTCAGGACTATATGCGAGAAAGAAGTCATGACCAGCCTTAAGCTTTGAAGTGCATTCGAGAATCTGAGCGAAACGGTTTGTTGTTGTGCCTATAGGTAAGGTGGTTTCATAGATCACAAGCGTATCCGAGCGCAATCCTGCTCCGATAGCAGCAGTAGCAGTATCAATTGCATCAAAGTTCACTTGACGCTTTGCATCTATGACAACCGGCACGATGACCACAACAACTCTAGCCCTAGACACTGCCTCTGTTACGTTAAGCGTTGCGGAGAGCAATCCTTTACGAACTGCATCTGCAACTCCTGCAGCAAGTTCTGGCTCCTCATTGATATAAGATTGCCCAGCATTGACCTGCTCAACCACCACAGGGTTGATATCGCAACCGATAACAGATTGCTCATGGCGTGCAAATTGTACAGCAAGCGGTAATCCTATCTTACCTAGACCAACCACAGCAATAGTCGAACGCGAAGGGATATGATTAGTTAAGCCATTTTGCATAGTGTCGTTCCTTTCATTCATAACCAGAATGTCAAACCATCAGGCTTAACCTATGGAAGAATCGCTTACGACCGACGGTGAAAGCATCTTGTATGCTAGCAAGAGATTCCTTTTGTTGTGCTCCCAATTTAACTCCTCTTCGATATACTTCCGACCAATAGCTCCCATCTTGATTCGGAGTTGTTGGTCATCAAGCAAGATGGCAATTTTGCTAGCGAAGTCTTCTACAAGATTCGGTATAGCGTAAAGAGCGGCATCCTGCGCTGTAAGATGCGTTTCAGCAAGATCAAACGTTACTACAGGCTTCCCAAGCGCCATATATTCCATGGTTTTGACCGTAGTGCAGTATTCATTCAATCCATTTGCTGGCTCTGGCGTGAGTCCCACATCTGCTACTGTAAGATAGCGTACAATGTCTTTAGCTTCTATCCAGCCAGTGAAATTAACAAACTCGTCAAGGCCCAGTTCATGAGCAAGCGCACGCAGTGTAGGAGCATAACCACCATCTCCCATCATCACTACTGAAACATCTTGACGACCGCACTTATAGATAAGGTTATGGAGTGCGTACAGGATATTTTCAACCCCATCTTGAACTTCCATAGCACCCACAAAAGCCAGTAGATAACGTCTTCCCCTTTTCAACTCAGGCTCAGGTGTAACTAGCTTTATGCGATCCAGTGCAGGTACATTACGCACTACAAACACCCTGTTGGCATCCAGATGACCGCGTTTGATGGCAAAGCGCTTCACAGCTAAGTTCGGCGTGATGACCAGATGGGCAGTTCGGTAGGAGCACCACTCGAGGAAGAGCAGCAGTTTGCGAAGCCATCTCATTCTACCATTGAATTTTAGCTGGAATACCTCTACTGACAGGTCATGCTGATCAAAGACGAATTTCTTGCCGAGGAGTCGATAGAACAACCCGATAATGAAGAATACATCAGGCGGATTTGCAGCATGAATTACATCAAAGCCATGGCGGAATAGCACCTTCAAGCTCAACAAGAACGTCATGAGCATTGCTACAGCATATTCCGCGATGTAAGTAATATATTTGTTCGCGTTAGCAGGTGCCCGGTATTGGTAAACGTGAATGCCCTCAATGCAGAGATACGACTCTCGGTACTCTTTGGTCCCCTTAGGGCCGATGATGCTCACTTGAAAGCCATAATCACGTAGGGCAATGGCCTCAGCCCAGACACGGTTATCACTAGGGCCAGCGCAATTTTCTACCAGCATTAGTATTTTAGCGGTTTTGCACATTGACTTCCTCTCCCTTGAAAGTAAGAATGTGTTTGAAAAGGCTCAGAAAGGCAAGGCAGAGAGCAATCACTTTAGAAGAGCAGCAAACTCTTCAAATTTGGGTTGCCTTCTGGCTGCCAATTCCGAGCGCAGGGCCATGACTTCGGGTATCAACCTCACCTGTTCATTCAGCATCTTTTTTACACCTTCAGCAATTGCCTCTGGCGTGTTGTTTACGTAGACAAAGCCACGTGTGAACCAGCGTTTGTTCTCTGAGCAGTCCGAAACGACGGCTGGTTTTGCCATGGCCACAGCTTCGTAGGCAGCGCAACTCAAATCTTTTGGCTGATTGGTCAGGATGACTAAGCCATGCACATTTTTAAGTAGCGCAGTATAAGCACCACCTCGTAGGAAACCAGTCAGGATTACATTTTCTGGTTTCTGTGCCAATAGTTTGGCCAATGCTCGCTTCGGGTTACCGGTAACATAGAAGATCACCTGCGGTAGAAACCGTGCGGCGGCGAAAACCTCTGTTAGCGGCTCTTCGTCCGCGAAGGTGCTGATGACGGCGACGCGTGCCTCTCCCTCAGAGCCAATCGTACCAATAGGTGGGGCGAGGGATGAGACTGTATCTGCAAGGAAAAACCCCCTGACCTTCCAGCGTTGCAAGATGTTTTGCGCCTCCATATTGGAGGAAAGTGTGACAACCGCTCGGCGTGACAAAAAGCGCAGCAGTGGCAATGCCCAGCGCCACTTGCGGCTGAAAAAGGTGGAGGGGTGGCAGTCTATAGCGTAGGATACCCGGAATCCTGAAGGGCGAGTTCTCCTCTGCAGTTCGCACCAGAGGCTCACAACCAGGGGTGCGAAGATCGGGGGGGATTGAACTAACACAACCTCTGGTCGCTCTCGTTCAAGAAGACGCCAGGTTTTCCAGCATTGAATAAGGTAGCGTAGTGGCGTCAACCAGCGCCCTTTTAGCCGAAGCTCATATACGAAGCAGACCTGCACATCCAGTTCGGTCGCAAGAGTTTCAGCTCGCCGCGAGTGATCACCCCAAACTATGAATATAGATTTAACTCTCATTTATATTTCCCCTTGAAGTGTTTTTCACTTGCTGATGCAACCAGTTTTCTTTATCTCGCATGGAGTGACTCTCATCTCTACAAATGGTAGTTTTTATCTTAATTTTGATCAAAATCTGTCTTGACATTGGAGAACCACCCTAAAGTGCAAACAGAAAGATCCTCGTTCCAAAAAGTGGAAAGATAGGCTCGTAGATCAGCGCGATGTTATCGACAGTCATCTCCCAGTTAAAATCGCGTTCAGCCAGTAAGTGAACGATCTGGGACAGATTATCCTTCCTGATATCGCCAATGCCGATGGTGATGTGCGGCACCCAATGAGCAGGATGATAGTAATCCTCGATACCCGATGCCGTACCGGAAATTTCCTGCCAGAGTGCTTCATGAAACTGTGTTAACTCAGGACTGCGTACAACACGGATATACAGCACTGGATGAGATCCGGTAAAGATGCCCAATCCGCCTGCTCGTACTTGAAATGATGTTTTGCTTGCGGCAAATCGCCGCAAGATAGGTTCTAGCGACTTTACAGTGTAGCGCCTGGCAACCTGGTAAGAAACATGTGGATAAGCTGGGACATAGACGCCGCCTACTGCGCACTCCCTCGCCAGCGGGGCCCAGAGGTCTTTAACCAGTCGATAATGTTTGTAGTCCAGGAGTGAGACGACGCCGTGCATTGTTTTACATCTCCCTTTCTGAGAAGATCTTCCAATACTTTACCCTCTCTCTTGCGTACATACTTCATAAATGCCAGTACCTCTCTCATCCGTCTGAGGCGTGTGCGGTACAATGATGATCTGCCGAGGTGATGACGGATGCGCCATGCCTCGTCGATGAGAGGGCACCAACGTGCGGGAAGACGGCCTCGCCAGCGCTTAAGGGCCAGCGACTTCGTGATGATCTCTTCTTCTTCGATCGTCGTCAGCATACGACAGTGTGTGGTCACGGCATACTCTAATTCATGATTATGCAGGAAGCGCCAGGGACGCCTGGCTTGGCTCGCCCAATAGCCATTCAGGTTGTCGCGCATCGTTTCTAGCACATTCTGCCAGGCTACCTCAAAAGGGAGTTCAGAACGTTCTGGTCCGAGGAGACGGATGCCTTTGTTCTTGACGGTCCACCATGTGACATAGTTGAGATCACCATATCCGACAGGAAAGAACTTGCCCCATCGCATTCTAGGATAAGGTTTGATCTCTCTATCGCGCTTCCCAAGATCATGCAAAGGAATATAAAGGACTTCCAGACGCTTGCCGAGCTGATGCGTGCGAATCAACTGCGTATGAAGTGCTTCTAATTGCGCAAGCTCCATGATGGTCCACTCCCCATGCGTCAATGCAACGATGTCGATATCACTTTCTAGTTCCTCAAAGCCACCGAGGGCAATGGAGCCGTAGATATAGATACCGTAGAAGTGAGAGTGCAACGGTTCAAGGGCATGGAGATATGCATCAATGAGTGATTGAACTGGTGTAGGAAGGCATTCCTTCACAGAAGTATCCTCCAAGCTTTTTTGTCGCAGCCCTTTTTTGCTGCGCTCCAATACAACTTCAACAAGAACTCTCATGGTCAAGCAGCTCAGCAAGGATGCGCTTGACGGTGACTCCCCAGGCATCCCAGTTCAAGCGGCTCTCAAAAGCGGCCCGACTGGCTCGTACCAGGTCAGTATAGCGTTCGGGATCGCAGTAGAGCGTGGCAATCACTTCCGCATAAGCAGTCCCGCGCGCATCATGAGGCAAGAGAAAGCCGTTTTCCCCATTCCTGATCATCTCTGGAACCCCCCCTGTACTGGTGGAGATGACCGGCAAGCCAAAGGCGTTGGCCTCACAGAACACTATCGGGGTACAATCAGCTCGGGTGGGCACCAGCAGA
>WNFY01003448.1_pt1 | contig 14812 bp, 11 predicted proteins | sample 5400091 | NCBI WGS metagenome assembly WNFY01 (sample SAMN13153364, study PRJNA577476) | soil metagenome | isolation source: 60 cm soil or saprolite under grassland replicate 1 | place: USA:California | collected 2016-06-15 | reverse complement strand
CTGCGCATCCCGCCTCGAGGCAGCTGCGACGCGAGTGCGGATCGTTGTGGCCCTTCATTGCGAGCGTCGCGCGAGGCAGCGAGTCACGCTCGCGAAGTGCCTTCAGGATCTCCAGTCCGTTTCCGTCTGGCAGGGAGATGTCCAGCAGCATTACATCGACCCGAGTGGAGGTTCCTCGCTCGATCGCCTCAGCGACTGTCGCGGCAGCGTCCACTTCGTAACCCGCCTCCGTAAACAGAACGCTGAACGCGTCCGTGACGAGCGGACTGTCCTCCACGATGAGTATGCGTGTCGGCGAAGGCATTAGTCGCGCGGAGGATTGAGGGGAAGCGTGAAAAAGAACCTGCTTCCCTTGCCCAGCTCACTCTCTACCCAGATCCTTCCGGAGTGCAGCTCGACGAGTTTGCGCGCGATCGCCAAGCCCAGCCCGGTTCCATGGTGCGGGCGGGAAGGCGATGCGTCGACCTGCGCGAATTCACGGAACACCAGCTCGTGGTGATCACGTGCGATGCCGCGGCCGGTGTCGCCTACCTCCACCACCAGCTCATCTCCTTCCATGCCGCGCCGTGAGAAGCCGATCCAGATCCGTCCGCCATCCGGTGTGAACTTGATCGCGTTGCCGATGAGATTTCCGAATATGTGCTTGATCTTGTCTCGGTCGGCGTATAGGAGCGGGAGATCATCGCCGTTAAGACGTTCGATCGTCAGATGCTTCTTTGCCGCCAGAGCCTGGTTGAGCATTCTCACTTGGTCGACTACTTCGGTGATGTTGAATTCTGTGCGAACGAGATTGACCTGATCACTGGCGCTGCGCACGTAGGTGAGGATCTCGTCGATCATGTCGAGCAGCTGCTGTCCGCCACTCACGATGCCGGCGACGCTATCCCGCTGCTTGGGATTGAGCTCCCCGAGCATCCCGTCGCGCAGTATCTCGGCGTGGGTGATGATAGCAGCGAGCGGCGTCCTCAGGTCGTGCGAGATGTTCGAGAGGAACTGCGTCTTGAGCGCGTCACGAACCTTCAGCTCGTCGATAGCGCGCTGCGCCTCCTGGACCTGTGACTCGAGCGTTTTTGTCCGCTTTTTCAGGGCGGCTGGTTCGATCCGGTCGGACATGCTCATATTGTACTTGCGGTGACATCTGTTGCCAACGCGTCGTTGGCCAGCGTATCGGCCTCGACTGCATCAAGTAGCTGCTGGCGCCGCAACAGCGACCAGTACCGTCCCCGCAACGCCATCAGTTCGGCGTGTCGGCCCTGCTCTACAACGGCACCCCGCTCCAGCACGATGATCCACGACGCGTCACGTATCGCGCTTATCCGGTGCGATGCGATCAGCGCCGTCCGCCCCGACAATGCGTCGCGCAACGCCCGCAGAATTTCGGCCTCGGTATGTGTGTCCACCGCCGAGAGCGCGTCGTCCAGCAGCACGATGCTTGGTTTTCGGGCAAGTGCGCGCGCCAGGGCGGCGCGCTGCTTCTGACCTCCGGACAAGTTGATTCCGCGTTCGCCCAGTATCGTGTCGTACCGGCCCGGAAACTCCTCGATCGTGCGATCGAGTTGCGCTACTCCGGCCGCCCACTCTCCGGTTTGCGTCATTCCCCCTGTGCCGTAAGAGAGGTTGGAGCCGATCGTGTCACTAAAGAGGAGACTCTCTTGAGGCACGAAGCCAATTTCCTGCCGGAGCTCCGCTGGAGAGACGTTTCTCGTCGGAACTCCATCTATGAGAATTTCGCCTTCCTGCGGATCATACATGCGCGGTATGAGATCGATCAGCGCGCTCTTGCCGCTGCCGGTCGCGCCGACGACGCCGAGCGTCGATCCAGGGGGCGCAGTGAAACTGACGTTGCGCAGAACCCAACGCGGCTCGCCGGGCGTGTCCGACGGATAGTGAAATCCCACGTTCCGGAATTCGATCGTACGTCCTGACTTGGTAGGCGGCAGATGTTGGCGAGGGTCCTCAGCGACGAGACTCGGGCGAACCTCGAGGATCTCCGCGAGCCGACCCATCGATGCATCGCCGCGCTGGAACAGGTTTACGACCCACCCGAGCGCGATCATTGGCCAGGTAAGCATGGTGAGATACATGCCGAAGGCGACGAACGATCCGACGGAAATGGTGCCTTTGATTGTCAAAGCTCCGCCGACGCCGAGCACGATGACCGCGCCCAGGCCGCCGAAAAATGCGAACAGCGGATTGAGCGTTCCCCACAGTCGCACGAGCGACATGTTGAGCGCGAGATACTGTTCGTTGACCTCGCCAAACCGCGCTATCTCGGCTGCCTCCTGGCGGTACGCGCGAACGATGCGCGCGCCGGTGAGATTCTCTTGCGCGCGCGTGGTCAGCGTCGAGAAGTGTTCCTGCACCGCCTCGAAGCGATCGTGGATCGCCTTCCCCATACGAATCGTGAGCAGCGGCAGAAATATCAGCGGAAGCAGGGCGAGTAGCGTTAGCTTCACGTCGATCCGCAACATGAAGTACAGCGCGAACAACCCGCCCGTGATGGTGTTGGCGAGGTACATCACAGCCGGACCGACCGCCATTCGTACCGCGCCCAGGTCGTTGGTGAGGCGCGCCATTATGTCGCCGGTACGGGTCTGTGCAAAGTACGCTGGGTCGAGCGTCTCCAGATGTGTGAAGAGATCGTTGCGCAGGTCGTACTCCATCCACCGGCTCACGCCGTTCATCAGCTCGCGCATGCCGTATCTGAACGCCCCGCCCACGATTGCGGCGAGAACGATGAGACCGCTCAGTTGCCAGGTGGTCCGCATCGGCGCACCGCTGCCAATCGCATCGATCGCGCGTCTCAGCAGCCAGGGGATTACACTGGTGATTGCCGACGACGCCAGGACAATGAGAAGACCGACTGAAAACGGTATCCAGTATGGCTTGTAGTATGGTGCAGCGAGGCGAAGCTTCTTCATATTTGGCATGTGGATTGCCGTCCACATTTATTCATGAGCTTGGAGACAGAAAAACCCAGGCGCTCACACGATGGAGGAGGCTTAATGGTGCAATATATTCCCCGGTTTAGTGCGTCGCTCGTGCTGTCGATGGCGCTCTTTGCGGGTGCGTGCGCGAAGACGGAGAACAACGCCGCAGCTGATTCGGCACTCAACAAGGACATTCAGCTCGCGAATCGCGACACCACCGCGCAACCGGCATTGACCGACGTTCCGGCCGGTACGGCGACCACTCCGGCGCCGACCACCGCTGCGCCGCGCACTACGACGGCGCGACCGACCACGACTACGCGAACTACCACGCGTACGCCAGCGACCACTACGCGCACTCCGACCACGTCAGTCACGTCCAGCGGCAACACTGTTACCCGCACGAATGCGGGGGCCGCGGCGAGAGTGGGGACGATTCCGGCCGGTGCTACGCTCAACCTTGCGTCCGGCTCCAAGGTCTGCACGAACACCAACAAAGTTGGTGATCGCTTCAATGCGTCGGTTACCAACGCGGTCGTCGGCTCCAACGGCGCCGTAATTCCGGCGGGTGCGACGGCGACCGTAGAAGTCACCGAGCTCAAGCGCAGTGAGAATGCCAACGACAACGTCGTGATGGGTTTCCGTGTCGTCTCGGTAAACTTTGGCGGCCACACCTATCCAGTCAGCGCGACAACCAGCTATGCTCAGGTGAGCAAGGTTAAGAACCAGCCGAAGGGTAAGGATGTGCAGAAGGTCGTCGGGGGCGCCGCTATTGGCGCAATCGCCGGCCAGATCCTCGGCAGGAGCACAAAGGCCACAGTAATTGGAGCCGCTGCGGGTGGTGCTGCTGGAGCAGCCGCTGCCGCCGCAACGGCGAATTACGAAGGCTGCGTCAACTCGGGCGGCCGAATTACCGCTACGCTCAACTCGTCGACTCAGGTCAATATCTGAGAGAGCTCTGGCGGTAGCTGAAAAAATCCGGCGTGAGGAGATCACGCCGGATTTTTTTCGCCCTAAAAGCCGACTGCTGCGCCGCCGCGCGAACGCGGATCATCCAATCCGTCGTAGCCGCCCTTCACCCGCATAATGGATGCTGCCGACGCAATACCCCTTTGCTCGTACACGAAGTGCCCCATCTCGCGTAGTCGAGCAATGACCGCTGGCTCGAAGCCGCCAGGTTCGAGCTGGATCGAGTCGGGTAGCGACTGGTGATGCAGGCGCGGCGCGCTCATCGCGTCAGCCAGCGTCATCCGGTGATCGATCACGTTGAGGATGATCTGTGACGTCGCCGAAATGATGCGCGGGCCGCCTCGCGCTCCGGTCACAAGCAGCAACTGTCCTTTTGGATCCAGCACGATCGTCGGCGACATCGCGCTAAGCATTCTCTTCCCGGGCGCGATAGCATTTGCTTCACCCTGGATCAATCCAAACATGTTCGGAGTGCCGGGTTTGCTGGTGAAGTCGTCCATCTCGTCATTCAGAAAGAATCCGGCGCCGCGGACATACACGCCTGACCCGTACAAGTCGTTGAGCGTGGTAGTTGTCGCGACGGCGTTGCCGAATTGATCAACTACGGAATAGTGAGTTGTTTCATTTCCTTCACGTTCTGACGACGCGAGGCGCGCAGTCGGATCGGCGCGATCGCGTGAAATGGTTTTCGCCACGGTGCGCGCGTACGCTTTGCTCGTCAGCCGGGCAATTGGAACGCTCACAAACGCGGGATCGCCGAGTTTCGAGTTTCGATCGACAAAAGCTCGCTGAGACGCGGATGCCAGCGCGTGGATTTCTTCCGCGCTGCCAAACCGCGCTGGCTGACCGTACGCTTCAACGATGTTCAAGATCTCCGTCACCGTTGTGCCGCCCGAGGATGAAGGCGGCATGCAGATGAACGAGTAGCCGCGATAACTACTACGAATCGGCTGACGCCAGACGGGCCGGTATCGCGCCAAATCCTCTTTGGTTATCAGACCGCCGCTGCGCTGCATCTCCGCTGCGATCGAGTCAGCAATGCTGCCCCGGTAAAAGGCGCTAGCCCCGGAATCGGCGATTAGTCGGATTGTCCGCGCGAGCGCGGGTTGTGTGAAGCGCGATCCGAACCCGGGACCTGAATCGTTGGGGAAGAAGGATGTCCTACCTGAAAAATTCTCGATCCGGTACTTCGCGCTCCCAACCGAACGCTGGAACGTGGAGTCAACGATGAACCCTTCCGACGCGAGTCGGATCGCCGGCGCGAGAACTTTTGCGATCGGGAGCGATCCAAACCGGTGGTGCGCCTCCATCATTCCGGCAACCGCTCCGGGAACGCCGGATGCCTTTGGACCGACCACGCTCTCGCCGGTAAGCTTACCGTTCGCTCCGACGTACATGTCACGGGTCGCTGCGAGCGGGGCGACCTCGCGGTAATCGAGAGCAGCGGCACGGCCGTCAGCCATTCGGATCACCATATATCCACCGCCGCCGAGGTTGCCCGCTTCCGGATAAGCAACCGCCAGTGCGAACCCGGTCGCCACCGCGGCGTCAACGGCGTTCCCTCCCTCTTTCATGATTTGCACGCCGACGTCGGATGCGATTTGGTTGTCACTGGCGACCATCGCGTGAGGCGCGAACGTCGCGCGCCCACCGGCGGGGAATCGCCACGTCGAAGGGAAGACAGCAGGTACTCGGGGAGGAATCGACGGGTCATCGGGAACGCGCTCTGTCGGCGCGGCACCAAGCGCCCATACCGATGCGGCGATGATCGCAGCAGTAATCAGGGATTTTTTCAGTGGGATCTCCATGTTGCGTGAATTCTATTCATGTGATCCGGGCGCGTCAGCTATCTGATCCAATCGCGTTAGCTATCTACGAACTGTGCGAACCCCCAATCCCTTGCGGAAAGTGACTTTGAGCAACTGCATTCGATTGGTGTTACTCACACCGTTCGACAGTCCGCTGCGCTCGTGGATGGCGATGACGTAATCCCACGCAAATTCGATTTGCGTTCGATCATCGAAGCCGTAACCGAAACCCCAACCGCCGGAAAACAGCGGGTCGATATTGCTTCCGCCAGCGAGCCTCACACCATCGGTATCGCGTGTGAGATTCGCGTAATTGATTATTCCCCCGTTGAGGTCGGCCACCTGATGAAACCCACTTCCCGAACCGATGTGGAAAGTCGCGACGAGCGTGGTCATGTCGAGGTGGGCATTGCATCCACTACAGGTCGCGCCGCCGGGAACCGGAACGGCGGGACCAGAGTACGCGAACGGTACTCGCGCATAAGAGCCGGCAACGCCAAACGAAGACCCACCGCCACTAAGCGTCTTCTCGAGTGACGCGCTGTACTGCCAGTTCCACGCGTTGCCAAAATTCCAGGTGCTCGCGCTCCGACCATCGTTGACGCCGTTACCGGTGAACCCGGCGATGCCGCCAGTCACCCACATGTTCGGGTCAGATGTGAATCCCCGCTGTCGCCGCTGCGCGCTCAAGGACTTCGCAAACAACATCACCATCAACAGCGCCAGAGAAAAACGTGTCATCATCAAGCTCCATTTTGTCTTGCGATTGCGAGGAGTCGCCGGGTAAGTTTCGTCGTGGCTCCCCACCGCTCAGCAACGCTTTGATGCTGGACCCTCGCGAAACGGAGCGCCGCAACCCGCGTACCGCCTCGATCGATCTCGCATCGCCGCTCGAGATCGTAGACATGATAAACGCGGAAGATCGAAGAGTTCCCGATGCGGTTGCATCGCAGCGCGAGCAGATAGCGCGTGCGATCGAGCTCGCCGAAGCAACCTTTCGACGCGGAGGCCGATTGTTCTACGTGGGAGCGGGCACCTCAGGACGACTTGGCGTGCTCGATGCGAGTGAATGTCCGCCGACATTCGGGACCAAACCCGAGATGGTGCAAGGCATCATTGCAGGCGGTCTGCCCGCTCTTACCCGATCTCAGGAGGGGGCGGAAGACATCGTGCAAAACGGCGCGCTGGCGATGGACGAACACCGCGTAAATGAAAAGGATTTCGTAATCGGGATCGCGGCCTCGGGCACGACACCCTTCGTGCGTGCGGCACTCGAGCGAGCGGCCGCACTCGGCGCGGCCACCGGGATCGTAGCCAGCTCGCCACCGCCGGCGGATTTGGTCGCGAGAGTGGATGTGACCATGCTTCCAATAGTTGGACCGGAAGTCGTCACCGGATCCACGCGAATGAAGGCGGGGACAGCAACGAAGCTCGTGCTCAATACCATCACGACCGGCGCCATGATCAGGCTTGGCAAAACATACGGTAATCTGATGGTCGACCTCCGCGCGACCAATAACAAGCTGATCGATCGCAGCCAGCGCATCGTGATGGAAGTCTGTGGCGTTTCGCGTGATGAAGCGACGAAACTCCTGGAACGCGCCGGCAAGAGTGTCAAGCTTGCGATCGTTATGCAGAAGAAGGGTGTCTCGCTGCAGGAATCCGAGAAGCTGCTCGCCGAGAATGGCGGTGTGATCCGTCGGGTGACGAAGGATCCGCCACCACCCATCAGAGAGAGTTAGCGTGGCCTCCGCCGTCGTTGTCGGCTTGATGTCGGGCACCTCGCTCGACGGAATCAGTGCGGCAGTAGCGCGCTTCCGCGATGCGAGCGATGGGCGTATCGACGTCGATCTCCTCGCTTACACCTCGCGCGCGTACTCCAGTGCCGAGCGTACGCGACTGAGCGCGGCACTGGGCGGCGGCACTCCCGCCGAGTACTGTCGGCTCAATTTTGACCTCGGAGGTTGGCTGGCTGATGCCGCGATCCAGGTGATGGCTGAAGCCGGAATTGCGCGGGAAGACATCGCGGCGATTGCATCCCATGGTCAAACGATCTGGCACGAGCCCGGGCATTCCACCTGGCAGTGGGGCGAAGCGTCCGTCATCGCTGAGCGAACAGGGATTGACGTGATCAGCGACTTTCGCGTGCGCGACGTCGCCGCGGGCGGTCAGGGTGCGCCACTCGTGCCCATCGCGGATGCGATGCTCTTCTCATCATCGTCTGAATGGAGAGGGCTACAGAATCTCGGTGGCATCGGCAACATCACAGTCGTGCCGCCGCACGGCCAGCTCGACGGCGTTCGCGCGTTCGACACGGGCCCCGGTGTTGCCGTCATCGATGGAGTGACGCATGCATTGCGACCAGATCTCACCTACGATGTGGACGGCAAGCTGGCGCACTCCGGAAACCCAAGTATGCGGATAGTAAAAGAATTGTTGGCGCATCCCTACTTCAGCGCGCCTCCGCCGAAGTCTACCGGTCGCGAGCTGTTCAACTCGGATTACGTCCAGAAACTGATTTCGACCGCACGATCAACCGGCGCCAGCGACGAGGACATAATCGCCACCGCCGTTCGGCTCACGGCCGACAGCATCGGCGACGCGTACCGACGCTTCATCGCCGAACCCGTGCGCGAAGTGCTTGTTTCGGGAGGCGGCGCGAAAAATCCGGCGCTGTTCGCCGCGATCGAGAAAGCCGCCGCGCCGATTGCCGTTCGCCACTTCGACGACGTCTATTTCGACGGGGAGGCCAAGGAAGCAGTGGCCTTTGCATTGCTTGGATATTTGCACGTGATGAAACACCCTGGGAACGTGCCCTCTGCAACTGGCGCTCGCGGTCCGCGCGTTCTCGGTAAACGCACGCCAGCGTGAGCGAGATCGCCGAGCTCTTCTACCCGGCCGTGCGCTGGGACGCCTCGCGAGGCTACGAGGGCGAGCGCGCAGGCATCGAGCAGGCCCTGAAGCTAGGAGTGGGCGGGTTCATACTGTTTGGTGGTCCGGCAGAGCACGTTGCCGCGCTGACCGAGGATCTTCACTCAAAGTCGCGCAATCCTCTTCTGATCGGCGCCGACCTCGAGCGAGGCGCGGGACAGCAGTTCGCCGGACAAACTGCGTTGCCTCCGCTGGCGGCGATCGCGTCCCTCGGAGATGTCCAGGCCATCAGGCGGGCGGCCGCTGTGAGCGCCCGAGAAGCGCGAGAGCTGGGTATCAACTGGATCTACGCGCCAGACTGCGACCTCGACGTCGAGCCGAACAATCCAATCATCGGAACGCGCTCGTTCGGTAGCGATCCGGAGCAGGTCGGTGAGTATGCGGGCGCCTGGATCGACGCGTGTCAGGCGGAAGGGGTGCTCGCTTGTGCGAAACATTTTCCCGGCCACGGCCGCACCACCACCGATTCGCACAAGGAGCTGCCGCGCGTTGAAGAGTCGGCGGACATCGTCAAGCAGACGGACCTGGTCCCTTTTCGCCGCGCGATCGAGCGGGGAGTCGCGTCGATCATGTCGGCACACGTTGCGTTCCCCGCGCTAGATCCAAGTGGCGCACCAGCAACGCTCTCGCGCGAGATTCTCACCAACCTGCTGCGTGAGGAGCTCCAGTTCACCGGTCTCGTCGTTACCGACGCGTTGATAATGGAGGGAGTGCTCGGCGGGGGAGAGGCCGAGGCGGTCGTTCGTGCGGTCGACGCGGGGTGCGACTGCTTGCTCTACCCGTCTAACATCGTCGAGTCCGAGCTGGCAGTTCGAAACGCGATCGACGAAAACCGGCTCGATGGAGAGAGAGTCCATCAGTCGATCGAGCGGCGCAAAAGATGGGCACGTTGGGCGGCATTGTCGCGAGAGACCAATCGGCCGGTGCGCGACGAGAGCGGATGGTCCAGTCAGCTGGCCGAGCAAGTGGTCCACATGGTGCGAGGCAAGCTTCCGGCGCTGGAGCAGCCCTGGCATCTCGTAATCGTGGATGATGATCTCGGTGGACCGTACCCAGCGCCGTCACGCGATCCTCTCATCTCGACGTTGCGCGCAGGAGGTGTCGACCTGTCAACGAACGGGGATTCGGACACTGAAAGAGGTGCGACGGTAATCGCGCTGTTCGGCGACATCCGCGCCTGGAAGGGAAGGCCGGGGTACTCCACGGCCGCGAAAGCCCAAGTGCAGCGAACTCTCGACAACGCAAGAGCTCAAGATCGTCTCATCATCCAGTTCAGCCACCCGCGCCTCGCGGGCGAGCTGGATGTGGATGCACCAATCCTCTGCGCGTGGGGCGGCGAAGCTGTAATGCAGCGTGCAGCCGCGCGAGTGTTGCTCCGCGAGCTGGCCGCGAGCAGCGGCGCGCGGAGTGCACAAGCCGCTGGCTAGCGCGACAAACGGGAGGCTCCAATGGACGAGAGCACTGCAAAAACATCGCCCCTTCGGATCTTCGGTCAGCCGAAGATGGCAGTGCTGTTGTTTCTTGGCTTTTCCTCCGGACTCCCGTTTTATCTGACCAGCAAGACCCTGCAGGGGTGGATGACCACTGCGAAAGTGGATCTCGCCACCATCGGGTTCTTCAGTCTGGTGACGCTTCCGTACTCGCTCAAGTTCGTTTGGGCGCCGGTGATGGATCGCTACATTCCGCCGTTCCTGGGTCGACGCCGTGGATGGGTGCTCATCACCCAGGTGCTGCTCCTCGTCGCGATTGCAGCGATGTCGCTTCACGATCCGCAAACAGGGCTGAGAATGCTGGCGGTCAACGCGATCGCCATCGCTTTCTTCAGTGCGTCACAGGATATCTCTCTCGACGCCTACCGCACGGATGTCCTCGAGACGCGAGAGATGGGCGCCGGCGCGGCGGTTTTCGTGATGGGATACCGCATCGCGATGATCACGACGGGCGCCCTCGCCTTTTTTCTTGCCGATCGAATCGCGTGGCCGACAGTGTACGTCGTGCTTTCGTTGCTGCTGATCATCGGCATCGTGACGACTTTCGTTGCGCCGGAGCCGGTCCTGAGCGATGCGCCGCCAAGAACACTTGCCGAGGCGGTCGTGCTCCCATTCGCCGATTTTTTTCAGCGCGCCGGCGTGCTGCGAGCGTTGTTGGTTTTGCTTTTTATCGTCGTGTACAAATACTCCGACAGCCTTGCCGGCAGCATGACTACGCCGTTTCTGCTCAAGGCGGGTTTTTCACAGAGTGAGGTCGGCGCCGTCTTTCTGGGAGTGGGAGTCATCGCGACGATTGCCGGAGTCCTCGTCGCGGGCGCAGCGATCGGCAAGTTCGGCATCAATCGTTCTCTCTGGATTTTTGTGGTTTTCCAGGGCTTGAGCAATCTCACCTATTACGGATTGTCCCTCGCCGGCAAGAACCACGCATTCATGGTCGCCGCCGTCATTACGGAGAATTTCGGATTGGGACTGGTAACGGGCGCGATGACGGCCTACTTGATGAGCATGTGTAACAAGCGATTCACTGCGACTCAGTTCGCGCTTCTCTCCAGCCTCATGGCCGCCAGCAGGGACATACTCGTGGCGCCGGCCGGCAAGATCGCAGAATCCCTGGGCTGGCCGTCGTTCTTTTTGATCACCGTTGCAATGGCAATTCCACCGCTCGTTCTGCTTCCATTTATTGCGCCATGGTCGCGCGACGTACCGATCGGAGCAGCGCCCCACACGGGCGAGACTGTCCCCGCTAGAGCTGCTTAGCCGCCGTTGGTACCACGCCGATAGTCGCCGTCAGGCGTGCGCAACCGCGCTGTAACGACGGTGACATTGTCCGGTGCACCTGTGTGCATGGCTTCCTCGATCAGGGCCTGGCAGATCTCCTCCGGCCTTCCCGCGCCGCGCGTGATCCGTCCGATTTCCTCGGCCGACACCTGATTCGACAATCCATCGCTGCAAAGCACCAGAAAATCGCCGTTCTCGAGCTTCACCCGGTAAAAATCGGTGACGACCTTTTCCTCGGGTCCAAGCGCCTGGAGGATGATGTTGCGGTGCTCGCTTTGGGCCGCTTCCTTCGCGGTCATTCGTCCGGCATCGATCAGTCGCTGCACGAATGACTGGTCCTTGGTAAGCTGCTTCGCCGCACCCCTTCGCACCAGATACGCTCGGCTGTCGCCGACCTGCGCGATGAACGCCTCTCCGTCGAGCACAAGTGCCAGCGTCGTCGTCGTTCCCATGCCGTGGTGTTCGGGTGAGGTATTCGCCTTCTGGTAGATCGCCTTATTGGCGATGTCGATTCCGCGCTTCATCGCCGCTTCGATCGATTCTGGTGTGCGCTTGGGTACTTTGTGCCACCAGCGGTGGAGCTCGCTCAGAATTGTCTCGGTCGCGATGGAGCTCGCCAACGCCCCCGACGCCGCGCCGCCGACGCCGTCGGCGACGACAAGTATGAACGGGGCGGTGTGCGCGGAAACAAGCGAGGGCGCGCTCATCGTTGCGATGTCGCCCGTCTCCAGGTTCGCAATCAAAAAGGAATCCTGATTGTCATGCCTGATCAGGCCGACATTCGAGATCCCAAAGATTTCTGCAATCAATCTTGGCTCGAAAGGAGCGGGGTGTTACGGTCACGGGAGACAGCGCTCCCGGGGTGCGACAAAAGATAGTGAATGAACCTAGGGAGGGCACCACCCATGCGCGTTAGAAAGACTGTTACGGCATTCCACGTGCAACCTTAATTCCGACGATGAAAACATCCACATTCAGCGTTTTCGCCTGTTGCGCCGCGATTGTGAGCGCCTCCTGCAGGCCCGCTACCGGACCATCCGTGCCCGCGCCCATTGCCTTTCCAGTCGTTCCCGCTCCTCTCCCTCCCGTAAATCCGAAGCTTCCACCAGTCCCTGAAGTGCGCGGACCGCTGCAAATCACGGTGGTCTATCCCAAGCCAGAACAGACGCTCACCGTGCGCGATTCAAACTTCATATTTGGGAGCGTCGGAACCGGAGATGCCGCACTCAGCATCAACGGAGTGCCGGTGCCCGTGTGGCCCAACGGTGCGTTCATGGGATGGCTTCCTGTTCCTCCGGATAATGCCCCGCATTACGAGCTACTCGCCGCCAACAAAACGGAAAAAGCGCGCCTTGTCCTTCCGATCAAGATTCCGCCAGCCCCCGACACGACCAATCGCCAGAAGCTCGTCGGCGATACCCTCCAACCGGTACCATCACCTGACACTCTCCTACCGATTCCCGGAAACGTCTACGTTACGCTAGGCGCGCCAGGGTCAACGGTAAATGACACCGATCGTGTTACGATCGCGCGGCCAGCTCCGGGCAACGGACAGGAGTACAAGTGGTTTCTGTTCCCCGGCACAGTCGTGAAGATCACGGGCGCGCAGAAAGCTAGCGGCGACGAGTTCGTTCGTATCGCGCTCGACTCCGGACAGGTGGCGTGGGTTCTCAGAAGTGAGCTTCAGGCACAGAACATCTCACCAGATTCCCTGCGGCGATTTATCGGTGATTCCGTCGCTCCGATACGGCGAGTTGGCGGAGTGAGTCTCGAGCCAGGTCCGGACTGGATCGACGTAGTCATACCCACGACGGGGCCACCCCCGCCTTACCTCGTTGAAGAAACCGACCGTTCGATCTCACTGCTGCTCTATGGGGTGACCGAAGCGCCCGTCGTCTCGATGATGCCGCAGCCGACCGACCCTTACTTCAACGGCATCAGCTCCACACCGGAGCTGACCAGAGTGCGCTATACGATCAATCTGAATCGTGCGCCCTATGGGTATCTGGCGCTGTGGCAAAACGGGAAGCTCACCTTCCGGGTGCGACGGCCGCCACGGATACCCGATGCTACCTCGCCGCTTCGTGGGCTCACGATCACCGTCGATCCTGGCCATCCTCCCGCTGGCGCCACTGGGCCGACAGGGTTCTACGAGGGCGATGCGGTGTTGCAGGTAGGGTTCCGGGTTCGCGATCTCCTCACACAACGCGGTGTGACCGTTGTGATGACGCGCACGACGCCAGACCCTGTCGACCTGGGACTGCGTGCGATCATCAGCCGCCGTGCGAATGCGAACGCGTTCGTATCGATCCACCTCAATGCTTTCCCCGACGGCGTAAATCCATTTGTCAACAACGGGTCCCTGGCGCTTTATTTCTGGCCTCATTCGATCCCGTTGGCGGTAGCGACCCAGGCAGCTCTTCTCGCCGAACTGGGACTGCGCGACAACGGCGCCAAATACCAGAATATTGCGGTAGCTCGCGGGACATGGATGCCATCGGTACTAACGGAGGGCGCGTTCATAATCATGCCCGATCAGGAAGCGGCAGTCAGAACCCCGACGTACCAGGAATTGTACGCCACGGCGATAGTGCGCGGTCTCGAGAGCTACTTCGCATCACTCGCTCAAAAACCGTGAGATCGTTGGCGCTCGCAGCCGCGCTGTGTCTCAGCGTGGCTAGAGCCACGAGTGCGCAGCTTCCGCCGAATGAGCACTGGCGCACAATGCGCACGCAGCATTTTCGGGTGCACTTCACTCCAGCGAGCGAACAAGAGGCGCGTCGCGCGGCGGTCAACGCCGAGCGCGCTTACGCGGAGCTCTCGACGGAGCTGGTGCCGCCGCGAGGCACCATTGATCTCGTCGTATCCGACAACGTCGATTACGTGAACGGATACGCCACTCCCTTTCCATCGAACCGCATCGTCGTCTTTGCGCACCCGCCGACAGATGCCTCTGGTCTCCGCAACTACGATGACTGGAATGCGCTCGTAGTGACGCATGAGCTAGCGCACATCTTCCACCTCGATCGCTCTCGGGGAATCTGGCGCTTCGGTCAGGCCATCTTCGGTAGAAACCCGCTGCTGTTTCCGAACTCGTATGAGCCGCGTTGGGTGCTCGAAGGACTCGCCGTCTATTACGAGTCACGATTGACCGGGGTGGGACGCCTGGAAAGCTCCGAGCATTCGATGATCGCACGCGCCGCGGCGCTCGCCAATCGCGTGCCTACGCTTCAGGAGCTGTCGCCGGGAAGTTCGCGCTTTCCTGGCGGCGAGGTGATCTACGTCTACGGCTCGCTGTTGTTCGACTATCTCTCACGCACCCGCGGCCCTGCCAGCATTCGGGAATTCGTCGAGCGCGGTGCGAAGACCCCATTGCCTTTTATTTTGACCGTTACGTCGCGTAGGG
>WNFY01003447.1_pt1 | contig 14812 bp, 13 predicted proteins | sample 5400091 | NCBI WGS metagenome assembly WNFY01 (sample SAMN13153364, study PRJNA577476) | soil metagenome | isolation source: 60 cm soil or saprolite under grassland replicate 1 | place: USA:California | collected 2016-06-15 | reverse complement strand
GTGCGCGGAGTATCACGAATCCGCTGCCCTCCGGTGCGAACTCGTGCCCGCCTTGCGGCGTAGCGCGTTAAGCTGCTCCCGTCTCATCGTGCAGCCGCGCTCGGCGGCCGCGATTCCTCAACGAGGCGCTGGAACCGTACGTCGGATCGAAGCGGGTCGAGGTAAGGTGAGCGCAGCAAGAACGCAAACCAGGCTGTCCGCGGTACCCGCTCCAGTAGCTCGAGTGCCTCGGTGTTCTGGCGGATCGCGACGACAGCGGAAGCGAGAAACATCGCCTGAATCGGCGCGGGACGGCGTAGGTCCGGTCTCTGCACTAGGCCACTGAGGCGCGCACGGGCCGCGCTCGTGTCGCCTTCGCGCGCGTCGATCATCGCCAAAACCGATTCCTCGAGGAGTGTGTCTCCTGTGTGCAGCCTCAAAGCCGTTTCTGCATCAGCTCGCGCGCCAGCAGTGTCTCCTTCGTAGAGTCGCAGCAATCCGCGCCCGGCATATGCGTTGTGAAATCCGGGATCAACCACCAGAGTGCTGTCTTCCCAGCGAATCGCGTCCTGTATCCTCCGTTGCCAGAACGCGATGGCCGATAGCCGAAATAAAGTCGCTGGCTGGTCCGGATCAAGGGCGAGCCCGCGCCGCCAGGCAGCAACAGCGCCCGAATCGTCGCCGAGTTTGGCCATGTCTATGCCATATTCGTCGTACGCGTGCGCACTTTGGGGGTCTGAGCTGATGGCGCGCCGGTCTGCCTCGAGCACGCCATCAAGGGTTCGGGGATGTAAGTACATTAGGAAGACCCTGCGCGCCAGCCACGCTTCTGCGGACGTGGAGTCTTTTCGAAGCGCCCGGTTGGCAGAGGCGTCTCCTAGGGCAAGCACACTCTCTGGTGCGAGGCGGCGGTAGGGCCATCCGTAGTCCAAAAACAATCCATAGGCGTCGGCGAGGCGGAACAGCGCCGCGACGTAGTCGGTGTCGAGGCGAGCAGCCAGAGCGTACTCCTCAATGGCGCGCTCGGCCGCATGGGGCGTTCGCTGAGCGAGATAATAGTTCCCGCGCAGGAAGTGATCGTATGCGGCCAGGTTTCTTGTTGGTCGAGCGGCAAGCGCTTCTCGCTCCGTCGGCAGCAGCTGCCCAGCGATGGCGGTTGCTACTGCACCCGCAACGTCTTGCTCGAGTCGAAGCACATCCGTGGTTGGCTCGTCGTATTCCTGGCCCCAGATCCGAAATCCGTCCTGAGCCCGGATGAGGCGAACAGAGACACGGACGCGGGTCTTAGCACGCTGCAAACTTCCCTCAATCAAATATTGCACGCGTAGGGTGTGACCCAGGGTGACTACGTCACCCTGGACCGAACTCTGCGCACGCCGAACCGAGTTGCGGCTTTTTACTTGCAGCCGAGCAAGTTTGCCGAGTCGAGCGGTAATCTCCTCCGTGAGACCGTCAGTCAGATAAACATCAGAGGTGTCCCGAGAAAGGTTGTCGAGGTAGAGGACCGCGACACTCGGCGGGGCCCTAGGGGCTCGGAGTCGCAAGGCGAGCGACGCAGTACCGACTACGACTGCTGCAGCGATGGCGGCTAGCGCGACTCGGCGCGACGCCTTTCTCGATCCCACGCGACTGAGCGCCGCTGTGAACTCTCCAGCGGTGCCGAACCGGTCAGGCGGCGCCTTCGCGAGCGCTTTCGTCACCGCCTCCTCGACCGCTTCGGGCACGTCTCGGAGCGTGCGCAGGTGGGGCACGGGCTCACTCAACCGCTTCGCGATGAGCGCCTGAGCGCTGAGGCCGGTGTACGGCGGCTCGCCCGCCAGCATCTCGTACAACACGCAGCCGAGGCTGTAGACGTCGCTCCGGCCGTCGATCTGGGTCTCGCCGCTCGCCTGCTCGGGGCTCATGTACTGCGGTGTGCCGACCTTCAGCCCCGTTTCTGTGAGCCGCGGGCCACCCGCTTCGCGTAGGGCGAGCGCGATCCCGAAGTCGGCGACCATTGCCTCACCTTCGTGGATCAGGATGTTCTCTGGCTTGATGTCGCGGTGGATCACGCCCCGCTGGTGTGCGTAGTCGAGCGCGCTGGCCACCTGCGTCGTGATCCGCATCGCCTCGTCGATCGGCAGCTGGTGCTCACGCGTGAGTTTGTCCTTCAGCGACTCGCCCTTAACGAACGGTAGGACGTAATAGAGGAAGCCATCGACGATGTCCGAGTCAATCAAGGTGAGGATGTGCGGATGGTCGAGGCGAGCGATGATCCGGATTTCCTCAAGGAACCGCTCGCCGCCGAGCACCCCGGCGACGTCGGGTCGCAGCACCTTCAAGGCGACGTGGCGGGCGTGCTTGGGATCTCGCGCGAGGTAGACGGTCGCCATCGCTCCGCGACCGAGCTCCCGCTCGACCGTGTACCGGTTGGCGAGGGCGGCTTGCAGGTGGGCGAGCTGGTCGGTCACGGTGTTGCCCGAGAGGCTGTCGTCAACTCCATCATAGGGCGAGCACCAACATAGGGCCAGCGCCAGGGCGCACTGGAGGGCTCTGGTCGGGCTTCGCGTTCCCGCTGTACTGGTGTGGCCGCAAGAACGCCCTGTCCAGAGCGCCGGCCCCAGGGCAACTAAGACAGACCAGTTAAGCCGGGGAGCGTTACGCTCTCCGGCTTTTCGCGTCTCATCCAACCCCACCCGGACTGACGACCCAGCTTCTGGAGTCTCCGGCTTGCGTGCGGGTCAACGGCGGGCTCACGCTGTGATTTCCCCGGGCCGGGAGCCCGGGCTCGGCGATGGTGCACCCTGTAAGGGCGCACACGGGGCCGAGCGCCCCGTCTCTCCGTACTGACGCCACCTGGCAGCGAGTCGCGTAACGCTTCTAGGTCGACTTCTCTGGGGGCTGACGATGGCAGCGTTGTACTGGGGTCACGGATTCGGGTTCGGATTTGGCTTTGTGGCGGGGCTGGTGTGGCTCGCGGTGGTGACCTACCTGTTGCTGCTCGCCACACGGCTGGTGCGTGCAATCGAGCGGATCGCCACGAAGTTCGAGGGCAAGCCGTGACACGCTCAAGAGCGATCGCGTTGATCAGAAGGTAGCGGTCGATCTCGTGCTCGTCCGCGTGACTCTACTACGTCGGCCGCTGTCCCAGCCGCTGCAGCGCCGCTCGCGCCTCCGTCACGTAGCGACGGAGCTCCGGGTCGGCGTTCCGCCACGCCGCGAGCACAAATTCATAGGCCCGAATCGCCCCGGCCCGATCGCCCAAGCGCTCGGCGACGTGGCCGCGCTCCAGCGTTCCGAGAATCGCGCCGGCGCCGAGCGGCAGGCTGACCTGCTGATCGAACAGCCGGGCCGCGTCCCGATCACGCTGCGTGGCCGCGAGCAGGTGAAACTGGATCCTGCGCAGCGGACCGAGACCGAGGGACAGCGAGCCGTAGGGGCTCGCGCACAGCGAGTCCGGGAACGCCAGGAGCCGACGCACCGCCTCGGCCGTGTCACGCCGGGCCAGCGCGAGGGCGGCCCGGGCCAGGCTGGCATCACCGCGCGCACCGGCGAGCCCCACCGGGTTCCTAACCGACCGCGCGACCGAGTCTCCCCGACGCATCAGCGCGAGTAGCGGCGCGGTATCCTGCCGCTCCGCCCACCACTCCGCCGCGAGGAACGAGCGATAGCAGTGGTTCACCCACGGCGGGTCGGCCACGACCTGCCGCTCGTTCCGAGTGTGAAGCCAATTCTCCAGCGCGGCGGCGGCCGACTCCGCCGGGACGGCACCCAGCAGCGCCAGCTCCTCGAACGGGACGCTCACGCGGGAGGGAACCAGCGCGCGGGCCTCTCGCACGTGCCCGCGGTACAAGAGCGCCGTCGCCAATAAATAGCCGGTCCACACGGTGTCGGCGGAAACCCCAACGCCCCGGCGGCCGCCGGCGAGGAGACGCAACAGCCGCACGCCGGCCTCGGCGGAATCCGGCCAGCGCTGGACGGATCGCCAGGCGTCGAACAGCACGTTCGCGGGAGCCGTATCGAGGAGCGATTGGACCGTCGGCGACCGCTCCCGGCTCAGCAGCCGGGCCACCAGCCGGAGCCCCGCCCCCTCGGGGACAGCGGACGTCAAGCGGAGATACCCGTTGACGTACCGCCGTGCCGCAGCCGTGTCATTCCGGTCGAGGGCGAGCTGCACGGGGTGGAAGTAGGCAGGAGCGAACGCGGTGTCGAGGGCCAGGGCTCGATTGAACGCGTCGATCGTTTGCTGCGCCGTGCTTCCCACCACGTATCCGAGGTGAAACCGGGCTTCGCCCAGCGCATACCAAACTTCCGGATCGTCGGGATAGCGGCGGCTCGCCTCTTCCAGCGTTGCGAACTTGCGCAGCCGATGTGCCCAGTACCTGACGTCGAGGGAATCGTCGGATGCGGCCTCGAGCGAGTCGGCAGTTATCAAGAAGCTGTCCCGCGGCGCCAGCCCGTTATTGAAGCGGCCGGCCCTGAGCGCCAGCGGGCCTCCGCCCTCTCCCCTCCAGCCCTGCGCCAACCCGATGCGGCGGAGCGCGAGGGCGAAGCTCGAGTCACGCTGCACCGCGACCTTGTACGCCGTGATCGCCGAGTCGAGTGAGAAGCGACGCAGCAGCTGCTCTCCCCGCAGGAACTCTTTCAGCGCGGGCAAAGACTTGGTGCCGAGCGAGGCCGACCCCACGCGCACCGCGGGTCCGAGTCGACCGAGGTCGCGCAGCACGTCTCGCGTCAGCGAGTCCGCCAACCGGTCGATCCGATCGCCCACGTCGGTACGCTCCGGCTCCGCCACGGCCCTGCCGGTCGCCACGTCGATGACGGTCGGCCGCAGCCGCACGGAATCGGACCCCTCCCCTACCATCTGTCCGAACACCACCCAACGGGCGCCGCTCCTCCGTCCCAGCTCGGTCGCGGATCCTGGATCCGCCGGACCTTTCCAGCCGCGCAGCACGACGGTGGGAGACACCGTCCGCATGGGCCCCGCGCCGTCAAGGTTCCGCGACAGGTAATCGACGAGCCCCTCGCGCCAGAGTGCGAACTTCGGGTCGAGGACGTCGAAGGGGGCCACCGCCACGAGATCGGGATCCAGTGCGAGAGCCCGCGTCGTGTGCTGGATGAACAGCGCGGCCGCCATGAGCGCGCCGACACTGCCGAAAGCGACGCCGACGGCGTGCCGCTTGGCCCATCGTCTCGCCTGGAGCGCGACCGATTCTGCGCGGACTCGGTGATAACGCACCGCCGCACGGCTCGCGGCGTCGCTGGCACCGCGCTGCTTGAGCGCCCGGACGGCGGCCCGGTGCAGGGCGCGACGCCGCGCGACGAGAAGCAGGTTGTAGGTGGCGTGACGCGCGAGCTCGTGTGAGAACTCGTAACGCCCGGGCGCCTGGAGTGTGATGCGCAAGAAGCGCCGTGCGACGACTTCATCCAACGCGGGGTCCAAGTCGGCGGGAGCGAGCGCGGCGACCTCCTGCAAAACGCTCGGCTCCGCCGGGGCTCCCAGCACCGCCGCGGCGTCGACGATACGGCGGGCGGGGGCGCTCAACTGGGCGAGCCGGCGGCTCAATGCCTCTTGCACGCTGGCGGGCATTGGCAGCGGCCGTCCCTCGAGCGTCGGAGCAAGCCGCCACGCACCGCTCGGGTCGAGTGTGAGGCGCCCTTCGTCCAGCAGTGCGGCGGTCAGCTCGATCACATAGAGGGGATTGCCCCCGCTCTCGGCGTGGAGTCGCATTGCCAGGTCGTGCCGTTCTGACGGGAGCAGCTCCAGCATCGAAGCCAGCAGCCGTTCGATCTCGGGAGCCTGCAGCGCATGCAGACGGACCCGCTCCACCCCGTGCGCACTGTGCAGCTGCGCCAGCGAGGCCACGGCGGCGGACCGGTCGCTGCGGGCGGTCACCAGGACGAGCACGCGCGCCTGCCGCAGGCGCGTAGCGAGCCCGACAAGCCACCCCAGCGTGGCGACGTCCACCCACGGCGCATCGTCGATGAACACGACGACGGGCACTTCCCCGGCCACCGCGGTCAGCGCCTGCTCGATGGCTTCGTCCACACGCCAAGTCGCCGCATCCGCTCGCCCGGGGAACCGCTCCCGGATCGCGGGGACGAGCTGGCCGAGGGCTGCGAGCGCTCCGGGGGGAGCGGTCGCGAGCCCGGGAGCCTCGGTCAGACCTCCGAGGAGCTCTCGGGCCGTCGACCACGAGACTCCCTGATCCGCTTCCCGCGCCCGCGCTCGCAACACCCACGCACGGCCCGCGGGCTCCGTTGCCACCCGCAGGAACTCCTCGCACAGACGCGTCTTGCCGATTCCCTCGTCGCCCTCGACAACGACGATTCTGGCCTCCCCGGACTGGACTGCACGCCAAGCCGTTGTCAGCTGATTGAAGGATCCGGTCCGACCCACGAGATCGGGCGTGAACAACGCGGTCGAGCCCGGACTGGGCCGGGCGCGTCGGTAGGCGCGGATTCGCTCGCGGATCTCACGCTCGAGCTGCAGGAAAGCCGGCGATGGCTCTTCCGCGCCATCGCGCTTCAGCTTCGCGATGAACCCGGCGTGCCGCGCGGCCGCCTCGTCGTGCCGGCCCGCCAGGCCCAACGTTTCCACGAGGCGATGATGAGCGCGCTCGTCCAAGGGGGCAGCCTCGATCCACCGCTCGGCGAAGCGCACCGCGTCCGGCCAATCGCCGGCGCGTTGCGCTTGGACCACCAACCGGTCGCAGGCGGAGACGAAGCGCCTGCGGAGCCGCTCCCGCTCTCCTTCCACCCAGTCGCGGAAGTTCTCTCCGCCAATGTCGTCCGCGCTGAAGAGGAACTCGCCGTGCCAGCGCGCCACGGCTTCGCGTTCGCGGCCCGCGGCCAGATCGGCCTCGAACGCCGCGACGTCCAGCTCCACCGCGCCGGCAGCCAGGCTCACACCGTCCGCGCGTACGTCCAGGGAACCGGCCAGGGCCCGCTTGAGACGCAGCAGCACCTGACGGAGCGAGTGCCGCGCCGTCGCTTCCGGCCGCTCACCCCACAGCAGGGCGGCCAGCTCGGCGCGAGACAGCGAGCCCGAGCCGCGTCGGGCGATGTAGGCGAGGAGCGCGAGATCCCTGTGCCGCCCCGGGAGCAGCTCGCCAGCAGCGCCGCTCAGGCGCAGCTCGCCCAGCGTGCGCAGGACGAACACGGCTACGCCGGGCGGCAGCGCGGCTCGCGGGAGGTGACGGCGAGGTGACGCGTCTGATGACGGCCGGATGCGCCGCGGCGGGTAGCGTGCGGGTCAGATGGCTGAAGCCCCTGACCAAGGAGCGACATGTCCGAGCAGCCTCCGCTGACCGACGATCGCACAGTGACCGACGTTTCGTACTTCATGATCCGTGTGGAGCGCTCGGTTGGCAAGCACCGCCTGATCCTTGGCGGAACGATCGAACGCCTGGGCACGGGCGAAAGGCAACGGTTTGAGGACGGGAACGACCTGCTGCGCCTCGTCGCCACGTGGCGGGCGGAAGCGAATCGTCCCGCAACCCTGACGGAGCATCAAGATGACCAAGCGTGAGGCTTTGAGAATCGCCGCCATGTCGGCGCTGGTAGTCGGACTCTCCTGTCGCGATCGAGCGCCCAGTATCACGTCGCCCCGCAGTTCGACTGGCGGGCCGACATTCGAATTCGTCGATGGGGCGCACGGCGGCAACGCGCACTTCTATTTCCTGCCCCCGCTCGTGAGCACTCCAGCCGTCACCGGGACGTTCGATCCGAACCAGGCGCCGGTGGTCGTGGTGTGTCAGCTTGCGAGCACGAATTGCAGCCCCATCGTGGCGCAGTTCTCCATGGCCACCGGCACCGGCGCCCAGGTCGTGCGGGTCGCGCCGACCGATCAGCTGTACCTCGTGAACTGGGATACCGGCCAATGCACGACGGGCCCCTGCACCCTGGCTCCCGGCGCCGTGTACCGCGTTCGTGTGCTCGTCGCGGGCACGGAGCTCGGGCATGCGGACGTGCAGATCGTCGCCAGCCAGCAGGAAGCACGCAACGTGAACACCGGGGAGCTCTTCCCGCTGGTGGACGGCCGGACGGTCCCGGTCAAGTTCCGCATCGAGGTGGGAGCGGTGTTCGTAGTCAGCCCGACCACCCAGACGCAGATCGTGCAGACGCAGCCCAATGCCCTCGGCAGCAGCGCGCTCCTCACGGTGCCGCCGAACGCGGTAACACAATCCATCGGGCTCACGGTCCAACCCGCTGCGCTGCCGCCCGCCACCGACGTGAGCGCGCTCGTGGGCGGGACGGCGTACGAGCTCGGGCCGTCGGGAACGACCTTCGCCGCACCGATCACGGTCGCGGTTCAATACGCCCCGGCCGGCATCCCCGCGAGGATGGCGGAGCGCCGGTTGCGGTTGTTCACGCTGGTCGGCGGTGCGTGGCAGCTCGTGCCTGGAAGCATGGTCGACCCCGCCACCCATACCGTCAGCGGCACCACGAGCCACTTCAGTACCTACGGCGTGCTCGCGTCTGCGTCGGTCAGCGCGGGCTCGTTTGCCAGCTGTGGCACCGGGACGAGCGCGAGGACGGTGTGCTGGGGGGACAATCTCAGGGGTGAGGTAGGCGCCAATTCGACGACGGGGCCCGACCAGTGCAGCTCCTTCCCCTGCAGTCTGACGCCGACGCTCGTCGTGAACGCGGACACCTTTGTGGTGCTGAGCGTCGGTGGCGGTCATGCCTGCGGCGTCACCCCGATGAGCGCGGCGCAGTGTTGGGGGGCCAGCTACTTCGGCCAGCTCGGCAATGGTCCCTCGGGTGGGGCGCAGTTGTGCGGGGTCGCCGGAGTGACGGACCTCCTGCCGTGCAGCACGACAGCGGTGACCGTCTCCGGCGGACTCAGCTTCGCGTCCGTGAGCGCGGGAGCCAATCATACGTGCGGCGTTACGGCTGCGGGCGCGGCGTACTGCTGGGGTTTCAACGAGGGCGGCCAGTTGGGTGACAACACGACCACCGGGCCGGAGACCTGTAGCGCGTTCGGCGAGACGTTCGCGTGCAGCACCGTGCCCGTCGCGGTCGACGGGGGGCTCACCTTTGCCATGGTCAGCGCCGGGGGCGCCCACACCTGCGGCGTCACGACTACGGGAGCGGCGTACTGCTGGGGAATCAATTTCGCCGGTCAGCTCGGCGACAATGCGCCGGACGGGCCGCAGCAGTGTGGGCCAGCCGCGGGAACGTTCCCGTGCAGCATGACGCCCGTGCCGGTAGCCGGCGGATTGAGCTTCGCGAGCGTGACCGCCGGCGCATTCTACACCTGCGGCGTGACCACCGCGAATGTCGCCTATTGCTGGGGCGAGAACTTCGGGGGTCAGTTGGGCGACGGGACGATGACGTTCGCAGCGAGCCCGGTCGCTGTGCTTGGTGGCCTCAGTTTCACCGCGCTGAGCGCCAGCGCCAGCGATAGCGGCCACACGTGCGGCGTCACGACGTCGGGGGCGGCGTATTGCTGGGGATTCGGCCAGTCCGGCGAGCTGGGCGCTGGTCCGACGATTACGCAAAGCCTCACGCCCGTGCAGGTGTCCGGTGGGCTCTCCTTCGTTGCCGTGAGCGCGGGAGGGTTCCACACGTGTGGCATCACCAGCGCACCCACGCTCGACACCCCCTACTGCTGGGGCGCGAATTTCCAGGGCCAGCTCGGCAACGGCACCACGACCAGCAGCTCGACGCCCGTTCAAGTCGGCACGCTGCCATGACCGCGCCGTTGCGCGCCCACGAGATACGGGTGAACGGCGTACGCTCACCGGTGCTGGAGGGCGGCCCCTCGGAATCGCCCGAAGCCGTGGTCTTCGTGCACGGGAATCCCGGCTCGACACGGGACTGGCAACCCCTCACGGCCGCGGTCGCGCGCTTCGGACGGGCGGTTGCGCTGGACATGCCGGGCTTCGGTCGTGCGGACAAGCCTCGGGAGTTCGAATACACGGTGCCAGGATACGCCCGGCATCTCGCCGGCGCCCTGGCGGAGCTGGGGATCCGTCGCGCCCACCTCGTGCTCCACGATTTCGGGGGACCCTGGGGGCTCTCCTGGGCGGCGCAGCATCCCGCGGAGTTCGCGAGCGTCACGCTCATCGATACGGGCGTGCTGTTCGGTTATCGCTGGCACGTGCTCGCCAGGATCTGGCGCACGCCGCTGCTCGGAGAGCTGTTTCAAGCCACCGCCACACGCGCGACGTTCCGTCTCCTGCTCCGACGCGGCAATCCGCGCGGGCTGCCGCGCGACTACGTCGACGGGATGTTCGACGACTACGACGCCGGGACCCGTCGTGCAGTACTGCGGTTGTACCGCGCGACCGGCAATCCGGCGGGTGCGGCGGAGCAGCTGGCGGCGGCTCTGCGCCCGCTCGCCCGCCCGGCGCTGGTCGTGTGGGGCAAGCACGATCCGTACATCTCCGTTACGTACGCCCGGCGGCAACGGGAGGTCTTCCCGGATGCACAGATCGTGGTCCTGGAGGGCAGCGGCCACTGGCCATTCGTGGACGACCCCAGCGCCGTCGCGCAGGTCGTGCTGCCCTTCCTGCAACAGCAGCTGTGCAACCGAGTGAGGACATCCGCATGACACGACCCGAATATGACGTCGCGATCGTAGGTGCGAGTATCGCCGGTTGCACCGCGGCGACGCTGTTTGCTCGAGGCGGGCTGAGAGTCGCGCTGCTCGAGAGCCGCGCCGATCCCAACGCGTACAAGCGGGTCTGCACGCACTTCATACAAGCGAGTGCCACCCCGACCATCGAGCGCCTCGGCGTGGCGCAGGCGATCGAGGCCGCCGGCGGTATCCGGAATGGGATCGACATTTGGACCCGTTGGGGTTGGATCCTGCGAGAGGGGAACGGAGGTGGCAGGTACCCCGGCTACGGCTACAACATCCGCCGGGAGACGCTGGACCCCATGCTGCGGCGGCTCGCGGCGAGCACGCCCGGAGTCGATCTCCTCCCCGGACATGCGGCCGAACGCCTGTTCGTCGACGGCGGTCGCATCGTCGGCGTCGGCGCTCGGCGGGGAGATGAAACGACGCGGGACGTGAACGCGCGCCTGGTGGTGGCCGCGGATGGGCGCCAGTCCCGCATCGCCGAGCTGGCGTTAGTCCCACCCAGGGTCAAGGCGCACAACCGGTTCGGCTACTTTGCGTATTACCGGGGGATGTCGCTCCGTTCGGGCACGAAGTCGCAGATGTGGTTTCTCGAGCCGGACATCGCGTACACGTTCCCGAACGACGGGGGGCTGACGCTCCTGGCGTGCATGCCGACCAAGGACAAGCTCGCCGGCTTCAAGGCGAACGTCGAGACGGCCTTCGAGCTGATGTTCCGGCGTCTCCCCGACGGCCCCTCCCTCGCGCACGCGGAGCGGGCGTCCGGATTCCTCGGCATGGTCGAGATGCCGAACCTGTCCCGCAGGCCGACACTCCCGGGTCTTGCGTTCATTGGAGACGCGGCCGTGGCGACGGACCCGCTGTGGGGCGTCGGGTGTGGCTGGGCCTTCCAGTCGGCCGAATGGCTGGTGGACTGCGTGGGGGACGCGCTCGCGACGGATCGGCTGCTCGACCGCGGGCTCGCGCGCTATGCGCGGCGTCATCGCGCCGCGCTCGCCGCCCACCACTTCCTCATCTGCGACTACGCGACGGGGCGTCCCTACAACGCGCTCGAGCGGATCATGTACTCGGCGGCAGCGCGAGACCCGGCCGCCGCGCGGCACTTCCAGGAGTTCGGGGCCCGCAATATCTCCGTGGGCCAGTTCTTGTCGCCACGGGCACTGGCGCGCGCACTGTGGGTGAACGCCGGGCACTGGTGGCGGAGCCGGCGCCTGAAGCCAACCGGGCGGGCCGCCCAGCGAGCGTGAGGTCTGACGCCGGCCCAGGGTGCGGCCTGGGACACCGCGTCACACCGGCCGTCACCTTACTTGCTCGAAAACACAAACTCATTGCCGTCGGGGTCTCGGAAAACCGCCCGCGTTCCCCAGACCTCCTTCTTCGGCTCCTCGGCCAGCGTGACACCCTTTCGCTTGAGCGCATCCGCAGTAGCGAACACGTCCTCGCACCGGAATGTCACGGGCTGAAAGCCACCGATGCGGTTTTCGTGCCCCGGGGGCGTGAACAGAGCCAGCCGAGTCTCGGCGCCTGGGATCATCAATTCGATCCAACGCTGACGGCCTTCGCCGAAAAACTGGTTGGTCGCGACCTTGAATCCCAACTTCTCGGTGAAAAACTCCAACGCCGCCGCCTGATGCTTTACCGGAATACTCACGATCTCGATTCCACGTAGCATCGCCAACCTCCATTTAGGAGACGTTTCACACAAATAGCGGTGTGGCGTCAGAATTGCGCAATCAGCCACTCAATGCTATATCGTTCTCTGATACAGCATGATTCAGCTCGATGATTACGTCCTCGACGACCTCATGCGTGATCTCGTCGGGCACGACCGCCGGCCAGCCACATATTTGGTTTATGTCTGGCTCGCGGCCGAGCAACAGCGTCGCAAGCAGCCGGTCGTCATCAGCTACAGCGAATTGGCTGAATCCACCGGCTTATCGAAGACCTCGGCCCAAGCGGCGGTCGGTTGGTTGGTTCGCCGCCGGATGCTTTCAGTTACCAAGCAGAACGTCACCGCGACTCCCAGCTACATGATTCAGACCCCATGGAAGGTTGACTACCGGCACCGTACCAAATCCTAAGGCACGAAACTGTCTTGAACATCTGAGAATCATGCTGTAGCAACGAATGGTATAGCAACGCTTAGCTGATTGCGCAATTCCGACGCCGCTGTTTTCGTGAATCGTCTCGGTGCTGATCTGCAGGTCAATAGGACGAACCGGGCCCGTCACTTAAGAGCGTCGTGGACGAAACTCGCCCGGGAGTTCACCCAGGAAACCTTCATCCGGGCATTCGAACGACTCGGTGCGTTTCGAGGCGACGCGGCATTTTCGACGTGGCTGCACGCCATCACGACGACGGTCGTGTTGAGCGGGCTGCGCAAGGTAAAGCGATTCCGGCAACGTGTGGCGGACATCGATGATGCGGGCGAGATCGGGACGCCACATCCTCAGACGGAGCCGGATTTGAAGGCGCGACTCAAACAGGCGATCGATGAGCTCCCGGAGCGTTGCCGCACCGTGTTCGTGATGCACGACGTCGAGGGCTACACGCATGAGGAGATCGGCGTGGCATTAGGCGTCGAGACCGGAACGTCAAAGTCGCAACTGTCCAAGGCGCGCGCCAAACTGCGCATCGCGCTGGCGAACTTTGCCGGGGAGTAGGTGACATGATGGACCAGGAGCGGTCGGTGCACGTGAAGTCCTGTATGCCGGTTATCCCAAGCGCGGATCTCGAGAAGAGTCTGCGCTTTTGGGTAGAGGGTCTCGGACTTACCATGGACCGACCGATGCGGCAGGACGGTCGCCTGATCGGCTGTATGGTTCACAATGAGCAGTTGTACTTTTGGCTCAATCAACGAGCGGGCGCACCGATCAAGCCAGAGAACTACGAGGGCGTTCGGCTCTACTGGGCGCCCCGTGATATCCACGGACTGAGAGCTCGCCTGGAAAGGCTAGGCTACGCCGTGTCAGAGATCACTGAGCGCGACTATGGTCAAACTGAGTTCTTTGTCACGGACGATGACGGATATTCGCACTGCTTTGGAGTAGCCACCACTAAGAGTGGTGCTCTTGATAACCCGCGGTAACAGCGAGGCGTGCGACGAGGTGGCAATGCGCAAGGTCATGATATTCGCTCTCGCTCTACTGTGCGCCCCGGCAGGTTTGTTCGGCCAGGCATTGCATCCTGACTCGCTCTTCCCACGCCTTATTGGGCATTGGGTGCTGCGCGGCACCATTGCCCGCCAACAGACCGTCCACGATGTGACCTTCGAGTGGCTGCTGGGCCGCGAGTACGTGCAGATGCACGAAGTACCTTCCTGTTCCACTACACCGCGACCGACAGCTTCCACACGACCTTCGTGTATGATCGCGCGACGGACTCGTGGCAGTGGCACATGGACAACGACAGTTCCGGAGTGCGCAGACCGTTTGCACGGGTCACCCTGACGCGGCGGTAGAAACATGAAGAACGTTGCGAACTCCCGATTCACCATCAAGAGCTGGGACGAGAAGCCTTATAGCGAGGGCCAGGACCTGCCGAAACTGACTCGGGCCGCCGTCACGAAGACCTTTACCGGCGATATCGCCGGTGAGGGGCACGTCGAATACTTGATGATGTACCGCAGCGACGGCTCGGCCACGTTCGTCGGCCTCGAGCGGATCGTCGGACACGTTGCAGGGAAAGCGGGCAGCTTCGTGCTCCAACGCACTGGAGTATTCGAGAACGGCGTGGCGAAGGAGTCTTACTACGTCATTTCTGGCTCCGGTACAGGAGAGCTGCGAGGTCTGCGGGGCGAGGGCACGTCGGCGGTTGGGCACGGGACTGAGCATCCTCTAACGCTGAACTATGAGTTGGACTAGCCTCGCGCCAACCTCGCTTGAAGCTGTCTGACGGGCGCTGGCGTCGTTCTCGCGGTCGTAGATCCATAGACCCAGTGCGGCCGAAGCGCGACCCGCTTATCACACGATCGCGCTTCGAGTTTAACTCTCCTCGGCTCGAACCAGGACTCTCCTAATCCAGAGGGGCGCCGTCAACCTACTGAATTCCAGCAACTTGCAAGCATCAACGCGAGCTCGTGTCACCCGCTGCTGGAGATCAGTTCAGTTGGTGCGAAGAATTGACGGGGTTTGAACGCAACCTTGCTGGCTCTCGTCAAGCCTGCTGCCGCCTGTCGCGCTTCAATCCCGTTCCAAATGTTTCTCCGCGCCGCCGCGCTCCTGCTATACTTCGGGGTCCGCCGGAGGCGGTCTATGACCAGAG
>WNFY01004160.1_pt1 | contig 14817 bp, 13 predicted proteins | sample 5400091 | NCBI WGS metagenome assembly WNFY01 (sample SAMN13153364, study PRJNA577476) | soil metagenome | isolation source: 60 cm soil or saprolite under grassland replicate 1 | place: USA:California | collected 2016-06-15 | reverse complement strand
TTGTCTTTATACTTTTTATGTAAGGCCAAATTTCAGAAGATATATCATGAAATTCTGCAGCAATTACAGTTTGAATGATGGTGATATAAGTTTGTAGATATAAAAGGTCATGAAAATTTCTTGGAGTATTATAACGTCCCAGCTTTGAAAGAATTATCTCTCCAGAACCTTTTACACGCCAATTGTGCGAAATCATTTCATTTCTCATCTCACGAATGCCTGACCACCTTCTGATTTTATCTGCAGCTTGTTTCGCAATTCTTTTAACTGCCCTTATTCTATTCTTAAATTTTTCTTCTGCTGTTGTTTCAAAATAATTATCGTACTCATCAAAATAAGAAAGGACATCCATAAGAATGTTTTGATATAAAGTTGTATAATGTATCGTATCTTCTTTTGTCCAATCCCTTTTGCGATGGTAATCATTTTTTACCATTATCGCTGTTAGGCATTCAATAATTTCAGAATATCGCTGTAGAATATAAATTGATTCATATAATTTCATATTTCAAATTTAATCAGAAAATAGTGTTGCTTTACTTTCCTTAGATAATATAACTTAGGCTCAATAGCGAACAGTTTTACAGTCAGAACTAAATCCACTGATCATGATTCAAAAGCTGAACTGGGAATCAGTTCCAACCGAAGAAGTAACTCCTTCCATGCACCGCAAAATTGTTTCAGGGGAAAAACTGATGATCGCCAAAATGAAATTCAGGGATGGCTTTATTGTGCCGCTGCATCATCACGTGCATGAACAGGTGACACAGGTAATTTCAGGGCAAATGCGTTTTTGGTTTGGAGAAAATAAAGAACAAACAATGGATCTGTATGCCGGGGATGTGGTAGTAATTCCTTCGAACCTGCCACATGAAGCGCTGATGATTGGTGAGGTAGAGGAAATAGACACATGGGCCCCTCCACGCCAGGATTGGTTAGATAAAACGGATGATTACTTAAGAAAATAATTTATGGAACTGGGACTAAAAAATAAAGTAGCATTTGTAGCCGCTTCCAGCCAGGGGCTTGGTAAAAGCGTTGCACTTGAACTGGCACAGGAAGGAGCCAGCATAATTATTTGCGGACGTAATAAGGAGAATCTTGAAAAGACAAAAGAGGAAATAGAAGAGTTGACTAATAAAGAACCGCTGGCTCTTTCCGGCGACTTGTCTGTTGTTGTTGAACGGGAGCACATCATTAAAAGTGCATTGCAAACTTATAACGCTGTAGATATCCTTGTGACCAATACTGGTGGCCCTCCTGCAGGAAAGTTTGAAGCGTTTAAACAAGAGGATTGGGATAAAGCATATAATCAATTGTTGGCAAGCGTTGTCGGTTTAATCAATGGTTTTTTGCCGGGTATGAAACAACAGCGATGGGGGCGAATTATTTCTCTCAGTCAGGACTTCTGTTGTTGGTTTGATGAAAACTCTCTCCAATGAATTAGGCATGTATAATATCACGGTTAATAATGTAATGCCCGGCTATACAGAAACCGAAAGACTGAAAGAATTAATGGAAAAAAATCTTCTTTCGCATCGGCGAAAAATGAAATACCGTCGTTTTGGAAAACCCGAAGAGTTTGCCGCGGCAGTTGCATTTTTAGCAAGCGATCGTGCCAGTTATATTACAGGCGTTTCACTGGCTGTAGATGGGGGATGGATCAAGGGAATGTTTTAGATATTTTACCCACGCATGACCACCATAGAATCTTCTCCATACTGGCTTAAGATTAAAGCGCAGCAATATGTGCAGGCATCTTAAGCTTTTAAAAAAAAATCTTCCTGCTGCCATGAAAACCAAATCGCATAAGTGAGTGCGTTGCGTTTGTCATGCTGTCCTGAACTTGATTCAGGATTATTTCAGCATCTCCTGGCAAAAACATTAAGCGGGCAAGAGACCCCGAAACGAGTTCAGGGTGACGAATGCCTGCTGCATAAAAACAAACCGTACAAGTGAGTAGCATGTGTTCGTCATGCTGAATTTATTTCAGCATCTCCTGGTAAATAATATAAAGCCGCTGACAAGAGACCCTGAAACGAGTTCAGGGTGACGATCTTTCCTGCTGGCATAAAAACAAGCTGTACAAGTGAGTGGCATGTGTTCGTCATGCTGAATTTATTTCAGCATCTCCTGGTAAATAATAAAGCCGCTGACAAGAGACCCTGAAACGAGTTCAGGGTGACGATCTTTCCTGCTGGCATAAAAATAAGCTGTACAAGTGAGTAGCATGTTCGTCATGCTGAATTTATTTCAGCATCTCCTGGCAAATATGTTATTAAATATGACAAGAGACCCTGAAACGAGTTCAGGGTGACGAATGCCTGCTGCATAAAAACAAACCGTACAAGTGAATGACGCCACTGTCTTAAAATTGAAGCACAGCAATGTGTACAGGCATCTTAAACTTACAAAACATTTTCCTTCCTGCTGCCATAAAAGCAAATCGTGCAAGTGTTGCACAAAGCAGGATGAAACAAGATTACATACAGAATGATACCATGAAATACCAAGCTGATAACAAAAATAACAACGTTTTCTGTCTCTGAATTTCAGCGCTCCTGCTATTATAAAAAATATTGATTAATAAATTGTATATTCAGCATCTAAACCTGCCCCCATATGAAAGCGATTTTTTTATTGACAGGATCCTGCATTATCCTTTTTTTCTTCAACGCTTTCAAATTAAACGAGCGCACGAATTTTTCTTCCGGTACCAGATATTCTAAGCTAAACATTATTTCATGCGGCCCGGGAAAAGGCAACAACGCAAAGATGGGAATAAACAACGCCTTTGCGTTTGGGGAAGTCTTGCCTGAAGAAATTTCAATCAACGATAACCGCAAGCCCGCCGGTGAAATGCAAAACGGAATACTCTATTTAAAATTAGAAACGCGTACAGGTAGCTGGTATCCTGAAACACATGATGGGGAAGCATTACGGGTATATGCATTTGCCGAAGCAGGTAAACCATTGCAACTGCCCGGTCCGCTTATCCGTGTTACTGAAGGCACTATTATCAATGCTGAAATTCATAATACAATCCCCGGTTCACCTTTGGTATTGCATGGCTTTTATTCACGTCCGGGCAATTCCGCTGACAGTATAACTATACCGTATGGTGAAACATATAAAGTGCAATTTAAAACCGGTAAAGCCGGTACTTATTTCTATTGGGCTACTGACGGTACTCTTAAAGATAATGACCTGCCATATCTTGATGACAGCCAGCTTTATGGGGCATTCATAGTTGATCCGCAGAATACAAAACCTGATCCGGAAGAACGTATCATGATGATCGGCATCTGGAATGATACGTTAAACGGAGGACTTACAAATTATCGCGAAGAACTTGTTTTGAACGGGCGTACCTGGCCTTATACAGAACGATTGACTTATCAAATAGACCAGCCGGTTCACTGGAGGCTGATCAATGCCAGTAATCAGGAGCATCCGATGCATCTTCACGGCTTCTATTATACCGTAAACAGCCGCGGCAATGCAGATACGGATAATATCTATAAGGAAAAAGACCGCTATCTTGCTGTAACGGAATTGATTCGCCCTCACCAAACTATTTCGATGACATGGACGCCAGACAGGGAAGGAAACTGGCTGTTTCATTGCCATACACTGGTTCATATGATGGCCGGTTCATTTCTGAGAAAGGTGCCCGTGATGAATGAGCAGCAGATGAATGATATAACAACACATGCCCATGATGGCATGGGTGGGCTCATCATGGGCATAAATGTTCTGCCCTCAACAAAGGAATTAAAAACGCACCCGGATAAAAAAAAATACCGAACGGGAACTAACATTATTTATAGAAGAAAAAAGGAACTGGTATGATACCTTAATGGGTTTTGGATTTGTATTGCGTGAAGGCAATACTTCAACAGGTATTAAGTGCAGCATTCCCGGCCCTCCAATTATTCTTGAACGGGGCAAACCTGTGTCTATTAAGATCATCAATCATTTGCATGAAGCCACTACTATTCACTGGCATGGACTGGAGATTGAAAGTTATTTTGACGGCGTGGCTGGCTGGGGAAACAGGGGCAAAGAATTGGCGCCAATGATAATGCCGGGCGATTCATTCGTTGCACACATGACCCCGCCCAGGGCGGGCACTTTTATTTATCATTCACACATGCACAATATGCAGTTGATGGAAGGAATGTATGGCCCCTTCATCGTTACAGAACCCGGTGCAAAATTCAACAGTATAACGAACAAAATTTTTATCATCGGCCAGGGAGGAACAGATGTGGTGCCTCGTTTATTTTTTTTAAATGGAAAAATGAATACTGATACTATGGCACTGAAGCGGGGAATAAATTACCGGTTCAGGATCATCAACATAACAGCCCTTGGACCAGATTTGACTGTTTCCATTTTACTGAATGGAGTTCCTGTTAAGTGGAGTGCGGTTGCAAAAGACGGAGCTGATTTTCCTGCTCAGCAGCGTTTAATAAAACCTGCTGTGGATCAACCTGTTTCAATAGGCCAAACCATGGATTTTGCATTTAAACCCGGCAAGGCAGGAAATTATTTATTTGCAGTAAAAGATTATAGCGGCGCAATAGTCGTCAGCAAGTTATTGCAGGTGCAATAATGTTGTTTGAAATTTTTGTTAAGCGCAAACGTTATAATCCGGATTGACTGTTGTGCTGTTTATTGATTCAAATACTGTCGGGATTGAGGCGTAACAATATACAGGCATCCTAAACTTTTAAAAACATTTTAATTTCCTGCTGGCATAAAAACAAGCTGTACAAGTGAGTAGCATGTGTTCGTCATGCTGTCCTGAACTTGATTCAGGATTATTTCAGCATCTCCTGGTAAATAATATAAAGCCGCTGACAAGAGACCCTGAAACGAGTTCAGGGTGACGATCTTTCCTGCTGGCATAAAAATAAGCTGTACAAGTGAGTAGCATGTGTTCGTCATGCTGTCCTGAACTTGATTCAGGATTATTTCAGCATCTCCTGGTAAATACCATTAAACGTACAAGAGACCCTGAAAGAAATTCAGGGTGACGATCTTTCCTGCTGGCATAAAAATAAGCTGTACAAGTGAGTAACATGTGTTCGTCATGCCGAATTTATTTCAGCATCTCCTGGTAAATACCATTAAACGGACAAGAGACCCTGAAAGAAATTCAGGGTGACGAGCCGCGGCCATAAAACAAACCATACAAATGAGTGGCACAAGGAACGATGCCATGAAATGTTTCAACCGGTTACCAAAAAATTTTTATTGCTAAAAATATGCAGTGAATAATTTCTGCTGGGAAGCCGCAAATGAAATTTACTTTATTATTTGAGCGATGTATGTTTTGAAGCGGCTATAAAAACTTCTTTAATTGCAGCAATAACTGTGGCAGGATCTTCAACATGAATGTTGTGACCGCTGTTCATATCAATGATATGTTTACTGTTTGCAGACAACTGCGTTAATGCTTCCTGCGATTGCAATCTTTCATTTTCGAGGTGCAGAGAATCTGTTCTGCCATCAAATCCGCCTTTACCGCGTGTAAGCACGATTAAAGGCATATTGCCAAGCATATAAGCAAGTTCACCTTTGTGCCGATACAAATCTGCAACATCCTCCGGTGACCAGTCCATCTCAGCCTGAACTGTTTTTATAAACTGCGGCTGTGATTGCGCCCATATTTGCATTTTCTGAACACTGCCGGGAAGTTTATCCAGTGGCGGATCAATTTCTGTATTCAATGTCACAGGTTCTTGCAAAGTGTCATGTGGTGTGAAAAAAGTTTGCGGAGCAGGTGCTACTCTTCCTTTTGCAAAGTTACGAATGCGCATCGGAGTATCACCACCCATAAAAATTTTTTGATCTTCCTGAACAGCTTCTACTAAAACCATTCCCACCACTTCTTTTGGATAATATCTTGCAAAAGCGCGAACAAGAAATCCACCAAATGATTGACCTACCAAAATGTAAGGCGGATGTATGCCTGCATTTATTAATGCTGTGTGTAACTCCAGGCAAATTTGTTTACCTGTCCTGGGCATTGCACCCGGCTCGCTCCATGCATAGCCGGCTCTGTCATAAGAAACCGTTTTGGTAAATTTGGCAATCTCAGGCTGCACAAGATTCCATATAAAAGAAAAATCGCCACTGCCATTTTCAAATATCACGCAAGGCGAACCATTACCCTGAATATTTAAATGAAGTTTGTGACCACCGGCATCATACAAAATTCCCGTTGGCTGAATATAGTTGCTATCATGTATTTGGGAATAACTGCAATGAACAAACCACAATTGCGTAAACAGCATGTAAAAAATAAAGAAGTATTTTTTTATTGCAGGCATATTCCCTTTATTTTACTTATAAGAAAATCATACTTTATTGTTTTATGAAATGAAGTCTTATTTATTATAAAAATATATTTTCTTCCTAAGCGCAATTTTAAGATAATATAGGTGGCGATTTTTTGCGTATTACCGGTAGTATAGAATATATATTCTTGTGGAGGCTTCATAAACATTTAGAAAAAATTTCTTTACTGCTGCCATAAAAATAAATTGGACAAGTGAGTGTCCGGGGTGAACACCGTTCGGATAGAAGTGAGGGACGATGCCATTATTAATTACAGTTTGAATAATAATAATCCGGGTACATTTTTCATTTGTAACAAATTCTTCTCATAGTTTTATCAAAGGATTAAATTGGAATGATAATCATCCACCTGATTCAATAATTTCAATATGAATAATTCGAGAAGGTCTTTTATAAAAAACAGCCTTGCAGGATCAATGGCGGCAACTGTGTTACCGGGGTTTACAAAAGAAGAAGCAATACCGCTTAAGCCACGCATTAAGCTAAGTATTTCATCATACTCTTACTGGCATTTCAAGGGAGAAAAATTTCCAATCGAAAAGGTAATTGATGAAGCCGCCAAACTTGGAGTAGAGGGCGTTGATATTCTTCATGTGCAAATGGGGAGCGAAGACAACAAATATATCCAGGAATTAAAAAGACGTGCATATCTTAATGGCATTGCATTTACCTGTCTCTCGATTCACCAAAGTTTTGTTTCTCCTGACAAAGAATTTCTGAAAAAGGAAATTGAGCATACGAAGAAATGCATTGAGCTCGCAGCAAAAATGGCTATCCCTTGCATGAGGTTGAATTCGGGCAGATGGAATACCATACAATCTTTTGATGACCTGATGAAAAACCGTGGCGTAGAACCAATCCTTCCCGGTTATACAGAAGATGATGGATTTAAGTGGTGTATTGATAGTATTCAGCAATGTCTGCCTGCAGCAGAAGAATTCGGTGTACTGCTGGCACTCGAAAATCACTGGGGATTGTGTTCAACTCCTGAGGGACAATTGCGCATTAAAAAAGCAATTGATTCATCGTGGCTCGGTATTTTAATGGACACAGGAAATTTTCTTGAGAATCCTTATTCTAAATTAGAAATGATAGCACCGTATACAAGTTTTGTGCAGGCAAAAACTTATTATGGCGGTGGCGAATGGTACAGTTTGGATTTGGATTATAAACGAATAATTGCCATACTTCAAAAAGTAAATTACCAGGGCTATATTTCTCTTGAATTCGAAGGCAAGGAAGATGCTGCCACGGCTGTACCAAAAAGTATTGAGATGCTAAGAGGGGCAATGGAGTAATTCCGGCTGCCGCCAAGCTGGCTTAAGATTGAGGCGCAGCAATATGTACTGTAAAAAACCCAGCAGTTACTTTGCTGATATCACTTTCCTCGGTTTTAGTAAGCGGTTTATTTCCTGCTCCCAATGATTGGCGTTGCGTACACCAAATTTTTCCTGGCTTGCTGCATGGGCATTGTTTATTTTTACCACTTGCCTGCTTACACCTTTTGTCAATCTTGGTGTGGGTGTGATCCTGTCTATACGTGCACGTAAACTGCCTTCCAGCATGTCCATTCTTTCAGTAATGTCATTAATCACCAGCTTTGTTCCAAAATAATTGGCCTGCCACCATTTGCCTGTTTCAGGATCGAGCCAACTGAGGTACCCGTTTTTCAAAACCTGTTTTGGTGCATGTATCGCCCCGGTATAACTATAGCGTACCGCGGAAGAAGTAACGGGGTCGAAATATTCAGGTGTATAAAAATCACTTAGCAAAATACCATTTACAGAATATGCATACTTATCATCTTCGCAGGGATCGGAAACTTCCACAAGATATTCTACCCTTCCCTGGTCAGCTTTAATAGAGCCGGAAGCAACCATCCTGCTGCCAAAAGGATCTACCAACATTTCGCACATTTCATGACTGCTTGTCAATGCCCAGCCTTCATCAAACCTTACCAGGGCAAAAGGTTGCCGGTACCTGTCTGTGTGATAACCGAGTGCCGAATCATCATCAATTTTGTCCCTTACAATAATGGGCCAGTAACCCGGAGGCACGTCTTTTAAAAGTTCAAACGCATCCACTGTTGCCTGTATATTCCAGAGAGGCCCCAGGTCACGTGTAGCTTGTTTTTGCAGTGCAGCAGCTACTTTTGTCAGATCACTGGTCTTTATGTGGCGTGTTTTACTTACCAGTGCAATTTGGTGTGTTAGCATAAAAAAAGATTAGGTGAAAGATGAAATCAAAAATATACAAATAATAAACCGGAATTGCAATAAGCAAAACATTTACAGTAAATGTTTTATGAGGATCTTCTTTTACTCATCTTTTTATCAGCTTGTCTTTTAATATTCTTTTCAATACATCTTCTTTTAAATTCTGACTCATTGTAATTTTTGTATCACCCACTTTAATGGTGTTGCCCTCAATATTTTTAATTTTACCAAGGTTAACTATAAATGATTTATGAACCTTTATAAACAGTTCTGCCGGTAATTGCTCAAGCATACCTTTTATAGTCATGTACACCATCATTTTTCCATTTACCGTATGCAATAAAACATAATTTAAGAAACCCTCCACATAAAGCAGATCATTGTAAAATATTTTTTCTATAGTGCTGTCGCATTTTATAAAAAAGTGATCAGTATTTGTTTTATGCGTTTGCATTGCCTGTGTTCTTAAATCAAAATAATTCTTTGCTTTGTTACAGGCCCTCAGGAAACGCTCAAAAGAAATGGGTTTAACCAAATAGTCCAGCACATTCAATGCGAATCCCTCTACTGCGTACTCAGGGTAAGCAGTTGTTATAATAACAGCAGGCAGATTTGCTGTGCTTTTTAAAAAATCAACACCATTTAATTTTGGCATATTTATATCGAGGAAGATCAGGTCAACAGGAGTTTCGTTAAGTATAGCTCCGGCTTTAAGAGAATGCTCCGCTTTTCCCGCTAATACAAGAAAATCAATATCGGCAATAAATTCTTCCAGAATTTTTCTTGCAACCGGCTCATCATCTACTATAAGGCAACGCAGTTTCATGACAAATTAATTTTTAGTTTAGTCTCATAAAATTCTTCTCCTTTATTAATATTCAGCTTGTGTTTATCCGGATAAAGAATTTCTAAACGTCTCTTTACATTTGCCAAACCAATGCCGTTGCATAAACCCTGCTGCCGATGTTCTGTTGTATTAAAAATATAAAAGCTCAGCATGCGGTTTTGGAATGAAAGAGATATAATTATTTTATTTTCCTTACTATCAAAATTACTTACATATTTAAAAGCGTTTTCAATAAACACAACAAGGATCAAAGGTGCAATTTCAAATCCCTCTGGTGGGTCTTCTATTTGCAAATGCACAATAAGATTTTCTTCTTTCCTGTATTGCTGTAAAGCCACATAGTTGCGCACATATTCAATTTCCTTTTTTATGCTTATGCTGTTTGTATTGCATTCATACAATTGATAGCGCAGCATTTCAGAAAATTTGAGTAAAATATTCCGCGCAGTTTTATTGTTTTTATCAATGTATCCATAGATCGAATTGAGTGAATTAAAAAGAAAATGCGGGTTAATCTGGGCTTTTAAAAAATTCAGTTCGGTAATTGCTTTTTCATGTTCCATTGCAGCAATGTAGCGTTGATTTTGAATCCTGTCCCAGATCATTTTACCAACTGTAAGCAACTGTACCCAGATAAATATATTAAGAAAAGAACTTAAAAAAATTTCGCTGAATGATGGTTGTTGTTTACCCGCAAGAAAGAAATGGGCATTCATAAAAGAAGCCAGCATTGTACGTAATAAAGCAGAAACACAAATGATGCATACAGCGCTAAGAATAAATAAAATATATCCTTTTTTATGCAGCATTTTTAAACCCATTAAGTAGATAATAAAGTAATAATCCGGCGCAATAAAAATCAGGTAACAAAATTGAACAGTGAGTGTGTGGGTAAATGTTAATGAATTATTTTGAAAGAAAATAATCCAGAGAATATATAATACACCCCAGAACAAAAGATGGTATAAAAAAGATTTTTTCAGCACAGTATTATCGTATCTGCTATCAAAAGTATTTAAGAAAAACACATATTCTTCTTTTATTACATTAAGCAGATAAAATGCCTGATGAAAGCAGTAGTTAATCAGGAAATTCGGTGGTTTGGTGTAAATAATTTTTTAAAGAATGAGCGAAACAGAAATTTTGTTTTCAAAATATTCGCTCATTTTAAAAAGAAAAAAATGAAAAAGTTAATTAATTGGGTTTTAAATCCGCCTGTTACAGGTGCATCGTCTATTCTGCTCATTCGTTTAATGGCAGGTACTGTATTTTTCTTTGAAGGAATTTTAAAATTTGTTTACACCAACCAGGGTGCAGGCAGGTTTGCAAAACTGGGTTTTCCTTTTTCTGAAACAACTGCTCATTTTGTAGCAATAGCGGAGATCACAGGTGGTTTACTTTTGTTATTTGGTTTGATTACAAGAGTTGTTTCATTTTATTTTATTGTTCAAATGATTGTGGCTGTGTTATCAACTAAAATCAGTTTATACTATGGAACCTCACCTCTGCCGCTACCACCTGCACCACCAAAGATTGGAATATGGGCCGTAGAGCATGAATCAAGATCAGATTATGCACAAATTCTTACCTGTTTATTTTTGTTTATAGAAGGTGCGGGAAGATTATCACTCGACTTTATTTTAAAGACCGGAAAGAAAATATACAGTTATAAAAGTGCAACCATATAATAAAGGTTATCGTTTTATCATTGCTTGTTTTGAGCACTGAATCAAGAAATATTTTATGTAGCTGTTTGAATCACTACCTGGTAGCAACAAGCGAGGCAACAAAAAAAATAGCCGGGACAAAAATGTTCCGGCATTTAAAATACGGAAGTGTGACACTTAATTTATAACTATATATTGAATCTTATTGAGTGAGCCTTCTGCAATGGTGTAACTCTGGCCAGCGTTCAAACGATGCACGGATTCATTTACTCTTCTCTATTCATTTTATTTTTTACCAAGCTGCGTACACATCATTACTTTGGCAACAATGGGATAAAGCAACAATTTTAAATCACTTCAAAAACATATTGAAAATTCATTAAAGAATTTACTTTAAAAAATATTTTACATGATTTATTAAGCATACTCTCTAAAATTCAGCCTTCATAAAAATCCAAATCTCTGCCAAATGTTTCCTTTGTGAAATAAACCGATGTTGCTGCAATAAGGAATGCAGCCACAACAACTAAAGCCGCACTGTTTATGTCGCCCGGCATAGCGAGAAAAGTGTTGAGTTCATTTGCACAGAAAAGAATTTTTTCAAAAGATTATCATCTCTCCAATCGTGAATTACAAATTCTTGAATTGCTTGTAAAAGGATTTTCTTATAAGATGATTGCATCGGAATGCAGTATCTCACTCGACACAGTTCGCACCCCTCTTAAAAATATTTACACCAAACTCCATGTAAGTTGCGGCAAAGAAGCGATTGCCAAAGCATTGAAAGATCATATTGTACCGATGGATAATTGAAATTGAATTAAGAATATCGGGACTGCTTCTCAAAAAAAGAGATAGATAGAAAGTTTGCAGGAACTCCAGCACTAAAATTGTGGCATAAAATTTTTGATGTAGCTCTTGAATGTTTAAAATGTTTTATAACATGTAATAAAATATCATGGGCAAAACTGATAATTCCTATAAAAAAGATCCTGATGTTGTTTTGATTGGTGCGGGTATTATGAGCGCTACACTGGGTATGCTGCTTAAAGAATTAGAACCTGACCTCACAATAGAAATTTTTGAAAGGCTTGATGTAGCTGCAGCTGAAAGCTCAGATGCATGGAACAACGCAGGCACAGGGCATTCTGCATTCTGTGAATTAAGTTACACTCCGCAACTTTCCAATGGTTCTGTTGATACTGCCAAAGCTGTTAAAATTGCCGAATCCTTCGAAATATCTAAACAATTCTGGGCTTACCTTATACAGCAAAATCGTATTCAGTTACCTGAAACTTTTATAAGAGCTATTCCGCACATGAGTTTTGTTTGGGACGAAAATGTTGACTATCTCAAAAAGCGTTATGAAGCACTTCAGAAATGCCATCTTTTTAAAGGAATGCAATATTCGGAAGACCCGGATGAATTAGCAGAGTGGATGCCACTCGTGATGGAAGGCAGAAATAAATCACAAAAAGTTGCAGCTACAAAAATAGGTATCGGTACCGATGTAAATTTTGGATCACTTACGCGTTCAATGTTTAACCGCCTTAAGGAATTGGAAAATGTCACGCTTCATTTTAATTATGAAGTGCGCAATCTTAAAAAGGATGCAGCCGGGTATTGGCATGTGAAAGTAAAAGATACTTCAACGGGGGAAAAAAGAGTTGTGCAAACAAAATTTGTTTTTATAGGCGCAGGAGGGGGATCGCTGCCATTGCTTTTAAAATCAGGTATTCCCGAGAGCAAAGGTTTTGGTGGGTTTCCTGTAAGCGGGCAATGGCTCAAATGCAATAATGCGGATATCATCAGGCAACATCATGCAAAAGTTTATGGCAAAGCACCGATAGGTTCACCGCCTATGTCTGTGCCGCATCTTGATACAAGAATCATCAAAGGAAAACAGGAATTGCTTTTTGGGCCCTATGCCGGAATCACCACAAAATTTTTGAAAAAAGGTTCTTTCTTCGATCTGCTTTTGTCTATAAGACTGAATAATATCCGTCCCATGCTGGCAGCGGGTTTTCATAATATTCCGCTTACAAAATATCTTATCAAACAGGTGCGCCAATCTCGCGGGGATCGGTTAAAAGCTTTGCAGGAATTTGTGCCTTATGCAGTGATGAAGGATTGGGAGTTAGTGATAGCAGGACAGCGTGTGCAGGTGATTAAAAAAGATGAAGAGGAAGGTGGTGTGCTTGAGTTTGGAACAGAAGTGGTGAATGCGGCGAATGGCAGTATTGCAGCGCTATTGGGTGCATCGCCAGGTGCTTCCACTGCGGTTGCTATTATGTCTGGCATTCTTAAATCGTGCTTTAAGGACAAGATGAATTCGAAAGCATGGCAAAGTAAATTAAAACAAATGATTCCTTCGTATGGTCAATCACTCGGCGACAATGCAGCGCTTTGCCGAAAGATAAGAGAATGGACAAGCAACATTCTTAAACTAAAAATTGCGGAGCCGGTTCAGTAGAAATAATTTAAGTTATTTGCTTGCTTAATGTTTTATAGCTATTATAAATTTTGTTTTATTTTTTATGAGCCAACCTGTATTGCTACTATTGACCTTCATTGCCTGCTTGTCCGATGAGGTGGGCGTCGCACTCTTTGACTGTTGAAACTTTATTGTACACACAATCATTGCATCATTCATTATTTAGCTACTGCCAAAAACTTATTTGCTCTGAATAATATTTATGAATAATAAATTTAAAAGTGCAATGAGCTTTACACTTCCCGGTTTACTTAAACAAAAGCTTCAATAAAATATTTATAGTTGTTTACATCAGATTAGGAATGCCTCTTATAGTTTCATAAGCTTTATGTATTTTACGGGTTGAATGTTTTACAACAAAAATATTTACAATATCCTTTCTGTAATAATTGTAGCGCTTGCATTATACTGCTACGATCCTTTTACATTGTATTTTCAAAACGATGATTTTATTCACATTCCATTAAGTGAACAGGGTGTTTTGCTGCAGCGTAATACCTTTCGTCCTGTTTGTGATATAAGCATAATGCTTAATTATTGGCTGTGGGGAAAAAATGCATGGGGCTATCATTTCATCAACCTGCTGCTTCATATAGTGGCTTGCATTATGTTTTTCTTTTTTTTAAAGTTTATATTAAAAAAATATTTTGGTTTACAACAAACAACATTTATATGTTGGCTGACATGTGTACTATTTTTTATTTATGCCATGCATAGTGAAGCAGTATTTTGGATTCTCGGCAGATCAGCAATACTCGCAGCCATTTTCTCCATAGCTTTTTTATTCTGCTATCTTAAAAAAAATGAGGGAAACAAATACATAGCAGGATACATTTTCTTCTTTGCGATTAGTTTGCTTACCTATGAGTCATCGTGGATGTTGCCAATGTATTGCTTAGCAGCAAGTATTACTGAAGTAAAAAATAAAAAAACAACGCGGCAAAAAGAAGCAACACACTTTGCAACAGTTGCCGGAATATTCGTTCTTTATTTAGTGATACGCTGGTATTATATCAATGAAATCACGGGCTATTATGAATCTGCTGCACTTTTGAATGGAGACTATACAACACTGCTCAGAAATTATGTGTTGCTTTTTATAAGAAGCTTTTTACCGGCATTTATAAATAATAAAATATTACTTACATGCTTTGGGGTTATTGCTGTTATTGTAGCATTTCTTTTTTTACAACTAAAAAGACAAGACAAAAAAAAGGTTTTGAT
>WNFY01003444.1_pt1 | contig 14819 bp, 9 predicted proteins | sample 5400091 | NCBI WGS metagenome assembly WNFY01 (sample SAMN13153364, study PRJNA577476) | soil metagenome | isolation source: 60 cm soil or saprolite under grassland replicate 1 | place: USA:California | collected 2016-06-15 | reverse complement strand
GCACCCACATCGCACCGGTCACCGTCGGCGCGGGCGAACGCCTCTTCGACAGCATACCGCCACTGAACCTCGAGATCATCGCCGTGCGGGGTGCCTCGCTCGCCACCCACATCAGCTACCACGTGCTCCATTGACCCGCGATCCGCCCGACAACGGATCGATGGCAGTCTCATTCCCTCTCAGCTACGCGAGCGGTCCCTGCGGACAAGCCGCGGGCATTACGACTCGCTTTCCAGGGTGCCGGCGAGCACACGGCCGACGCGAGACGCCCCGTGCCGGTCACCGGCCCGCTCGTACATGGCCAGGGATTGGCCGAGATGGTGGCGCGCCTCGTCGTACGATCCCCGGGCTAGGGCTATCACCCCGAGGTTGAGGAGTACATAGGCTTCCCAGCGCGGGTCGCCGAGAGCCTGCGCGAAGGCCAGCGCCTGCTGGAGATTGGCTGCGGCCCGCTCGTGCTCGCCGAGTTCGCTGCGCAGAACAGCGATCATGATATCGGCGTACGCCACGTAACCGCCGCTATCGACCGAGCGGAATATGTCCCGGCAACGACTCAGAAGGGCGAGAGCCTCGGCCGGCTGTCCCTGCTGGCGGCGTACCTTGGCGAAAAAGAGCGCGGCCTTTGCCTCGCGGTCGGCGTCGGCGAGCCCCCGGCTGAGCCCAAGGACCCGTTCGAAGCAGGCGGCCGCCTCAGCCAGCAGGCCTTGCCGCCGGTAGGTGCGCGCGAGCCCGGTCAAGCTGTCGGCCTCACCAGGGATGTCCTGCAGCTCGCAGAAGATGGCATTGCTGCGCGTGAAATGCGCAACGGCTTCCGGCAGGCGGTCCTGACAGCGGCGCAGGTCGCCCAGGCCGCGCAGCAGCGATGCCTCGGCATGCCGGTCGCCGGCCAGCCGGGCGGCACGAAGGGCAACCTCGTGCGTGTGCTCCCACTCGTCCCAGCAGACGTATACCTCGAAGAAGTCCGCGAGCAGGCTCGTGAGCGCCTGCCCGAGCTGCCCTAGGCCCTCGCGCCATACCTGCTCCAGGCTTACCGCGAGGCCGGTGTGCTCGGCCGCCAGCCACTTGTATGACCCGGCCAGCCCGTCGACCGGATCTCGCGGGATCGCCGGCGCCGTCCCGTCCGGCAGCTCGGGGGGCCGCAGGCGGAGCTGGCGCACCGCCGCGTGTGCCCTGGTGAAGTAGATCTGCAACGTTCGTTCCAGCGCGGCCCGCCGGGTAGCCGGCGTCTCGTCCGTGGCCAGCCGTTCCCTGGCGAACAACCGGAGCAGGTCGTGGCATCGGTAGCGGATCTGCCCGGCGGCATCCTCACCGACGGTGTCCAGCAACTGGGCGTCGGCCAGGCGCTCGGCGATCTCTTCCGCTTCGGTAGCCGGAACATCGAGCAGAGCGGACAGCATCCACGGTGCGAAGTCGGGTACCTCGAGCAGGCCGAGCAGCCGGAACGCACGCCGCTCGACCTCGCCCACAGCCTGGTAGCTCAGCGCGAAGCCTGCCCGCACCTCGAGATCACCCACCGCCAGTTCGTCCAGCCGCCGGTGGTGCGCACCAAGCCGGTCGGCCAGCCGCTGCACCCGCCAGTGCGGCTTGGCGGCAAGCCTGGCACCCACGATCCGCAGCGCCAGCGGCAGATACCCGCACAGAGCTGCGAGCTGCGACGCCGCCTCCAGCTCGGCAGCAACACGGCTGGGACCGACGATCTTGCCGAGCAGCTCAACTGCCTGGTCCGGCGGCAGGACCCCGAGATCGATCACCTCGGCCGGAGTCAACCCGGCCAGCCGGACCCGGCTGGTGACCAGCACTGCGTTGCCAGCGCCCGCGGGCAGCAGCGGGCGGACCTGGGCCTCGTCGGCCGCGTTGTCCAGCACTACCAGCATCCGCCGGTCGGCCAGCAGCGAACGGTACAACCCGGCGCGGGAGTCCACATCCTGGGGGAGGCACTGGCCCTCCACCCCCAGCGCGCGCAGGAACCGGCCCAGCACCTCCGCCGGCGCAAGGGCCTGCGCCTCGGCGCCACGCAAGTTCACGTACAGCTGCCCGTCGGGGAACTTCGGCCGCAACTGGTGCGCGACATGCACCGCCAGAGCCGTCTTGCCCACTCCAGCCTTTCCCACCGCGCCGGTGATCACCACCGCCGTGGACCCGCTCGGGCGGCCGGCCATCCGGACCCGCAGCCGGTCCAGCGCGTCCTCGCGGCCGGTGAAATCCTCGATGTCGGGCGGCAATTGAGACAGCGCCACCGGGACCCGGGACGGCCCCTCCTCTCCCGCCCCGCCGGCTCTTCCGCGCGAACCAGCGGCAGCCTCCCTGAATGCCGCCCGCTCGGCGTCGCTCAGACCCAGCGCATCGGCCAGCAGCGAAACCGACGCCCAGCGCGGCCGCCCGACCTGACCGTGCTCAAGGCTCCTGATCGCCCGCACGCTCATCCCCGACCGGTCGGCAAGCTCGTCTTGCGACAGGCCACGGCCAAACCGGAAACCAGCCAGCAGCTGCCCGAACTCGCCGCCACTGTGAACTTTCCCGTTCACCCCTTCGGGCATAGTGCTACTCCTTGCTGCTGGCACAACGCGGTCAGCTTACGATGACCGCGACCCCTGTCGTCAGAAGCGCTCCGGCCAGGAGCACGGCGCCGACAGTGGTCAGCGTGTTTCCGGCCGACCATTGCCCTGGCTTGCCGATGCCCATGTGAATGAACATGCCGCCGGACTGCGCCAGGACCCCGGCCAGGAGCAACGCCCCGACGATCCATTGCCCGGTCCGGGACAGGCTGGTATGGGTGAGCAGGTCGAGGACGGCCAGGCTGAGCACGAGCAGCACCCCGGCGTGGGCGTGCCCGGCTCGGAAGTACGCCACCTGGAACTCGTTCAGCCGCCGCGCAATCAGCAGCCGGAGCAACGAGAAGCCGCCGAACATGACCGTCGGCAGCGATATCAGGGCGATCGCTGTGAAGACTTGGACCGGTCCGTTCACCAGGGACCTCCCAGGGGTTTGGTGTTCTGCCGCTCGGGCCCACCGGAAGACGGTAACCAGGCTGGGGGGCCCGTGGAATCAGTCATGAATAAGCAATATGTACCGGAGGCCGGCATATGCGGTTGCTGGTCAGGGGCTGAGGGTGTCCCGGTCGAGCTGGCTTCTGGAGGTGATGCCGAGTTTGGGGAATGCCTTGTAGAGGTGGTAGCCCACGGTCCGCGGGCTGAGGAAGAGCTGAGCGGCGATGTCGCGGTTGGATAGCCCTTGGGCGGCGAGTCTGGCGACCTGCAGTTCCTGCGGCGTCAGCCGGGGAGAACTGGCCAGGTCCGTACATGGTGCCGAGGCGCCGGTCGCGGCGAGCTCGGCCCGGGCCTGTTCCGCCCACGGCGCGGCGTGGATCCGGTCCAGGGTGTCCAGGGCGGCGCGTAGCTGGGTGCGGGCGTCGGATTTGCGGAGGGCGCGGCGCAGCCACGCGCCGTACAGCAGCTGGGTGCGAGCCTGCTCGAAGGACCCGTCATGCAGCTTGAGCGCGGTGAGGTAGTGCTGTTCTGCTTCCTCGCCCGCCTCCAGCAGGGCGCGGCAACGTTCGGCCAGCGCCTCCAGGGTCGGCACGCAGCCTCGCCGGGCCCAGTCAGAGAACCTCGCCACCAGCTCGGCCGCCCGTTCCGGCTGGGCGACCCGGACCGCGGCCTCGACCAGGTCAGGGACGCTCCGCAAGGCGGATGCATGGTACCGGGCGGGCCCTCGCCAGATCGTCTCCAGCTGGACCAAGGCGGTGTCGGGGCGGCCGCAGCCCAGGTCCAGCAGGCCGAGAGCCCAGTGGACCCAGGTCCTGGCCGCCGAGATGAAGGCACTCGCAGGCTCGGCGACTACCGCATCCGCCAGCTGGCGGCAACGGTCCTGGTCGCCCTCGGCAGCGGCCAGGTACGCCATGATCCCGTTCAGATCGCTGGCCCACTGGGGCTGGCCCGTGTCCCGCGCGACCTGCAGCGCCTCGGTCGCGCTGGCCAGCGCGTCGCAGTGCCGCCCGTCAAGAAGCAGGGCCTGCGCCAGGCAGACCAGCAGGGTAGGGAGCCAGCCGATGTTGCCCAGCGTCCGGGCGTCGGTGACCAGCGTCCCCAGCAGGTCGCACGCGTCCGGGATCCGGCCCGTGACCAGGGCGGCTATCGCGATCATGGTCAGGTCATAAGGGTCACCGGCCCGGGAGCGCCGCGCCCGGGCCACCAGGTCGGCGAGGGAGGGTAGATCGTCGCCGGGTCGTTCGGCCGCCTGCCTGGCCAGGCGCAGCGTCAGCTGGACGTACGGCGTGAGCGGTTCCGCGAGCGACCCGCCGACCGCCTTCAGCCGGCCGGCGGTGTCGGCCACCTGCCCGCGGTCGCCCGCATACCAGGCGACGTGCATCGCGTACGTCAGCATCCGGGTAGCCTGCCGCGGGTCAAGGCCGGCGATCTGGCCCGCCCCCTCGACCAGCTGGCGGTGGGCGGCGTGCAGTCGGCCCTGGGCTACGTCGGCCCGCGCACGCACGTAAGCCAGCCTGGCCTGGACACCCGGGTCGGTGGTCAGGCCGGCCGCCCGCGCGGCCAGGGCACGCGCGTGGTCCAAGTCTCCGGTCTCCGCGCTGGCCTCGGCGGCCGCGGCAAACCGACGAGGCTGGGCCTCCAGGTCGGTGCCGAGCTGCGCCGCCCGCTCGTACGCGGCCACCGCGGCCGCGTACCCGCTTCGGGCCCTGGCCTCCCCCGCCGTGCGCTCCAATTCGGCCGCGACCTGCTCGTCCGGCGCGGTCGCCGCGGCCGCCAGGTGCCACGCCCGCCGGTCGGCATCCGCTGGGCTGAGCAACGCGCCGGCCAGCGCCCGGTGCACGGCCAGCCGCTGGCTCAGGGTCGCGCCGTGGTACAGCGCCGCACGCACCAGCGGGTGGCGGAACGTCACCGTGCGGTCGGCGATGCCGACCAGCCCCGCCCTCTCGGCCTGCCCCAGGGCCGCAGCCTCCACTCCGAGCGCTCCGGCGGCATCCAGCAGCACGCCCAGGTCGCCGCTGTCCTCCGAAGCGGCAGCCAGCAGCATGGTTCGGGTGTCGGCGGGGAGCCGCCGGATCTGGCCCTCGAATGCCTGCTGCAGCCGGTCGGTCAGCGCCAGGGCCGTGCCCCCCGGCCACCCGGCGGCAGGCGGGGCAGCCAGGTACGCCGCGGGCAGCTCGATCAGGCCAAGCGGATTACCGCTCGCCTCTGCGAGGATGCGTGACTGGGCCGTGGGAGCCAGCCCCTTCGCATGGTCAGCCAGCAGCGCGGCCGCCGAGGCCGCATCCAGCCCGCCAAGCCGCAAAACGCGCAGGCCCGACGCGGGGAACACCGCGTGATCATCGCGGGCAGCGAAGATGATGGCGATGCCCTCGGCATCCAGCCGCCGGGCCGCGAATACCAGCGCGCTTGCCGATGCCCGGTCCAGCCAGTGCGCGTCATCGACCAGACACACGAGCGTACGATCCTCGGCCAGCTCAGCCAGCAGCGACAGGACCGCCACGCCGACGAGAAAGCGATCATAAGGCCCGGCACGCCGCAGTCCCAACGCCGCACCCAGCGCGTCCTGTTGCGTCCGCGGTAGCGCCGGAAGATGATCCAGCGCCGATCTGAGCAGCACATGCAGCCCGGCGAATGGCAGCTCTGCCTCCGACTCCACACCACGGACGCGAATCACCCGCATCCCCACCCCATCAGGTCCCGCGGCCACATCCGCACGCCGCGCGGCATAATCCAGCAGCGCCGTCTTGCCAATACCCGGATCCCCGCGAATGACCAGCACACCGCTGCGCGCACTGCGCGCACCCGCCAGCAGCTCGTCAATGACGGATTGCTCAACGGCGCGCCCGTACAGCACAGCAACCACCTACCCAGCTGACACGAGTTTGTCAAAGGTGATGCGGTGCACGCCACCGTGAAGGGTCTTGCCTGCCTCTTCGATCAGGCAGGTCACCGCCGGGCAGGAGGCGTCCTGAGGATCACCGGTGCCATCCCGCGGCGAGGCGCTGGCCAATTGCTCCATATCCTCTTCCTCACTGGCCCCGGAGGCCAGGGATCGTTACCTCGTCCCGGGGGCAGGCCGATGTCGATCGATCCCGGTGGTTAGCGGTTCATCCGTCAGTACGTTAGGGTCGGCCGGGGCCGAAGGCATCAGCCGAAAGTCGACTCAGGGGTGGAGTCTGCGGCCGCGGCCGGCTGGTAACCCGTGCGGATGACCGGAAGGCGGTGCCGCCTAACCGCAGCAGCCCCAGTACCCGGGCGCGGGCGACCGCCTGGGTGCGGTTGGCGGCGGCGAGCTTGCCGAGGATGTAGCCGACGTGTTTCTTCACCGTGGCGAGCGTCACGACGAGCTCGTCGGCGATCTGCTGGTTGGACTTGCCCACGTCCAGCAGCCGCAGCACCTCCAGCTCACGGCTGCTCAGCGACTCGGCCAGCCCCGCCCTCTCGGTGTCGCCGGTAGCGGGCGGGGCGGCACTCGCAGGGGCGGCAGGCTGGAAGGCCCGGATCAGGCGGTCAAGGTAGCGCTGCGGAACCGCCGAGGGGAACACGACCCGCCCGGTCCGCTGGGCCGCGGCTAGCCTGCCCAGCAGCCGGGCCATGGGTGCACCCTCGTCGGCGAACACGCGTACGTAGCCTTCCGGGGCGGCCAGCGCCAGCGCCTCGGCCAGGCTGGCCGAGGCGGCGGCCAGGTCTCCGCCGTCCGCGAGCGCGAGCGCCCGCAGCGCCATCACTTCGATGACGCTGCCGGTTCGCTGCTGGGCGGCCGCCTGGGCGTGCAGCCGGTCGAGAAGCCCGAGGGCCCGGCCGGGAGCGTGCTCGGCGAGCAGCACCCGCGCCAGCGCCAGGTACTCACGCTCCCGCGGGTAGGCCGGCTCGTCGCCGGCCCCAAGCCCACGCTCGGCAGCCCAGCGGGCGGCGGCGGCGACCTCGCCGCGGGCGAGCAGCAGCCGGGCCCGCCACGCTGGCACCGGGTTGTACAAGGCGACCATCTGCGGACTCAGCTTGACCCGCTCGGCTTGGCCGATCGCCTCCAGCGCGCCCGCTTCATCGCCTCGCGCCCACCGGATCCGGGCCAGCAGGGCATAGCCGGTGGCCAGCGGCTGGATGAAGGCGAGGTGCCGGCACAGCGCGACGCCCTGGGCCGCGTGCTCGTACGCGGCGGGCAGCTCATCCCGTTCGTACAGCACCTCGGCCAGGCCGACGTGCGCCATGCCCGCGGGCGGCGGCTGCTGGCCGAACTCACTGGCAACCTCCAGCCCTCGCTGGTAGGTGCGCTGCACCGCGCCCAGGCGGCCCTGGGCTCGCTGGACTTCCCCGAGGTCGCAGCAGACCCGCATGGCCAGATAGCCTTCGCCGGCCGCCACTCGGTCAGCGACCACGTCCGCCATGCCTCGCTCAGCTTCCCCGAGTTCGCCACGTAGCCAGTGCGTCGTCGCGAGGTTCCATTCGACCATGGAGCGCAGGATCCAGTCGTCCTCGCCCAGGTGCGTCAGGGCCTGCTGGTCGCAGGCCAGCGCGCGGGCGACATCACCGCGCAGACGCGCAACTTCGGCGCGCAGGTGCGCGATCGACGCAGGCACATTGGCCAGCACGCTCAGCGCCCGGCCGACCGACGGCTCGTGCGGCTCGTCACCCGAGGCGGCAAACTCGCGCTCCGCACTGGCCAGCAGCGGCTCGACCGCCTCCAGGCGGCCGCCGACGAGGGCGGTCACGGCCTGGGCTAGGCACAGTCGCGCCCGGGCACGGATCGACTCCGCAGGCAACGCGGAAATCCAGCGGTCAAGCGTCGCACCTTGGCTGCGCCGCAGCAGCGTCTCAACGTGCCGCTCCACCAGCCGCGCCGCCCAGCCGGTCTCGCCGGCGGCCGTGGCATGCCGAACGGCGTCGTCGGCCAGCCCGTGCTCCTCGTGCCAGGCCGCCGCGGCGCGGTGCAACCCGGGCAGTGCCGTCGGCCGCTCGCGCTCCAGCCGGGCACGGAGCAGGTCGGCGAACAGATGGTGGTAGCGCCACCACTGCCGCACCTCATCCAGCGGCACCACGAACAGGTTGGCCCGGTCCAGCTCCTCCAGCAGCGCCTGGCTGCCGATCCGGCCGGTAACGGCGTCGCAGAGCGGGCCGCACAGCCGGTCCAGCACCGACGTTTCCAGCAGGAAACGCAGAACATGCTCGGGCTGGCCGGCCAGCACCTCCCCGGTCAGGTAATCCAGCACATAGCGATGGCTGCCGGCGAACGTCGCGATGAACCCAGCCGGATCAGCATGCCCCCGCAGCGCCAGCGCGGCCAGCTGCACCCCCGCCGCCCACCCCTCCGTCCGTTCCTGGAGCGCGGCCACCGAGACCGCGGGAAGGTCGAGGCCGGTGACCTCCCGCAAGAACGCCGCCGTCTCCGCCAGCGTGAAGCGCAGGTCCGCCGCGCGGAGCTCGGCCAGCTGCCCACGGCCCCGCAACCGCGCCAGCGGCAACGGAGGATCGGCCCGGCTGGACAGGACAAGCCGCAGCCCCGGCGGGAGCCGGTCCAGCAGGAACGTGACGCTGTCGTGCACCGGCGGCGCCTCGACCAGGTGGTAGTCGTCCAGGACGAGCGCGACCCCGCCTTCGCCGGGAACGCTCAACTCGTTGATCACCACGGTCGCCACCGCCTCCAGGGGCGGCTGCTGCCGACCGCGCAGCAACGCCGTGACCGGGGCATCCGTCCCCGGCCGCACCCGGTCCAGCGCCGCCGCCACGTACCGCCAGAACCGCGCCGGGTCGTTGTCACCGGCATCCAGCGACAGCCACGCGGCCGGCACGCGGCTGCGCCGGGCCCAGTCCCCCAGCATGGTCGTCTTACCGAAGCCAGCCGGCGTACAGACCACGGTCAGCCCGGAGCCGATCCCCTGGGACAGCCGGGCCAGCAGGCGAGGACGCGGCACGAAACCCGCGCGCGGGACATGGAACTTGGTAGCCACCAGCACATCCCGCCCCAGCGGGGGATTCCCCTGGGAGCTGGTCGTGGGTGACTTGGCCATCAGTCCCTACACCTCAGCAGCCAGCCCTGCGTGCCGTATCCAGCAGGCACCTCTCATAGTAGTGCGCAACCTCGATCCGGGCCGCTAGCCCGCGACGGGAGCCTGGTCAGCGGGGACGGGTCTGCGGCGGGGCGGGGTAGTTCACAGGGGTCGAGGCACAGGTGTGCCCAGGAACCCGAGGATCATCGATTGAAGCCAGTCCACGCGGTCCAGCAACCCGACGTGTGAGGTGCCGGGCAGTACGGCGAGCTGTGAGGCGGGGAGTCCGGCCAGGTCACCGATGACGCCCCCGCCAAGCAGGCGGAACATCTTCATCGTGTGTTCGGGCCGGACGATGTCGGAGTCCCCGATGATCAGCAGCATCGGCGTCGTCATGGCCTGGATGTCCTCGTCCGTCCAGCCGGCGAATGTGCGGTCCAGTTCACCGTTCTTGGCCACCAGGACCGGCCATCTGCCGGGATCAGGCGCCACCCGCTGGTAAGCCTTGTGCCAGGCCGAATCGGTGAGATCATCGGCGGCGGATTCCGGTTCGGCGAGCATTTCCGGGTAGAGACCGTCGCGCCGGTAGGAGGTGCCGCCCGCAAAGACAATGCGCCGCACCATGCCCGGATGCTGCATGGCCAACTCCACGGCGACGGCACCGCCCATGCTGTAACCGACAAGATCGGCCATCTCAATGCCGAGTGCTTGCAGGAGCGCCGCGGCGTCGGCCGCCATTTGCTGGTAGGACAGCGGCCGGTCGACGTCAGCGGTATGACCGTGGCCCTGCAGTTCGACAGCGACGACCTGGCGTGTGGCCGCGAGGGCAGGCAAGAGATCGGCGAAGCAGCTGTCGATCGTTCCCATGGCGCCGTGAAAGAGGGCCAGCGGGGATCCGTCGCCGTGGATCTCGTAGTACATGTCGAGCCCATTCACGGGCACGTAACCGCTTGTGGCACCCGGGCGGCCGGCGGGGTTCGCTGGTGGCATGTATTGCTCCGTTCTCGGCTACGCGTCACTCTTGGCCGGGAGCGGCGAGCGAGTAGGTGAGATGCAGGACTCCGTTGCCGTAGGCCTCCGATCCGGCGAGCGCGAACTTGGTTGCCGGGCCGGTGTCAGCGAACAGCCGCTGACCGCCGCCATGTGCCAGCGGATAGACGAACAGGTGCAGATCGTCGACCAGGCCGTCGGCGAGCAGTGCCCGGACCAGGGTCCCGCTGCCGCTGACGTATATGTTGCCGTCGATCCGGTTCTTGAGGTCACGGATCGTGCTCGCGCTATAGGGGCCAAGGATCGAGGAGTTGCTCCAGTCTGCGGTCTGCAGCGAGGCGGAGACGACGTACTTGGGTGTCTCGTTCATGAACGGCGCGCCGGGGTCGTCTTCGGTGGTTCTGGTGGACCAAGACGGGGCGAACTCCTGATAGGTGCGGCGTCCCAGCAGAATCGCCTTGCTCGATCCCATGATTCCGCCAATGGCCTCACCCATCTTGGGATCGAACGAGTAATCGAACGACCAGGACGGGTCGCCGATAACGCCATCCAGCGTAATGAACTCGTGCACGCCGATGGTGCCCACTGTCATCATCTCCCTCGAGGGTCCGGTTTGAGCTGGGCTGCGATTTGCGTGAGGGCCCGGTTCACGTAGACGGGAAGCAATTCGGCCAGATAGGCGGCAGAGCCGAACGCGTCGCCGGTAAAGGCGATTCCGCCGGCGGCCACGTCCGCGGCGGCCTCGATGACGTCGGCGGTGAGGCGCGAGCCGGCCAGGCGCTCTTCGGCTCTGGCCGCGCGGGTTGCGATGGCGCTGACGCCGGTAATGGCGATCTGGCACTGGCTGCATGTTTCGCTGCTGTCGAACGTGGCAGCGACAGCGACGCCGATCATGGCGTGCCCGGAGGCTGGGTGCATGCGCTTGAGATAGGTGGAGCGGGTCAGGGGACTGGCGGCGGGCACGGTAACAGCGGTCAGCAGTTCACCCCGCCGCAGCGTGGTGGCCTTTTCGCCGAAGCCCGTCCCGTCCGCGGTGAAGAAGTCACGGGCGGGCACCGTTCGTTCGCCGTCGCGGCTGCGCAGGTGGATGGTCGCGTCGGCGGCCAGGACGACGGGCGGCCAGTCGCCGCGCGGGCTGGCTTCTGCCAGCGACCCGCCCAGCGTGGCCCGGTTGCGGATCAGGGGATCGCTGATCATCACGGCGGCCCGCGGAAGCAGTGGCACAGTGCGGGCGATGCCGGCCGAATACTCGATCTCGGCGGAGGTTGTCATCGCGCCGATGCGCACCACTTCGCCCGGCCTGCCGTTACCGCCCGCTTCCTGGGCGCCGCCGTCACTGAATACCTCGATTCCGCGTAGCTCGCCTATGCGGCCCAGGTCGATGACGGTGGAGGGACCTTTATGACTGAGTTTCCATTCTGGCAGCAGCGCGTGGCCGCCCGCGAGGAACGTGAAGTCTTCGTCGCGGCTCGCCATCTCCAGTGCTTCGGCAATGGTGGCCGGCCGCAGGTAGTCGAAGTCGGCCGGTATCACCGCGCACCTCCCGGAGCGCTGCCGTCGGTGGCGGCCTGGCGGATGGCCATGCGGACCTGTTCGGCATGCAGCGGCATGTCCAGGTGTGTCACGCCCAGTGGTGCCAGGGCGTCGAGAACGGCGTTGACGATGGCCGGCGGTGTCCCGATGGCCCCCGCCTCGCCGATTCCCTTGATCCCGCGGAAGGTGAACGGTGACGGAGTGACGGTGTGTTCGGTCTCGAGGCGCGGAATGTGCTGGGCGCGGGGGAAGGCGTAGGTCGTCCAGTTGTGTGAGGCGAGGGAGCCTTCGCTGTCGTACCGGGCCTCTTCGAGCAGCGCCTGGCCGAGCCCGTGCGCGATGCCGCCGTGTATCTGCCCCCGCGCCAGCAGGGGGTTGATCAGCGGGCCGCAATCGTCGACCGCGAGGAACCGGTCGATGACGATGTCGCCGGTCGCGGGGTCCACGTCGACAACGGCGATGTAGGTGCCGAACGGGAAGGTAAGTCCCTTGGGGTCGTAGAAGACCCGCTCATCAAGGCCGGGCTCGAGACCGGGCGGGATGTCGGGTACGAAATGAGCCAGCCGGGCGACGTCCTGCCACGTCACACTGCCTGCCGGGGCGCCGTCGGCGCGTTCGGGGCCGGTAAATACTCCTGCCTCGTAACGGACGTCTTCTACGGCCGCCCTGAGGGTGCGGGCGGCGAACCGCTTGGCTTTCGCGAGGACCTTCTGGCTGCACTCGTGGACCGCAGTTCCGCCGACCGGCATCGACCGGGAGTTGAACGTGCCCTGGCCGAATTCCGCTCTGGCGGTGTCCCCTTCGACGATGTCGATGTCGTCCGGGCGGAGACCGAGCGCGTCGGCGGCGATCTGCGCGTAGCTGGTGGCGTGCCCCTGGCCCTGGTCGGCGGTGCCGACGTGCACGCTGACCCGGCCGGTGGGATGGACCAGTACGCGCGCATATTCCCAGCCGCCGTAGGCGAACCCCGCCGCGGCGTTGTCCCGGCCGGAGCCGAGCCCGGTGAATTCGGTGTAGGTCGCCAGCCCGATGCCCCGGTAGCGGCCGTGGCGGCGGAACTCCGCCTGTTCTTGGCGCAGCTTCTCGTAGCCGACGATATCCAGCGCCGTATCCAGATTGCGCTCGTAATCGCCGCTGTCGAAGACGAACAGGCCGGGTGACTGGTAGGGGAACGCGTTCCTGGGGATGAAGTTGCGGCGGCGGATGTCTGCCGGGTCGATGCCTAGTTCCCGTGCCAGCTGGTCGACCATGCGCTCGATGAGATACGTGGCCTCGGGCCTGCCGGCGCCTCGGTAGGTGTCCACACGTGAGGTGTTGGTCAGCACGCCGAACGTGTCGACGTGAGTGCTGGGGATCTGGTAGCAGCCCGTCAGCATGAAGGCGCAGTTCGCCGTCGGGATGCCAGCGGCCATGCTGGACAGGTAGGCGCCGAGGTTGGCGAACAAGGTGGCCTTGATCCCGGTGATGACACCGTCGGCGGTGGCGCACAGTTCCACGTCCTGGACATGGTCGCGGCCGTGGTTGGCTGACTGGAAGTCCTCGCTGCGGGTAGCCGTCCACTTCACCGCCCGCCGCAACCGGATGGCCAGCGCGGTCACCAGGACCTCTTCGGGGTACAAGTGCAGCTTCGACCCGAAACCGCCACCGACATCCGGCGCCACCACCCGGAGCCGTTCCTCGGGAAACGACAAAACCTCCGCGAGCATGCGCTTGATGATGTGCGGGGATTGGGTGCTGCTGTGGACGGTCACCGTGCCCGAGTGGTCGTCGTATTCGGCCAGGACCGACCGGGGCTCCAGCGCGCCGGGGATCAGGTTCTGATTCCGGAGGCGCTGCCGGATGACGACGTGGGCCTGCTCCCGTGCCGCCCCGTAGTCGCCCATGTGAATCGGCATCCGCAACACGACGTTGCCGTCCTGCGAAACGCTGGCCAGTCCCGGGTGCACCAGCGGGGCGCCTGGCTGTGCCGCCTGCCAGGGGTCCGTCACCGCGGGCAGCGGCTCGTAGTCGACGTCGATGGTCGCGGCCGCGTCCGCGGCGGTGTAGGCGTCCACGGCAACTACGGCCGCTAGTCCCTCACCCTGGAATCGGGCCACCTCATCGGCCAGCACCCGGTGAACGGGAACGCCCATGCCCGGCAGGATCCAGTTCGCTGGCAGTGGGGACACCTGGTCAAGCAGGTCCGCGCCGGTGACAACGGCCACCACCCCAGCAATCCTGGCGGCCCGGTCCGTTGAAACCGACCGGACCCGGGCGTGGGCGTGCGGACTGCGCGCCAGCGCGACATGCAACGTGCCGGCCGCATCCGCCGACCGCACATCGTCAGTGAAACGCCCCCGCCCCCGGAGATGACGGTCGTCCTCCCGGCGCGCAAGAGGCTGACCGAAAAAGCGGCCGGCCTGGCCCGCGCTGGACCCCGGAACATCCGTGACGGCCGGGCCGGGCGCCACCTGCTCAGCCCTCGATCCGGCCCGCGGCGTGGCCGCCACGCCTGCGGCCCGGATGGCGTCGACGATGTGCTGATAGCCAGTGCACCGGCAGAAATTGCCCTTGAGCCAGGTGCGGATGCGTTCCTCGGTCGGCTGCGGCTCACGCCGAAGCAATTCCAGCGCGCTCATGATCATGCCCGGGGTGCAGAAACCGCACTGCAGGGCGTGATGCTCGCGAAACGCAGACTGCAGCGGATGCTCGGCATCACCTGGCTTGCGCAAGCTCTCGACCGTATTGACCGCTGATCCGTCCGCCTGAACGGCCAGGACCGTGCACGACTTCACGGCGCTGCCGTCGAGGTGCACGGTGCACGCGCCGCACTGAGTCGTGTCGCAACCGACATGCGTGCTCGTGACGCTGAGGTCATCCCGCAGGAAGTGCACGAGCAGCTTCCGGGACTCGACCTCAGCCTGCCGCCGCGCGCCATTGACAGTAATGGTGACGCTATGACGTGACACGTCTTTCCCGCTTTCAAAGCGATCTGGCATCCGCGCCGGGCACGCGGCGAACTAAGGAAGCATCACATGATGGGAGGGAACGAACCAGGCAGTTCGACCGGCAATTTAACTTCATCAAACTGCCGGTATTCCATGCCGGGGTGGCAGGGTGAAGAGCCTGTATGCAAGGCGGTAACACCCCGGCCGTTCGGAAGATAGATCTTCGTACCGAACGGGCCGAGGCGCACCTCCCGGCTACCGCGGCTCCTGGATGATCCGGTAGGACTCCCAGGTCGGTCAGCCAGTGTGATAGTCCAGCAGCCGGGTGAGCATGCCGACAAGGGTCTGGCGCTCGCCAGGCGACAGCGGTGCGAGCAGTTCATCCTGGGCGTCGGCCA
>WNFY01003443.1_pt1 | contig 14820 bp, 9 predicted proteins | sample 5400091 | NCBI WGS metagenome assembly WNFY01 (sample SAMN13153364, study PRJNA577476) | soil metagenome | isolation source: 60 cm soil or saprolite under grassland replicate 1 | place: USA:California | collected 2016-06-15 | reverse complement strand
GTATCGTAGCACCGGATATACAGAGCTCTGGCCTTCTGACAATTGATGTTCGCACCTCGGGGACGGCGGGGAACCCGGCAATCCAGGGGCAGATGCGTGTGCAGGATGTTTCGTTATCGACGAGCCAGGCTCCGTTAGGGGTGGAGAAGTTGAACGGCACCCTCGACCTTAACAGCAATCGGATCCAGATTTCCAAGATGACGGGACAGATGGGAGGCGGGCAGGTCTCCGTTGGGGGCTCAATCGTGTATCGACCCAGCGCACAATTCAACATCGCGGTGCAAGCGCAATCGATACGTTTGCGCTATCCGGAGGGATTGAGGACGCTGCTAGATACCAATCTCGCTTTCAGCGGTACAACTGAAGCTTCGACGCTGAATGGGCGTGTTCTGATCGACAGTTTGACCTTTGCTCCGGAGTTCGATCTCGCGAAATTTACCGATCAGCTCAGCACCGGAACCACCATCCCGTCCCAGCCGGGAATTGCCGACACGGTGAAGCTGGCGATCAATGTGCAATCGAAAGAGAATCTGAGCGCCACCAGTTCACAGGTCAGCATCGGAGGCAGAGCCGACCTTCGGGTGCTTGGAACGGCCGCCAACCCGGTGATCACTGGCAGGACCAATCTGACGTCAGGCGAGCTTTTCTACCGGAATGTGCGTTATGAGTTGCAACGTGGCTTGATTACGTTCGACGATCCAAACCAGACCCACCCGGTGATGAACGTCTCGGCCACCACAACCGTGGAGCAGTATAACCTTACGCTCACCCTGCGTGGCCCGCTGGACAAACTGACAACCTCGTATGTATCCGATCCGCCGCTGCCTACTGCGGATATCATCAACCTGATTGCGCGCGGCAAGACCACGCAGGAGGCGAGCACAACCAGTCAGAGTACCGACGCAATGGTTGCTTCAGGCGCCGCCAGCGAGCTAAGCAGCAGCGTGCAGAAACTAGCGGGAATTTCGAGCCTGCAGATTGATCCGCTGCTGGGGGGCAGCAATCGGAATCCGTCAGCGCGCGTTGCCATCCAGCAGCGTGTTTCTAAGAACTTGCTCTTTACCTTCTCGACGGACGTGTCTCAACCCGGGAGTGAGGTCGTTCAAGGGGAGTATAGGATCAACAAACGCTGGTCGGCGAGCGTGACTCGCGATCAGCTTGGAGGAGTGTCCGTTGACGGGAAGTATCACACCAAATTTTGAGCCCCAGTCAATGGTTCAAACAGAATTCTTTATTTTCAGCGTGAACAATAGCAAGGCGATTTCTATCACGATTTCCTTGTAGAACCTTGGCCCTGCGCTCGCTGTTTGGTGGTGGTCTTGGCCTGCACGCGATCAAGAGTGATGCAACAGCACTAGACCTGCTCGCAGGCGCAAACTACACCCACGAGCGCTTCTCGGTTTCCCTGCGATTCAAGCTGCGAGATCAATCGTTGTAATTGCGGGAGGCTCGTGCTTCTCCTGCAGCTTTCCTCGGTGGCTTACCTTCGCCAGTTCGGCGTTGAGTTCCGCCCCCACCAAGATGGCGAAGCCTGTCCAGTACAACCAGACCATCAGGGCAATGGCGGCACCGAGCGTACCATAAGTTTTGTTGAAGGCAGCCAGATGGCGAAAATAAACGCCCAGCAAATGAGACAGGCCAATCCAGCAGCCCACCGCTAGAATGGCTCCGGGCAGGGTAGCACCAAGGCGCATCTTCACATTGGGCGCAAGGAAATAGAGAGCTTCAACCGCGAGGACGGTAAACGCCACAACCATGCTCCAGCGCAGGCAGGGCCAAAGCAATACGAACCATTGGGAAAGATGCACTTCTCCCGCGAGCCATGCTCCAAACCTAGGTCCCAGCACCATAACGCATAAAGAAATCACCACCAGAGTGCCGACTATTGCCGCCAAACCAATCGCCAGAGGGCGGGTTTTCCAGAACGGACGATTGTCCTTCACCTCGCAGGCGATATTCAGCGCTTCGATGGTTGCCGCAAACCCTCCGGAGACGGTCCAAAGCGTTCCCAGCAGCCCAAACGAGAGGAATGTTCCCTTGTCCGATCGGATAACGTCGTCCAGCACTCTACGAATCAGGTCCATCCCCTCGGCTGGCAGAAAAGGCGCCAAAAGAACCAGCGCCTGGTGGGGCAGATCGGGGATGGGTAAATATGCAATCGCCGCAGATAGAAAAATCAACGCCGGGAATAAGGACAAAACGAAATAATAGGAAAGCGCGGCCGCCATTTGCAGAGTATGATTTCGGTCCACGTCATCGTACGTGCGCAACAATGCATCCTTTACGCTCGCATATCCCATGTGCTTCTCTCGTTCTAGGGCGCTCGCCTGGGCATGTTTCGATCGTCATCCTTGAATTGAGTTCACACCTCGGATTTATTGGATGCGGTGGAAGCGGTGCTAGGGTTTCTCACTCTATCCCATTCTTGGTGGAATTGGGGTCCCCAATTCGAGTCCTCTGTTGTGGGCAGAACCCCTCAGAACATTGGTCTGAAAAATACGGATGTTCTTTGGTAGTTCAGACTTGGTTGTGCAGATTTTCCCCGATACCTTCCCAAAAAGCGTCTTTTTTCTCCCGTCCCTCTGCCTGCATCGAGAAGAAAACAAAGCCACTCGCTTTTGGCAACGCTCTTGCACTTAATCGGCAACCTTAATAGGTATGGGAAAGGAGCAACCCCGATGCTATCGAATGTATTGGAAAAGCCGGCAACGGTTGAGAATTCTCTTCACGAGGTTTCCAAGATTAAATCCAGGGTCACTGACGCGGTGGAAGATAGCGTCCGGTCGGCAAGCCAAGCGATCAGGCATGGCCGCCATGCTGCCGAAGACGCAATCGAGGAAGCGAAACACACGGTCAAGCAGAGACCGTTGCAGGCAATGGGCACAGTTTTTGCTGCGGGCGTCTTAGCAGGGACCGTTCTTACGTGGATCGGATTCCGTCGTCGTTGAATGCGGGGAAAAAGCCTGGAGAAGGAAAACCGTTAGCGAAGTCGGGGGAAGATGTTCGCGGTCTTTATCTCCCGCTCCTGCCGAGCGCATAAAACTCCTGGCATCTCCAAGGTCTGCGACGACTTGGATTCAGGCGCTTCGACCGACTGCAGGATTTCTACGCCGATTGTCTCAGCGTGCTCTGATAGTCGGCCACAAATTTATCGACGCCCCTGGTTGTGAGTTCGTGTGCGATGTCAAAGGCCTCTCAGGGAAGATCCAGATCCAGGTTTCGGTATGGGATCGGGTTCAGGGACTTGCCGCTCGCATCGAGCAGCAACACCCAGGGCGTCTGTGGAGAGCAAAATCTGCTCAACCACGCGCAGCGCGCGGAAACCAACCCGTTCGCGCGGTACAGCGTTCCCTGTATTCCTTGCGCAGAAACTTCCGCAGATCGAGTCCGCCGCCTGGTTTCGAAATAGGCTAAGACCGTGCAGATAGAACAAGTCACAGGTTTGAAGAAAAGTAGTCGTCAGAAACAATACGTTTGGCAGGCCATTTGCTCCCACGGAACTCGACGAGAAACAGCGTCCCAAAACCTTTTCGGAGGATTTCATGAAAAAACAAGTTCAGTCTTTGTGGTACCTCGGCGCTCTGGTTCTGTTCCTGAGCGTGGCCATTTCGCTCAATGCGCAGAGCCAACAGACACAACCGCCGGAGCCACAAACGCAACAGGCCCCGCAGCAAGCTCAACCGGAACCGGCGCAGCCAGCGCAACCAGACCGGTTACCGGACCAATCTGGAAAACAAACCCCCACTGGTCAGGCTCAGTCATCGCAGACGGCGGGAGCTCAGAGCTTCACCGGCACCATCGTGAAGTCGGGCGACAAATGGATGTTTCAGGATGCCGCTACCGGTAACACCTATGACATCGACCGCCAGGACGAAGTGCAGAAGTTCGAAGGCAAGAAGGTCACCGTGCACGGCACCTTGGACGCAAGCGCTAAGATGATCCACATACAATGACCTGAGCTGGAGAGCTGAAGAAGAAAAGAAACCCAGATTAGTCGCTCATTCACGCAGCGCTGAAGCAGGAAGGCTGCGGCGCAAGTCGCGGCCTTCTTTCGCGGGAGTCAAGAGAATCGCCCGCGCATGGAGGGCCCCGGTCCTTGCTGTGAGGAATGCAAAAGGGGCGCAGAGCACGTGACCGTAACACCATCACGAACGATGTTTGCCGGCGTCGTCTTGGCCGTCCTTTCTGGCATGGGATCGGCAGAATCGCCATTAAAAGCACAGCTCTCTCCCGCCGATCTGGTCAAGGCCGTCCTCCGCAGCGAACTGAACAGCTCCGACGTTACGGAGACCCGCTGGAAGTATGTATTGAAGAAGGAAGTCGACGGTAAAGAAGAAACAAGAGAAGTCGTCGAAACCAAATCCGGGTCGCTTGATCGGCTGATAGCGATTTCGGGTAGACCTTTGACGGACCCGCAGCAGCGCGATGAGACCGAACGTATCCTGAGGCTCTCCCACAACCCTAAAGAACAGCACAGGATCGAACAAACCCACCTGAAAGATGTGGCGCAATGCAACGCGTTTCTCCAGATGATCCCCGACGCGTTTCTGTTTGCGTACGCCGGTGAAAGCGGTGGCCTAGTAAAACTGACGTTTAAACCCAATGCTCGCTTCCAGCCTGTTTCCCGTGAGGGAAAGGTCCTTCACGAAATGGCGGGAGAGATCTGGGTTGACGCCAACCAGCAACGCCTGGTCAGCATCAGTGGCCAGCTCATGAACGAGGTTAAGTTTGGTGGCGGGGTGCTGGGGCATCTGGAAAAGGGCGGGCAGTTCAGCGTAAAGCGGACCGAGATTGCCCCAGGCCGTTGGGAAGTAACGGAGATCGCGGTGAACATGCGAGGGAAAGCCCTTCTGTTCAAAACCATCTCCGTGCAGCAGAAAGAGCTTCGCAGCAACTTTCAACCTGTCCCAGACGATCTAAGTCTGTCCGATGTTGCCGGTCTTCTTCTTAAACAAGCTCTGGTCGCCGCCAAACGTTGAACTCCATCCTGGAGCCCGGTTCTCACAGTCGGCCTAGCTGCGAGGGGCCGTGCTCGGGAGGCGGTATCCGCTTTCGGATTGATTCGGATAGACTACCAACCTCAGGAGTCGTCGCGCTCATCGCAGGTAATTCTCTGCTGGCGAGGTGGCAGCGCCGCACGAGATTGTAAACGATTTCGCACTCTTGATTCGACAGAGTTTACGTCCCGACTTTTCCGTGCCGACATCGGATGAAAAGGCTGTTTCCCAGAGCGATGCGGTACTTTCCACCCCCTTTCCTCGTGTCCGCGGTGCCTGCGATTTTCGCCAGCCAAATGCCGGAGGATCGGATGGTTACGCTATGCTGGAAAGTTCTCGAGATGGAGTTTCGCAATAACCGCGTACCGCATGGCGAGCCCCCAGCATGAGCGTCCCCTGCCCCGGTCGAACCGGCAGCTGATCCTGGCGGCGCAGATTGCCTTTCTTCCCACCGGCATCTTGACCACTCTGCTGGGGCCGATGTTGCCCATCCTGATCGCGCGCTGGTCGCTCACCGACACCCAGGCTGGCACTCTATTCCCGGTGCAGTTCCTGGCCGCGCTCGCGGGCGTGCAAGTCTCCGGCATCCTGCTAGCGCGGGTGGGGTTCCGTCCGGTATTTCTTTCCGGACTGCTGCTGATGGCCGGCGGCGTGGCCACGCTTTGCCTCGGATCGCATGGGCTGGGAATGGTATCGGTAGCCGTGTACGGGCTGGGCCTGGGTTTCATCATCCCCACCGACAATCTGATGATCGCGGAAATCGCCCCAGGTTCGCGGGCGGCGGCCGTAAGCTTTCTGAATTTTTACTGGGGAGCAGGCGCTGTGCTCTGTTCGTTGCTGGTCGCGTGGGCGCAGCGGCACCAGTTGATCCCCGCTTTTCTCGGAGCCGTGTCGGTATTCCTTGTGCTGCTCGCAGCGAGCGTGCGCAACTTGCCGTTTCCCGATGCGGTCAAGTCCACCGATTCCCCGATGGCGTGGCGAGAAATTTGCAAGCATCCCACAATCTGGCTGTTCGCGGCGGTGTTTTTCCTCTACCCTGGGGCCGAGACCGCGGTGGGTGGCTGGATTGGCTCGTACGCGACCCGGATGGGACCTCGTGGGGAGGCGATGGGACCGATGATGCCGGCTTTTTTCTGGTTGGCCCTGATGTCAGGCCGGGCATCGGCGGGTCTGCTTCTAAGGCGCGTGCCGGAGCGGCGCGTGCTGCAGGCCGGCTTTGCCACGGCAGCGGTGGGGATCGGGCTGATGCTGTGGTCATCGACAGTGCCCGGCGTCGCTGCCAGCGCGCTCGTCACCGGATTGAGTTTCGCCACTCTGTATCCCATCACCATCGCGCGGCTGACGCATCGCTTCGGGGTCGCGGCCCGGAGCATCGGGTCGGTGATGTTTTCCTTGGCGTCAGTGGGACCGGCGGTCTTGCCATGGATGGTGGGCGTGATTTCGAGAGTGACGGGGAACTTGCGTACCGGTCTTACCGTGCCTTTGGCAGCGGCGGTGATCCTGCTGTTGATCCACATCAAAGACTGGTAAACGAACCCCGCATTTCGCGAGCGGGATGGCCCGGCGCTTACTTCAACCCTACGGCTGCGAACGCGTTCCGTGCTTCCGGGTTGCTCATGAACGTATTCCAGACAAAGTTGCTGCGCTGGTTTTCCGCCATCAACATTGTGATTCCCACATCGATTCCAATGACATCGGGATCGTACCACCCGCTCAATGGATTAAAGGCGTCCACAAACCCGTAGCGTTGCCAGGCCTGGGGATACTGCGAGCGCATGCTCCGCAACACCGCCAGGCAATCACTCGAGTCGAAAGGCAGCGAGCCGCCGGCGGTGCAGGGCACAATGCTGCCGTCAATCGGCCCCATCGCAGGCGGCCCGCCCCAAACCACATACCCATTCACCGAGTCCGATGCGGTGATGCCCCACAGGTTCGACTGGTAGTCCGAAAACTGGCTCTGCAAGGAAAGGCAAAACAGCTTGTGCGCATGGGTCGCGGCCACGGAGTTGTTGAAGTAGTTCGTGTACTTGTCGCTCTTGTTCCGGAAGTCGAACCAGGCATGCGAATACTGGTGAATGAACAAGGGGGCGCTCAGGTTGGTGATATAAGTAAGCCCCTGATAGGTGAGGGTGGGGCGGGCAAACGCATCCCATGAAGACGCAGGAACCGGGTTGGTCGTCGAGCCGATGGCCAGCAGGTATAGCATCATCAGCTCACTATAGGTGTCCCAGCGACTGGTGATGAACCCGTTTTCCGGGGTCCATCCCTGCGAAAAAGTCGCGCCGCCATTGAGCATCCAGGGCCAGTTCACGCGCTTATAGATCTGAGTTGCCAGGCTCTGGATTTGCGCATCCTGAAAGCACTGCCGGCAGGCCAGCACTCCGCAGAGCAGGATCGCGGTGTCAATCGACGAGAGCTCGCTGCTCCCGACACGAGCTCCGGTGTTCATATCGATGAAGTGATAGAAGAATCCGTTGACGTTGGTCTGCCGATTGGCCAGAAAATTGAGAGTAGCCATAACGCGGGACTGGATCTGCGCGGCATCGCCATAGCCACGTTTGTGTCCGATGCACAGCGCCGTCAGCCCAAATCCGGTGGAGGCGATGCTCGAGACGCGGCGACTGTCGTTTCCGGCAGCCAGGGCGCGGTCTTTTACCTGTCCGGTCGAAGCACTGGCCTGTTCCCAGAAGAACTGAAAGTTGGCACGTTCGATCTGATCCAGGAATTGATCGTCGGACACCGGAGGCGGTGACGGCGGAGACGACGAACCCCCGCCACAGGAGACCATCGCAGCCGCAAAGTTCAACGCTGGATATGCTAGCGCAGCCTTGGCGGAATACTCCAGCAGTTCGCGGCGGGTGAACCGGCGAGCCACCTGTTGCGCCGTCATAGATGCCCCAACCCCGGACCGCCTAAGGAGTGCCATTCACCTCCAGCACCACGAGCCCGTGTGGCGGGATCTTGACGGTGACCGATCCATTCTTCAGCTCGTGAACCTCGGGCGCAGAGAGTTGGGCCGCGCTGCGGAGTTGCCGGATTTGTTCCTGGGTTGGATAACGAGGGGAGCCCATGGCCTGATAGGCTTTGTGCACGTCCCCGTGCTCGGGATCGACTCGCGATAGCTTCACCTGGGACGCACCCGTCTCCCGAAAAGATAATTTTAACTCCTTGTTGCCGCCCGTGGCTCCGGGAGGAACCAGGTTCCAGGCCGCGACCACCAGGGTGCCATCCTGGCGGCGAGTGGCTAGAATAGAATCCGAGGCCACCGTGAGGCGCTCGTCTCCGAGACGGTGGAGTAGCCGGAAGGCGTTATAGGCGGGCTTGGGGATTCCTCCCGTTGCGATCAGTCCAAAGCCGCCGTAGAACGGCTGCTTCACCACGCCCTGCTCCTCGAATACATCCGAGAACGTCCAATAGGACATCTCGTTGACCAGTCCGTCGCATTGACGGATGGTGTCGGCCATCCACGGCCCCATGTATGCCGTGTCGGTGACCTCCGCTTCATTCATGTAGCTGGCATTGAATTCTGTCCAGAACAAGGGCAGCCCGGGCATAGCCGAGGACTGGATCTGATCGTGAACCTTCTTCACGGCGCGGCATACCATGCGGTCGCGCGGAACCGTTTCGTGGCTGCCGAAGACGTCTTCGGACTTGTCGTTTCCGTACACGTGCGACGAGACGAAGTCCACCGGAACCTTGTTCTCCGCGCAGTGACGGATAAAGGCGTCGGCCCATGCCGCCTGCGCGGTCGCCGGCCCCCCCACGCGCAATCGCGGGCTCACCGCTTTGAGAGCCCGCGCCGTGCGATCGTAAAGCTCAAAATAAGTGGACTGCTTGGGATCGCCTCCCCAGAAGTCCAGGTTGGGTTCGTTCCAGACTTCGAAGTACCACTGCGCTACTTCTTCGATACCGTAGCGATCCACCAGATGTTGCGCGAACAGAGTGATCAGGTGATCCCAATCATTCCAATTCTTCGGTGGCGAGACGTTTTGCTTGTACCAGAAGGGATGCAACGCGTTTTTGTCCGCGGCCAACTTCTTCGGCATAAAGCTCAGTTCGACGAACGGACGAACGCCGTTGGCCAGCAAGCCGTCATAAACCTGGTCGATGTAAGAAAAGTTGCAGACCGGATGGCCCTCAGCATCCTCATCGTAAACGCCCATCTCATCGTGGAAGATGGCGTGGAAACGAACGTATTGGAAGTCGGTGATCTGCTTGACCTCGCGCAGGTCCTGCCGGTAGCTCTCGCGCAGTGTGACCACCGCGCGCTCCGATCCGAACATGTGCTCCCAGAAATGGGGAAAGGGGCGGGTGGCGGCCTTGGAGTCAATGACCACCGTCTCGGTCATGGGTTGCGCGATCGCAGAACGATTCACGACGATCGCGCTAAGCGCAAATAGAAGAAGCGCTAACAAGATCTGTCGCTTGGTCATGAGAGTCCTTGGAGAAGCGGGGCCAAGCGGCAGCCTCGGTTAAAGGCTGCCGCTCGGAGCTCGACGCAATTTAGAAGGTGAGCCTTGCCTGGAACTCGATGACTCTTCCGGAAAGGCCGTCGCTGGGACGCCCGAAGCTACCGCTGTTGACGATATCCGTCGATGCTGTTGCCGGGATTAACGGAGTTAGGTTCAGAATGTTGAACACATTGAAGAAGTTAGCCCGTATCGCGAGCTTGGACCCCTCTCCCAAGAACGCTGCGTGCGGCAGAGCGAACTCCTTTCCGGCCGTTAGATCTACTGAAGTGTAGCCTGGGCCGGTAAAGATGTTGCGGCAGCGGCAACCCGGTCCCAAGGTCGAGACGGGAGGTGGAATGGTTTTTGCTCCCGGGAAGCTCGCGTCAGGGTTTGGAAATACGCCGTTCACCCATTGCTGCTTCGAGGGACTTGAGATGATGCCCCCTGCGTAAGTGAAAGGCAAGTCAGGGCAGAAGCCGTCGCCGTTCCGGTCGTTGTTGGGGTCGCAGCTTCCGATCAAGGCTGAGAAGGGGAAGCCTGAGTGTTTGCTCATGATGCCACTGATCGTCCAGCCGCCCAGAGCCGTGCCCAAAAAATCATGACGACCGCGGAACACCGGAAGTTCCCAAAGCCCGTCCAGGACAAAGTTGTGCGCAATGTTGAAGTCGGAATTGCCACGATTGATGAGTGCACTGCTGGGATCGTTCTGCTGGGCACCGATTTCAAATGACGCCGTGTCAATGGCGTGGCTCCAGGTGTAAGTACTGTCGAGCTGGAATCCATGCGAGAATCTGCGCGTGAGATGGAAGATCGCAGCGTCGTAGCTTGCGTTCACATCGGGTAGCGGCATGAATAAACGAGCGAACCGATTATTACCGACAGGTATTGGTGCCGGACAAGCCGGGTTTGTGGGCCCGCAGGCGACCAGTCCAGTCCCCGGGACAAGGATGGCACTCTGAAGTTCATCAATGTCCCCCTGGCGTTGACCCTGACCATTCACGTCGAAAGTGTCACCCGGTATCAAGCGATTCAAGTCAATCGTTCTCACCAGTTTGCGGCTTCTGCTTCCTTGGTATCCGAGAGTTCCGACCAAGTTTCTGATTGGCTCAATCTGGGTTTCAAAGGAGAAGACATAAACATACGGGTTCGGCTCGTGAGGCAATGCGCCGAAGAGATCTACTTTGGTCGTCGTAGCGCACCCTGAAACATTGCATAGCGCTCCGTCGGGTGCGACTCCATTCGAGAACGCCGGATTTACTGGATAGCTATTCGCCCGAGAATTAGCCCCCAGACCATAGAGGATATTCGATCCGGGTGGTGGTCCAATGATTGGACCTGGATCGAAGAAGCAGCACGTGCTGGCCTCCGCGAAGAAAGGCGTATTCTGGCGGGCGTTGTCGAATACTGTGCCAAAATACCGATTGAACAAAAGTCCAAACCCACCTCTAAAGACGACCTTGTCGTTGTAGATTCTGGGAGTCCAGGCAAAGCCAACCCGCGGACCGAAGTTGTTTCGGTCAGTTTGATAAAGCCGGCTTCCATTCCGGCAAGGGGTCAGCGGCGCGACCGGGCCGCAAACCGATCCGTTGATGAAGCCTTGCGAGCCGGCCACGTAATTGCTCAGGAGGTTGCTGGTTTCCGTTGTCGGTGTGAAATATTCCCAGCGTAGTCCCAAGTTGACGGTGAGATTCGGCCGGACCTTCCAATCGTCCTGCGCGAACAGGGCATAGTCGCTGGTACGAAAATGGCGCAGCGCGTTGAGGGGATTGCCAAAAGGATCTACTGATACTTCTTCGAAGAAGCAACACGCGTCGTTAGCCAGGTTCAGCAATCCTCGGAACTGGTAATCCGGCCGCTGGCCTCCTGGCTCGTCGTTATTGTTCTGTTCACGGCGAATTTCAACGCCAAACTTCCAAGCATGCTGGCGTTTATTCCAACTGAGGGTTTCCGCGAAGCCGAAAGTGTTCTGCGCCAGCGCGCCTGGAGTAGTGAATGCGCGACTGATGCCGATCATGCGGCCTGCGTCCCCCAACCCGCCTGCGTCAAAGTCGAAAAGCCGGATTTGAGGAATGCCAAAATTAGTATTGCCCACCGGCTGGCGCTGGTCGGCGTCCCAACGGGTGAAGTTCGCGCGTACCTCATTCAAAATGTTTGGCCCAATGGTGCGCGTCCAGCCGACAGTTCCTACGTAGTTGTGGGGACGGAAGGTTATGTCCTCCAGAGGCCTGTTTCCACCGCCCAGGGTGTTCAGTCGAACAAGGTATGTACTAACAAAAAACTGGTTATTACCGCGAGTGTAATCGACTCGGCCGTTGTATTGGTTCCCACTGCTTGAATTGGGCGTGACGAGATCAAAAATACCCCAATCGGGAATGCCATCGGGGCCGTTGCCAATCGCTTGGCCGACGCCGGTCCCTGGTTGATACCACTGGCCGACGGCATGGAAGTTGGGATCGCTCGGATTGGTGATCAAAGAGCAGCAGTCCGTCACCGAGGTGGTGGTTGAAATGCGTGGAGCGATTCCTGGAGTGCTGAAGAGCTTGGCTGCGATGCTGTTGGGATTGGCCTGTACAACGTACTGTTCGAATTGAGGAGTTTCCAACTTTACATCGCGCGCGGTGGTAGTGTTGATAAGCCGGACTCCTTCATAGGAGAAGAAAAAGAATAGGTTGTTCCTGATGATGGGGCCGCCCAAACTGCCGGCAAAGTCGCGATATTTTTGGTCCACGCGGGCAGGACAATTGTGGGCGGTGATCGTGAACTGGCTCGGGGTTCCGTTCTCGCAAGTCAGTTGCTGCAGTGGTACATTGTTTGGACCGAAAAACTTGTTGAAGGCGTTTAGCCCTTTGTCGTTGATCTTGATGAGGCCGCTGCCATGCAAAACGTTGGTGCCAAGCTTGGAGATGACTTTTACCTGAGCACCACTATTCCGGCCATCTTGGGCAGAGTAGCTGTTCGGTGCAACTGAGATTTCCTGGACGGATTCTTCGTTGGGGGTGATCACGGCAGCGCCGCCCCAATCCAGACTATTCACACTGACCCCGTCCAACATGAAGTTATTAGCTGAAACACGCTGGCCGTCAGCGATGGCTTGCACCTGGTTTTCAGTCTGGAACATTTGGCTGTTTGAGCCGCCTGGCCCAACCTGTTGCGGAATCGCGAGAGAATTGCCGTTGCCTTGACGGGAAGAATCCGCGAAAACCCCCGGCGTGAGCCGGAGCAGCGAGTAAGGGTCTCGGCCGAATGCGGGCAGATCGGCAATCTGTCGAGCGGAGATCGTACCGGTCACGCTGGCATTCTCAGTCTGAAGGGCCTCGATATTCTCGGTGACATTGACGACCTCCTGCGCGGAACCGGCCTGTAATGCGATATCCAGCCCTCGAGTTGCTTCGGCAGCCACCTCGACCTCGGCGGTGGTTTCCTTCTTGAAACTGGCCGCTTCGACGTCCACCTTGTATTGGCCGGGAGTAAGACCCGCGATACGATAGAAGCCCGATCCACTGGTAACCGTATCGCGACTGACGCCAGTTGCTTGATTCGTAGCAGTCACCTTGGCGCCTCCAACAAGGGCGCCACTCTTATCCGTCACGGTTCCTTGCAGGCTCGCCCCATACTGCGCCAGCGCGGGTGCAGCCAGCAGAAACGCGAGTGACAGCATCAGTCCGACATGGAACAGAACGCGGGCACGGCTCATAACAGCCTCCGAGTAGCACTGCGGAATTTGGTGAGACGGGAACAGGCCGTTAATGAAAACTCATACTTTGCCGATGAAAAATTGTAGACAACTAAATCGCTAGTAAACTGATTTAGTATGGCCCGTTGGCCTTATAGCATTGTTGGCAAAACTGTGTCAAGAGCCTAAATTTTCGGGCAATACACCCTTGCTCCGCGCGGCCGGATGTGCGAGACTGCGCCCGTGCCCGCGCGCAAGAAGTCCCGCCGACTCCAGCCCGGGACCGACGGCCGTCCCCGGCGAGTCACGCTCAAAGTGTTGGCCGATCGCCTCGGCCTGTCTCCGGCCACCATTTCGCTGGTCATGAACCAGGCCTCGGTGGCCGATTCCATCCCGCGCGCTACCCAGGAACGCATCTTTGCCGCGGCGCGCGAGTTGAACTACCGTCCCAGCTTCGCCGCCCGCTGGGCGCGCACGGCGCGCAGCTTCACCATTGGCGTTCTTGTTCCCGAAGTCAGCGAAGGCTATGCCGCAATGGTCATGAGCGGGATCGAGGGGCATCTGCTGCGGGAAGGATATTTTTATCTGACGGCCAGCCATCGGCACCGCGACGATCTCATTGACGAGTATCCGCGCATGCTGCTGGCCCGGTCGGTGGATGGCTTGATTGCGCTCGACACGCCCTGGCACCACGAACTGCCCGTCCCCGTGGTGACGGTGTCTGGTCACAACCGATCGAACGGCGTCACCAACATCCTGCTCGATCACGACCGGGCAGCGGAGCTCGCGTTACGTCACCTACAGCAACTGGGGCACGAACGCATCGCGTTCATCAAAGGACAGGAATTCAGTTCGGATACGGCAGCCCGGTGGGAATCGATCGTCAAAATGGCGACCCGTCTTGGCCTGCAAGTTTCGCCGAAGCTCACCGTGCAACTGGAAGGTGACCTGGCTTCGCCGGAACTCGGCTACCGCGTCACCAACCGCTTGCTGGAGCGAAAAGCGCGATTTACCGCCCTGTTCGCCTTCAACGATACCTCCGCCATTGGCGCGATCGGAGCGCTGCGCCATCACAAGCTGGAAGTTCCCCAGGACGTCTCCGTGGTCGGTTTTGATGACATCCAGAGCGCAGCCTTCCACAGCCCGCAACTCACCACGGTTCGGCAGCCCCTGAAAAAGATGGGCCTGATCGCCGCCGAGGCGCTGCTCCGGCGCATTGCCCGGCCCGACGACAACACCTACCCGCGTGAGATCGTGATTGAACCCGAGCTCGTCGTGCGCAAGTCCACCGCCCGCGCGGCGGGATAGCTGGAGCACGATGCGATGGGTCGGCAAGATAGTCCCGCACCTGGGGGACGCTCCCACCGAATCTGTCCGCATGGGGCTCCGCCCGCTTTCTCTCCGCCGCTAGTGCCGGGAATCGCGTTCGCTGTTGGGCTTGGAGCCTGCCAGCGCGTAATAAAAAATGTACAAGTAGCAGATCACGGGCAAGAAAAACGCGTGGTGAATGCCGATGCGATCGGCGATCAGGCCTTGCAGCTCGGGGACAATCGCTCCGCCGACAATGGCCATGTTGAGAAGGCCAGAGCCATCGCCGGTCAGCGGGCCCAGTTCCGCCACGCCCAGCGTGAAAATGCTTGGGAACATGATGGAGTTGAAGAACCCCACCGCGAGGATGCTCCACATGGCAACGTGGCCT
>WNFY01008687.1_pt1 | contig 14821 bp, 14 predicted proteins | sample 5400091 | NCBI WGS metagenome assembly WNFY01 (sample SAMN13153364, study PRJNA577476) | soil metagenome | isolation source: 60 cm soil or saprolite under grassland replicate 1 | place: USA:California | collected 2016-06-15 | reverse complement strand
CCTCTACATACGCGCGCCGCTCGCGCAAACGATCGTACCAGGTAGGAATGTGCGGGCGCCTGTCCCACAGAAACTGCATTTGAAGATGGTCGAGCCGGGTGATGTACGGCGCGTAGCCGATATCAGCAAGCGAAAACTCCCTCCCGGCAAGCCAAGGCGAATCTGTCAAAGCCTCTTCCATATCGGCGAGCAATTTGTCGAAACGCTTGACTGCCCCAGCGAAGAAGCGCGATTCGACTCCCTTGGTGATATTTTCCCAGCTTCGCTCGCGCTTGACCGGATCCGGCATTTTTTTGTGAAATGCCTCGAGCGCTTCCATGCCCCGTGCCAGCTTTTGATACCGAAAAGCGATGGCCGAGCTGACGACGCTGGTTGCCGCATGCACGCCTTCATCCAGCTGTTTGGTCCACAGCCGCATGCACGCCCGGCCGACGGCATCCGTCGGCCGAAGCCTCGGCTCGGCATAAGCATCGTCGAGATATTCGCAGATGACCGTGGACTCGATGATGACCATACCCTTGTCCACAAGGGTTGGTACGACCGCATTTGGATTGAGCTTTAAGTATTCCGGTTTCTGCTGATCGCCGGCGCGAAGATTTAAATGATGGCCTTCCCAGGGGAGTTTCTTTTCAGCGAGCGCAAAGCGCACCTTCTGCGCGCAAACTGACATGTCGTTGTGGTAAAGCTCGATCATTGCCTGCACCTCCTGATGGTCTGTCGATCCGACCCACTCAATCGAATCGTGCGGTTTCAGTATACTCGCTGAAATTCACCGCCTTCCCCAAAGCTCTTCGCTGGCCAGCCGCGCGCCTTCTGCCATCGCTTTGAACTTGGCCCATACGACGGTCGGGTGAATCTCCGGCTCCGCGGGGGCCTGTGAGGAGAACCCGCAGTCGCTCCCGGCGATGATGTTCTCGCGCCCCACGATCCCGGCGAACTGGAGAAGACGCTCGGCTACGAGCTCCGGGTGCTCGCAGATATTACTGCAATGAGTGATCACCCTCGGGATCAGGATTTTCCCTTCTGGGAGCTTGACGCTCTGCCAGACGCGCCACTCGTGCTCGTGCCGAGGGTTGGCAGCTTCGAACGAGTAAGCGCCGGCATTGACCCTCAGCATGATGGCGACGATATCCGTCAAGGCCATGTCATGGACGCGGGGACCGATATTGATGCCGTAGCAAGTGTGAAAACGCACTTTCTCCGGCGGGATGTCTCTCAGCGCGTAATTCAGCGCCTCGACACGCAACTCCGCCTACCTGCAGTAGGAATCCCGCGGTGACGATGGCGTTGTACTCCTCTCGCATGGCATCGGCGATCGCGTAGAGGTATGCCTCCTCCGTAGGATAATACTCATTCTTACTTACGCTGCGCCTCGACATTCGCGGGCCAGGTGGCATGAAGGCTTCTTCTGCGTTCACCCCTTTTAGAGCGGCCTTGACGTTCTCGGTGTCCCTTTGGAGCGCTTGCTGTCCTTTGTATGCGATGGGCCCCGTGCATGCGAGACTCGTCGGCGTGCCAATGGACGCGCCCGCGCCATCGGGAATACCACCCCGTAGTACTCCGGGAAATCCATGACCTCTCTCGACCCCACCCACGGGCTCGCCCCGCGGCGCTGTCGCTCGCGGCTCGTAGCCTGCGAGGCGCTCGCCGACGTAGGTGACAAAGCCCGCCTTCCTGCTCTCCATCGCTCACGATGGTCCGAACATGGGCGTCGTACGCTTGGCGGTCGTAGGATTGCCCGTTCTCTTTTGCCTTCAGCGTTTCAATCAGGTCTGCCGGGCGCGCCAAGCTCCCGACGAAGGTGGTGAGAATCCTTTCGGTGCTCCGCTTCATCTTTTCCTTCATTGCCGTTGGATGACGGGAATTTCCATTTGAATTTTTAGCCAGCAAGATTTCCACGTCGCGCCCGCACCATCAGCGCGCTTCGCCTTCGTCCGAGAACTAAGATTGATTCAGTGCGGGTGACTGCGACATCAGGCATAAGTCTCTGCGGGCTGCAGGCGCAGAGCGCGACCGTCGAGATCTCGCGGCGCTGCGACTCCGGCGGTTTCTAGCACCGTGGGCGCGATATCGTAGATCGAGCCGCCATGGATCAGTGCGCCGGGCGCGACGTTCGGCCCGGTAGCGAGTAGGAAGCCGTATGTCGAGTGACCGCCCGTGCGCGAGTCCTGCCCGCGGATGCGCAGCGTGCCGATCCGCGGCGAGCGCAAAGATGACCACGCGAACGATTGATCCCAGAGCACCGTGAGGTCCGGGAGCTGGTTAGCGAACGGCCCCTTATATTCATCGTGGACATAGGTCACGCGCTTGATCACCGGCCGGCCGCTCACGGGGTCGGTCAGGCTGTAGAGTGCACCGGCGATGTCGTCGCGCACGCGTCTATATTCCTCACCCGGCTCGATAAGCCCGTATTTGTCCCGGCCTTTGACGGCAAGGCGTATCGAGCCGACCGCATCGTTGTTGGGCACGGCGAAGGCGCGCGACCCGGCCCATTGACGCCCGGCGGAGTACCACAAAAAGAGCAGTTGATCCTGCATAGCCTGCGGCAGCATCGCTTTGATGTGGTACTGCAACGCGCCGGGGAGGGTCATCTTCAGAATGCGCCACGGATTGACCTTGGCATCGCGCGATTCGTTTTCCTCACGTTTGCGCGGCGGTTGGCCACCGTATCCCAGTAAATCGATGATCTCCGGCAGGTTCCACGAAGCGTGATACAGCGGACCCATGCCGTGCGCGGAGACGACCATCACCTGGGCCTGAGGTCCGGCGAGCGCGATCATCTCGCCCAACTCGCGGTCTATCGCACGGTACGCTTCTTCGATCGCGCCATCTATACCGGCGGCGACAGCTTCGGCGTGACGCGGGTGCGATTCATCCGCGCCGTGCCAGAAGTGATGGCCGATGCAATGCGGTGCAGAGAACCCCGCGAAGAACACGTCCCACTGACGCTCGCGCATCAGCCAGCGGAAGACTTCGCCATGCTGCTTGACTCCTGTGACGACGTTGCGCCGCAGTCGAGCTAGCGCGCGCGGTTTGTCATCCACCGCATCGCACTCACCGACCGCATGCGTTCCGAAGCGCGCTTGCACCTCGTTCAGCAAGTTGGAGGGCACTGCGGCGCGTGCTGTCTTGGTGGCGTGCGCGCCCCAATTGGCGAGCTGAAAGCCGCCACCTGCGTTGATGCATTTACTGAGCTTAAACTTCGGCGCGTCCGCCACGCCAACGCGTACTCCCGCCTCGCTCAAGTAATCCCAGAACGCCGGACGCGTGATCTCATCATCAGTGACGTGCCGCAGGTGCTGAGTGCGCGGATCATACTGAACGTAGAAATACTTCTCTAACTTGGCCGGGTTCATGCCGGTAAAAGTGCACGCCCAAATCGTATCGGGCAGTTGCTCGGCTGTGCTGGCGAGCACGCTGCGGGTGCCGTTCGCGATCAGGCGGCGGAAGGCGGGAAGCTTGCCTGCGGCAGCCCATCGCTCCACCAGACTCCATTCCATCGCGTCGAGTCCAACGAGGAGTTGTCTCGGATGGTTGCCGTCAGTCTTGTTCATGGTACTCGCCTCTTATAGCAAGTGCGCGCGCGCCCATTGTTTTTCGCCGAGTGTTTTCGGTCTTTAAATTTACAACGTATCAGAACCGAGCCTTTTACCCATAACGAAAATCGTCGCCATAGATCCCCGTGGCATCGGCCAGTCGGTCGTTGAAATTGTAGAGACAGATCACGTAGATGATGTCGAGAATGTCCCGGTCATCGAAGCCGTGCTTTCTGAGTTCGTTGATATCCTCCTCGCTGCCGGTAGAAGGCGCGACCGTAAGCTTCACCGCATAATGGAGCATCGGCCGCTGAGCCGGCGATAAATTCAAACTCGTATAATCCTGCTTGACTCCTTCTACCAATTGATCATCGTTCGATTCCAGACGGAGAGCCTCTCCGTGGGCGGTCATTCAATAGCTGCATTTGTTCGTCGCGGATACCACCGTGGCGATCATCTCGCGTTGGCACCGCGCGATGCACGATTCCCCCCGCATAATGCCGACGTCGAGAGCGCGCCATGCGGCGAGAACGTCGGGATTGAGACTTTGCACCTGGCGAATCATTGAGACCTTTCCCCCTGCCGCCGAGGGACCCGCCCGGATTCATAAATCTCCTTTACCTTTCCCGTCGCCTGGGACGGCGGGATAGTTCGAATAAAAGGCACAGGCTACTCCTTGGCGGTACCGCCCGATCGTTGAGAATCGCTCATCATGAGATAACCTTGGGTCGCTTGCACGATCTCGTAATAATTATCGCATCGCTCAGGAAATGCTGCGCAGCTGCGCGACGATGTTTTCCGCTTCAACTCGCGAGTAAAACAAACCGACGGTGCTAACTTCACCATCTGGGCGAATCTCATTGACGTAGAGTTTATCCATATTGCTTTAGCACGACTTCGGAGTCTTGTAGCCGACTTGCTTGCGTTCCTTCATGAACGCTTTGTACGTCTCCGGATGAGATCTCACGTTGTACGGGCAGACATCGACGCAAAGATGGCAGTATTCGTCGCGCAGGCGCGAATAGGGGTAGCACTTTTCTAGATCGATCAACCAGCGCTTGATGCCGTGCGTCATCACATGATCCTGCGGAATCGCGTCGCCCGGGCAGTTTAACTGGCAGACATTGCAGTTCATGCAAAAGTCTTGGACGCCGAATTCGCGCGGCTGGTCTTCGGCGAGCGGTAAGTCCGTCGTCACGAATCCCGGCCGAAAACTGGCGCCGTATTTTTCGTTGATCAAACTGCCGTGACGGCCAAGCTCGCCGAAGCCGACCTGATAGAAAATCGGGATTGCCTGCACTTCGCTGGCGCCGTTGTGGTGGGCGCGCGCCGGATATCCCATGTCGCGGACATAAGCGGCAAGCTGGGTCGCAATCTCGGTGCACCTCGCATAGACGCGCATCGCTTCTTCTTCGACGGCATTGGCGCCCTGGACGACCTTATCATAATCTTCCGCCACGCAGGCGACGATCACAAACTCGTGCGGCACGTCCGCGCCCAGATCGATCATGTGCGGCTGCAGTCGGCAGACGCCAACCATGTCGGCGCCGAGGTCGGTTCCTTTGGCTTTGATCTGTTTCGTCATCGCGTCAGAATCGCTCACCTCCGTTCGTTTCGGATTGATCGGGCCGTCGCGAAACGGCGCTAGCTTTACCCAGCTATCGCGATACGCCTGAATTTTGGGAGTCGCGGCCGTGTAGTGCCTCGCTGTCTCCATTCCCAAGGCATGGACCATTTAAGCCAACACCGGATCGGCCATTCCCTGCTCTCGTCTAGGAGTTATTCCGCGCATGCCCGCGGCTCAGCGACTTTTTCGCAAGGATTTTCTACTTTCCTTGCATTAGTTTAAGAGTGGTCTCAGTGCTTCGAAGTACTGCCCACGGTCGTCACAGTGATATGCGACATGGGCGAATCGGCCTTCGCTCCGTGCCAGTGACGCTCACCGGCTTTGATATGAACGACATCACCGACAGTAATTTCTCGCTCCCCCTGTTCGCTCGCTGCGATGCCCTTACCGGCTGTGACCACGAGAATCTGATCGCAATCGTGCACGTGCCAACCGGTCGTCGCGCCGGCGCGAAAATTGACCACGTTGCAGCGAAAGTTATCCGACTGGCCTTCGCCAATGATCGCTTGCCGTGTTCGGCTGACCGGTCCGCCGGTCCATCCCGCAATCGGCGTGGCGGTGTCCATCGCTTGTTCAGGCAACTCATTAATTTTCAGTATGCGCATATTGGCCTCCGTGTGGGTTCGCGATTAGCACAATTGGAAAAACTCGACAGCATTGTCGACCAGAATCTTCTGCTTCTCATCCGCGGGCACACCAGAAAACATGTCATCGATCACGCGTCGTGAATTCGGCCAGTCACCGGCAGAGTGTGGAAAGTCGTTGCCCCACATGATTCTGTCCACGCCGATATCGTAGCGCAGGCGAAGGCCGATGCGGTCGTAAATGAATCCCCAGTAAAAGTGCTCGCGCAAAATTTGACTCGGCTCTTGCTTGAGCTGCTGCAAGCCAAAATAGCGCTCCATCCAAAACCGGCTACGCTGGTAAACATCATCCAGTTGCTCGTAATAATACGGTAACCAACCGATCTGGGTTTCCGCCCAGTATAACCGTAACTTCGGATAACGATCGAACACGCCGGACAGCAGCAACTGCACCGCGTTGAGTCCGCTGTTGCCGCCGAAGCGCGTCAGCACGCGGATCGGATCGCCGCCGAATGCCACCTCACCGGGTTCCTTGTCGTATTTGAAAAGCGGCCCGTCGGTCCTTTGTAAACCGACGTGGACCGTAACGGGCATCTGCGAGTCGAGCGCTGCCGCCCAGAAGCGATCGTCGTCGGGCGTCGGATAGAGTTTTCCGCTGGGAAAAGTGTTGAGCGCAACTCCCTTAAGCCCTGCTTTCCTGCAATATTCCATCTCTTTTACCGCCGCATCGACAGAGGCGCTCGGAATCACGCCCATCGCCAGTAATCGCTCTCGGTTTGCGGCGCAATATTCTTCCGCTAAAAATTCGTTGTATGCATGAATAATCGCCAGATAGGCATCATCGTTGCGGATTCCCCGCCAAAAGCCGAGGTTGCCGGCCGAGGTGAAAAGCACCTCGCCGTCGATCCCGTCCTGGCCCTGCTCTTTGAGCCGCTGATCAGGAGTCCCAGCGCCCTCGGATCCTTCGTAGGTTAAACCTGTGAGTTCGTGCCTTTCATAGGGCTTGCCTGCAATCGCAAGTCCCAGAACATACATCGGCCGGTTCTCAACGATGATAGCGTCGCCACCGTTAGCGAGCTTGATTAACCGCGGCGCCCGGTCGCGATATTTGGCGGGAACGCGGTGCGTCCACCGCTGCGGAGATATTTCTAAATGAGAATCGGCGGAAAAAAGACGATACTTGCTGGTCATGGCGAAACCTCCATATCCTATTTGGCGCGTTTTACTCTTTACGGTCAAAGCGACCTGACGACTGTAGTTGAATTTCCGGCGCAACGACCTTCGTGGTGCAATGTCTGTTTCGATTTTGGTTGCGGTTTAGCCGCACTGTGTTTTATTCGTTTTCCACACCCTTGACCGGGACTCTTGCCTGCTTCATTTTTTCACCGGTCTCGTAGTAACGGCCTTGAACGGCAAACCTGCCCGCTTCGAGATTCTCCTCTGACCACCAGCCAAGCTCGTAACCGTACCAAGGCTCGCGTAAGTTGAGCGGCGGCAACTCTAGTTGCTTCCACAACCCAAGCGCGTCTTCCATGATCTCCTTGCGCGGCAGCGATACCGGTGGATAAGGCCATGGCCGGGTGGCGTCGATCAGCATCCTCGTCGACTGAATCTCGGAAGTTCCGGCGTGCACGCCGCCGGGATTTCCAGTGCCCGGAGGAAAAGCCGACCAATCGGCGGACTGAAGTCGCGATGGTTTGATTCGGACATCGCGATGGGGTTGCATGCGAAACGTCATCGCCCAGAAAATTCCTTCGGCATCGCGCGGATCGATGTCATCGTCCACAACGATGATCATCTTGGCCCCCACCGCGGGGGACTCATGGCAAGCGTCGAGAATTTCCACGGCCTGTCCCGGTTTAGGGTCGTCGACTTGCACGCAGCATAGTCCCCAGCTTCCCGTCGATTCATGGAATGCGACTTTCCTCACATTGTCGAACTTGCTTTTCAAATAGGAGAGCACGTTGCCTTCCGCTCCCGTGCCGCGAATCTTGCTCGACTCCGACGGTGGAAATTGGCTCAGCATCGCGACGAAAATCGGATTTTTTCGGTGCGTGATACAGGTAATGTCCATGAAGGGGTTTAATTGCTGTGGATCCATGTATCCGGTGAATTCTCCGAACGGCGCCTCGGGCTCCATCAACTCCGTATTGATCAGCCCTTCGATCACGATCTCGGCATTGGCGGGGACAAGCAGATCCACGGTCTTCGCTTTGACTACCGGCACCGCTTCCCTCGCCAAGCCGCCCGCTACCGCATATTCGTCGACACCGTAGGGAATCTTGACAACCGAAGCATAAGACACGCTCGGCGGCGCGCCGATCACGATCGCCGCCGGCATGGGCTTTCCGATCTTCTGCCATTTGCGCCAGTGCTGCGAAATATGCTGCTGCCCGCCGGCGTTCATGCCGATCCGCGTGCGCGCTTTGACCATGCCGCGGTAATTGCCGATGTTGCGCACTCCGGTTTCGGGATCGTAGGTGATGAAATGACTCGCGCTGGTGTACGGCGCGGCGTCGAAGCCGGGCGTCGAGATCGGAATCGGAAATGTTTCGAGCCCCTTTTCTGGCTTGTCGAGATCGGCACCCAACTGCACGACCTCTTGTACCGGCGCGTTGTCGACGAGGACAGGCTCGATCGGATGGTTGCGCGCCTCGGTCCAACGCTGGCTGATCCTGTCCGGATCGCATTGCAAACCCACGCCGTAGATCTGTCGCGAGCCGGCGAGACAAGCGATCACCACTGGGATATCGTAGCGCCGGCCGGATACATCGGTGACGTTGGTGAAAAAAAAGGCTTTGCGCTCCGATTCGGGCAGGCCACGAAACTGCAGGCGGACCAGCGGATGGAGCTGCGTGTCTTTATTGATTTGACGATCGATACGCACGAGCAAATGCTCGCGTTCAAGGCCGTCAATGAGCTCGCGAATGTCTTTGTAATAAGCCATTGTGTCCTCCCTTGAATGCAATCACGCTGAAGACGATTCGCGCCCCTTCGAATCCATAATCGCGACCGCATCACTTCGCCGGTGGAATCGGTCCGGCGCCGAGCAATTGCTGCATCACTGATTTTACCTTGGCATCCTCCGGGACATCTTGGAGAAATTTTTCGATCTCTTCTCCCGAGATCGCCTCCAGAGGCTCCGCCGTCATGCGCTCATAGTCCTTGGCGAATTGCGGGTCGCTCCATAGCCTCCTGAACGCCTGCCGCAACGCGACAGCGGCCTCCTCGGGTATACCTTTCTGGGTAAAGTAAACGGAACTTCCGGGTCGGCTGTTTTGATAGAAGCGCAACACATCCTTCTTGAGCTGAGTGTCAGCGTAGTCATTAACGGTCTCTGTTTTAGGAAACCCCGGCACCGCCTCCGCGCCGCGGCCTTTAATGTTCTTGAGCAGAACCGGCACGGTGAAACCCTCTTGACGCCAATTGGGTTTGTTGTGTACGAGATCGTAAAGCACTTCGGTTCTGCCATCGGCTTCCCCTCGTTGGACTGCGATGTCCACTTCAGGACTTTCGTAGCCGACGACCCACTGCGGATCTTTGAGCTCGAGAACAAACGCCATGATGCGCCCGACGTTGTACATGGTGTGACCGACGCTTCGCTCCGCGATTCGCAATTTATTATGGGCTTTGAGCTTGGCCAATGAGTCGATGCCCAGGCGATGCATCAAAAGCGCGTAAGGACCGCCGACACTCGGCGCCCCGAGATACGTAAAGTCGCTCAAGCGGTACTGCACCGTGGGATCTTTGGACGCGGCTCTGACGAATATGCTCGTGCCGATATTGGCGATGGTCAGGCCATCGTTTTTGATCGTCTTCGCCATCATGTTGCCGGCTTGGATGCCGCCGGCGCTGGCAACGTAAATGGAAATGATATGAGCATTACCGGGTAGATATTTTTTTAGGTAAGGAATCGCCGTGCGAACTCGCACGTCGCCAAGGCCGCCGGCGGAGCGGCCTTGAATGATGGTCAACGTTTTTCCCTCGTAGAACGGCGCGGCGGCGTAAAACGCCTCTGCCCGTGGTAACAGCACGACAAACGCGCCGATCAGTAATGCATCGCGACAACGCATGGCTAATTGAACAGGGCGGGTTCCTTGGACGTTCACGCGACGCCACGGAAATAACAAATATTGCCGCGCCCCGCCAAGCCCGTTAGTTTTTCCTCCTACGACATCGCTCCATTACTCCAAGACTCCCTCATACGTAATTTTCTCCGATCTTGAGATCGCCGCCGCGGAGTTCCGCCGAAACATGCAGTAAATAGGGAAATGTCTTGCTGCGCCGGCTGTTACCCATGTGAAAGTGAAAGCTGCTCCAGTGGTGATGCTCGATGAAGTGGCGGTACGGCGCGTTGGGACACTGGTGCGGTTCGAGGATTGCCGACGGATGCACGCCGCCGTGAAATCCGCGCACCTCGTAAGCGGCTTCGCCGAGATATTTGGCAATAAATTGGTAGAAGCGTGTTAGCGTCTCGGCTTCGGCGCCGCCTTCAAATTTTTTGATGTAACCTTTTTCGATGAAAACTTTGACCGGCTGCTTGAACGGACAGGGTACGCCGATATGCCGCGCCCAGATCACCCCGACTTCATTGATGATCCCGAAACCTTCGGCGTCGCGGGCGCGTATGGACGACCAGACGCCCTCGGGAAACGGACAATAAACACCGATATCGCGGTAATGCGCGTAGTCGTCCATGTCTTCCGGTTTCACTACGTAACCTTCGATGTGCGAACCGTTGGGATGAGTCATCACCCACTTGGCGCCCGGCTTGGCGAGCGCGTTGGCTTGAATGCGTATCTCGGAAACCAGCTCGTACGGTGTCAGGCCCCAGTTGCTCGAAAGCAGCGACGCTGTCGTCGCCATGTTGCGGGCGAAAGGGGTCTTGCGCTCTTCGAGTATGTCGGGAATCTCTCGCAACTCCTCTTCGTAGGTGAGGTCGACGGCGTTGCTGATCACCACGTCGGCGGCGCGCATGGCGTTGGTGACGACGGGCGGCACCCGCCAGGCCTTGCTCGGGTCGGCGCCTTCGCCCCAGAGGATCGCCGGTCGCAAAGGAATATCGCACCAAATCACCGTGGCGTCGGCGCGCCGCTGGACTACTGCCGACTGAATCCAAGCAATGGTCTCTTGATCGACGATGTTGACGCCGCCGTAGAGGCCGTCGTTGGCGGCGATGATCAGGACGTTCATACCCGGCTTGACCTTGGCGCAGTTGTCGATCATGTCGGCGACGGCAATCGCAGCCTGTTTGGGGATTAGTGGCATCGAACTCACGACATCCTCCAGTCCAAATTCAGTTCAAAGTTCCAGGTTCAAAGGTTCAATGCCGGACTCGATTCCCACAACTTGAACTTTGAACGTTGAAGCTGAACGCGACCCAAATAATCTACGACGCCGCCTTAACTTTAGTCCGCTCCGCCTCGACCAACGGCCGATATTTCGCGCACAGCGCTTTCCATCCTTCGGCCTTTTTCTTCGCCCGTTCGATGGTGGTGTCGGAAAAATTGATGATTGGAGTGCGCGCCGGCCCTGGGTTAACGTAACCGGCGAATTCAATGGGCAGCTTCGCCGTCGCGCCTTCGTTTCCTCCCGGCCGCTCGCCTCCAGCCGCGTTCATGATTTCGGCGATGACTTGCAACGCTTCTTGATCTTTTCCCTCGCGACAGAGGTTTCTCAAATGCAACACCGGCCATGGGCCCATCCAGGCATCGATCGACCAGCAGCCGGCCGAACCCATCCTATAGAACGGAAAGTATTGTGCCTGGTTCGTCATGACACTGATCTTGCCGTGGATAATTTCCATCAAACGGACAAATTCCCGCGTATCGCGATGGCTGTCCTTCATGCCGATAATGTTTGGACACTTGACCAGCCGTGGAAATACCGAGACCGGAATTTTCACTTTGTGGTTGACCGGATTGTGATAGATCAGAAAGCCGAGCTTGGGAAACATCTCCGCGATCTGAGTGTAAAAGTCAGCCATGTATTCGGGCGACTGCGCGTCGTAATAGGGCACACCGAGCAGCGTTCCATCGCCGCCGATGTCTTGGACGAACTTCAGCCGCTCGACAACTTCACGCGCATTCGGGCTGGTTGCGCCGATGAACAGAGGGACGCGCTTCTTCACCGCATCGACGGTTGCCACGGCCAAAGTCTTGTACTCGTCCCAATGCAGGTTGTAGCACTCGCCAAAACTTCCCGTGGTGGTAATCACATCGATTCCATCGTTGATCATCCGGTCCACCCCAGCTGTGAGATTGTCGACGTCGATCGTGTTCTTCGAACTCAGATCGCCGGCATCCTTGGTCGAAAAAGACGGCATCATCGCCATTACGCCTTGAACGTCTTTCGCCGTAACCATAACGCACCTCCTCAAGATTTGTTTCAGAGTTCATAGAGACATAACTGGAAACAGTTCCCCTTGTAAAGCCTTCGCAATCCTCGTTTGCGCAAGGTTTTACGAATTTGGTAGAAACGATATGGACGAACCATTGGAACCACATGATCGGTTTTAACTATTCGAACGAATTGCCCCCCGGAGGTGAATCATGAGCCGCCCAGCTACCAACCAATCTAGAGACCGCGAACAGCTCCACAAAAAATTTGCCGCAATGGGTCTGCGCGGCTACTGGCAGCTCGAACGCGACGATCACCGCATGGAGCCCAAAATCTGGCGTTGGAAGGAACTCTATCCGGTCTTAATGGAAACCACCGAAGTGATTCGCATCGGCCCCGACTCTTTCCGGCGCAATGTCGGGCTAGAGACAGGGAGCCGGACGGTTTCTTTCGGCTTCCAAATTGTTCTGCCCGGCGAAAAAGCCGCGGCGCATCGGCACACCAACAGCGCGTTGCGGTTCGTCGTCTCCGGCGGCGGCGCTTACACGACCTCGGATGGCGAGCCCATGTACATGCAGCCGGGAGATCTGCTCATTCAGCCAAATTTTGCATGGCACGATCACGCGAACAATTCCAAAGAGCCGATCATCTGGATCGACGCCCTCGATAGCAGCCTGGTAAATTATCTAACCGCATCGTTTCGCGACGAATGGGATGAAGGAACCCAACAACCGTTAACGAAATCCGACGGAACATCGAGGCGATTGTACGGCTCGATCCGTCAACCGAACATCGAGCTCGGTTCCGGCGTACCCTATCATTATAAATGGGCCGAGACTCTCGAAGCGCTCCAAACCGCCGCCAGAGAAGGCACCCACGATCCCTACGATGGAGTGTTGTTGGAGTATAAGAATCCCATCAACGGCGGCTCGACTTTCCGGACGATGACCTGTTACATCCAGATGCTAACACCCGGTCAAACAACCAAGTTTCATCGCCATACCGGCATCACCCACTACCATGTCATCAAAGGTAACGGCACGTTCGTCGTCGATCAGAAGGACACGAAAGAGATCCACTGGACCGAACACGACAGTTTCACCCTCCCGCCCTGGCGCTGGCACGCCCATGGAAATAATTCGCAAACCGAACCGGCCATTCTATTTTCAGTCACCGATCGGCCGCTGCTGAAGATGACGGGATTGGATCGGGAGGAGAACGGGTAAGCTTTTTTGCTGACATGAAGATTGATGCCGCTTTGACGCGCGCTATAACATGCTAGAGATTGATTCCCCTTCAATGAACGGCTTGACTGCTTGAACGATTTGAACGGCTTGAACCGCGCTTCATTGTAAATTACATCGTCAACCTTCTGTACAGCTGCGGCAATCGGTGCGGCAACAGACTCACGTCGGCGAGCACTTCGTAACTGAAGTCATCCATCATGGTACGCAGATAATCATTCCCCTCCTTGTCGACCGTCAGACAAAAGGGATGGATGCCCTCGCGCCGTGCTTCAACAAACGCCATGCGCGTGTCCTCCACGGCGTACGCTTTCTCCGCGCTCTCTTGCGAATACCCGCGGTCCTGCGGTCGCCCATCGCTGATTAGGAAAAGAAACTTCGAGCGCGTTTGTTGCTGCCGTAATTTCGCAGTCGAATGACGGATCGCCGCGCCCATTCGCGTCGCGTGCAGCGGGCCGACCCGGCTAAAACGTTTCGCAATCTCCGGATTAAACTCTTCCTCGATATCCTTGATCACGTAAAATTCGACGTTTTCACGTCCATGACCGGAAAAGCCGTAAACGCCGTAGCGGTCGCCGATCGCTTCGATTGCGTCCATCATCAGCACAATAGCCTCTTTTTCAACATCGATGATGCGCCGCTGCTGCCGCACGTCCTGCTCCGGAAGCACGGCCCCGCTTGATCTGCCAATGGCCTCGCCCGTGGAGCCGCTCATATCGAGAAGAAACGCCACCGCCACGTCGCGCTCGAGCTTTCGCTGGCGCCAAAAGATTTTCTCTGCCGGGGTTACACCGACGCGCAAATCGGTCAGCGCCTCGATGGCCGCGTCTAAATCGTGCTCCGCACCATCCGGCAGTCGTTTTTCTTTGTGGTACAATTCGGGCGCGACTAGTTCAAATTCGCCGCGGATTCGTTTCACTAGGGGCATGTAATTCAACAAAGTCTCCCGATAAAAATTCAGGTCGCCCACCGGCATGATTTTTTCGTACACTCGGCACCAGCAGCTGCGGTATCGGTTCACGAAAACATCCCACTCGTCATAAACGAACGTGCCAGGTTGCGACGCCGTCAGCGGGCCCGTATCGTCGTCGGCCTGCGCCGACGGACGCCGGTGAACGCTCTGCATCCGCGGATCACGACGCTCGAGTTCGCGCAATAAGTTCTGCGCCATTTGCTCGGATTGCGGGTCCTGTTGTTCGCCCTCTTCTTCCGAATCGCGCGGTGTTGGCGCTCTTTGGCTGCGTAGCAGATCCGCCAGTTCTTCGGGAGTCAATGATTTGCGCTCCTCGCGCGCGTTGATCTGTGCTTGGGTTAACAACTGCGCCAGCTCCGGCCTGAACTCGCCGCGATAGTCCACGCCTTGAGGCGAAAGGTACTCCATTTGCCGGCCAGTGAGTCGCGGCAGCGCGTCAACTGCGGCATCCGCATCGTTATCGCCCCAACGGTTTGACCTGATTGAACGTTTTGACCGGTTTGAACTCTCCCTGTGGG
>WNFY01004128.1_pt1 | contig 14822 bp, 16 predicted proteins | sample 5400091 | NCBI WGS metagenome assembly WNFY01 (sample SAMN13153364, study PRJNA577476) | soil metagenome | isolation source: 60 cm soil or saprolite under grassland replicate 1 | place: USA:California | collected 2016-06-15 | reverse complement strand
TGGTTACTAACAATATCAACCAAAACAAAAAACAATATCCACAGTTCTTAATAATGACAGCAATCAAGATGAAAGACAGCAAATCCAATAATATCCTTAAAATAAAAATGGTTTGCTGCAAAGCAAACCATCACTAAAACTAATGTACAATAATTACTTTTTCTCTTGATGGCGGCGGAGGTCTTCTGTGTCGTTCCCTGTAAGTGACACTGCAAGATGATAGTATAAGGGACAATAACACAACTGTTATCAATGACTTTGAAACCGGTTTTATGAAATTCTTTTTCATAGAGATAGATTTATTACGGAATTACTTATAAAACCATGCCACAAAATGTAATACTGGCGCAAAGCATGTTGCATAAAAAAGAGGGACATACAGCATTAGATTTGCATGAAGCCATACATGTGCGCAAGAAAAAGTTGTAATTAAGTGCTTTATAGGTAAATACAATTTAGCCTGTTGCTGATCTTTCAGATTATTTTGTTCCCGGGGATCATTCAGCAAATCAAAAAGAAATTCATTACCCTTTTCATCCTGCAGATATTTCCATTTGCCATCTCTCATTGCTTTATGCTGTTTGCGCTGAAAAATTCTCCAATATAATGTTCTGTCCATTTCTTTCTTTTTGCCCATGATAATTGGCATAATATCAATTCCATCTAAAGGAAATTTCGGATCAGGCTTAGCGCCGGCAAGAGAAAGAATTGTTGCAGTCCAATCCATGGTTGTTGTTACCTGGTTTGTTACTGAATTTTCTTTGATCTTACCTGCCCATCTTACAAATGCGGGTTCACGAATTCCACCTTCCCAGAGCGACATTTTTCCTCCTTTATAAATACCGTTATCGGAAAACCGTTCGCCTCCATTATCACTTGTAAAAATAATGACTGTGTTATTTGCCGGTTTCATTTCGTCAATTGCCTTCATAATTCTTCCCACTGCACTATCCATGCTTTTCATCATAGCTGCATAAACAGCAGGCAAGCCGCCGGAGGTCCATGGCATGGTATCAGGATAAGCCTTATCTCCCGGTCCTTGCCAGGGCCAATGCGGAGCGTTAAACATAACTGCAAGAAAGAATGGTTTTGAATGTTGTTTACGGATGATCTCAATTGCTTTTTCAGCCCAGATGTCTGTCAGGTATCCATTCTTATGTACCGACAGTTCATTTTCATAAAGATCTTTATCGTGTGAAATATAATCACTGGCTCCTGCATGAAAGCCACAAAAATAATCGAAGCCATTTTGCACAGGACTGAATTGGGGCAAATATCCCAAATGCCATTTGCCAACAAGATATGTTTCATAACCTGCATTTTTTAAAAGATGAGCCACAGAGGCATACAGGAGCCGCCGCATAAGCATTCATAAATTTTACACCTTGCGAAGCAAGCTTATCAAGGTTTGGTGTTTGATAATCCTTTCTTCCATAACAGCTCAAATCAGCATAGCCAAGGTCATCAGCCATAATATAAATAATGTCAGGTCTTGTTTGTGCTGAAAGAATAGCTGTCTCAAAAATAAAAATCAACAACAAAGTTTTTTTGAAAATCATAGATTGGTTTTTGTTTTAGAAAGATAAGTTATTTTCACTCCCCCAGTATAATACAGCTATATAAAATAAAAAACTGATTCTGCGCAAGTATCCGGGATTTTCTATTGCTATTATTTTTACACTTTTGTTGTTGTTGTCGCCAACAAAGATTCGCAAGCCATCATTTTATTTATATTTTCATCAACTCTTTTTTTAGATCTCACAGGTATTATGCAAAATGTCATTGAGTTTAATTCTTCCCTCAGTTATCTTATCCATGCGTCGAACAGAAACTACTTTATTGTTAGGCTCAATTAATTCTGTTCATAGTATAACTAAAATCCTCGTTGCCTACCAGTAATTTTCCATGAGCATCGGTAAACACAAGTATATGTTCATCAAGTTTTAAAAGATACAAAAACTCATTTCCATTATTATCATTCAATTCGTAAATGATGCGACCATCTTTCCCGGTTATGATCTTCCATTTTCCTGTTCTGGCGCCTTGTCTGCGCCAGTGAGTTCCATAAACTTTGTAAGTGCCTGCTTCATTCTTTTCAGCATTAGCATATAAAACGATATACCATTTTAATTTGTAACACAGCATCCCTGCAGGAATAATACCAGGTACATCACAAGGAGTTCTTCCTTCAAATGCTATTGAATCTTTTAAATCTGTTTGTTGTGCTTTAATGTTGATTTGATCGGTAGCAAGAGGTGTAATATTGTTAAGCGTATAGCTCCAGCCACCATTGCCAACCAACAGGCTATTATCTGTATCGAGCAAATGAAGCAAGTTTGTATTTAGCTCGGCAATCTTCAAGTTTTTATTATCGTTTTGCAGTTGATAATAATTTTTTCCCTTACTTAATATACCGGTTAATTCAGTTTTTTTTCCACCATTTACAAAGCCATTGGTATTTGGTTTACTGATTCCATAATTGCAGTTAAGTGTATAATGTTTATCATCGAGAATAAGTTTCCACCTTATAAAATCAATTGAATCCGCCAATGGAATACCAAGGAATGATCGAACAACGGGATCTGCAGGTGTACTTCCTGTATAAATATTTTCTTTTCCTCTTGCGCAGAAAACAAAAAGAAGTATGAATAAAAAACTGTCTGCAATTTTCATATAATGTGGTTTATTCAAACTTCTTATAATCTAAATAGATTTAAAAAGAATTTCCATGTAAAGTATTATTTTCTTGATGAAATGTTTTTTAGCTCAGAAATGACAGCAATGTCTTTGATTTCAATTAGCTGTGAAAATGAATTAAACAATAAGAATCTATCTGAGACTACACACGCCATAAAGTATTCAAACCGACGCAATCAGCCACTGAAACTGTCGCTTTTACACCTCGTGTATAAAAAAATGTATTGCATCTTTACACCGTAATTGTTTCACAAAAAAAATTAACGAAAATGAAAAAGTTAGAATTTAAAATTGACATTGCTGCCAACCCGCAAAAAGTATGGGATACAATGTTAAGCCCTGAGACCTATAAAGAGTGGGTTAATGTAAGTTGGCCGGGATCGTATTACGAAGGCAATTGGAAACAGGGGGAAAATCTAAGATTTTTATCTCCCGGTAGGGGAGGTACATTAGCCACACTTATTGAGCACAGACCATATGAATTTAGCATGGCCAAACATATTGCTGTGATTAATAGTGACGGCATGGAAGACCGCGATAGTGAAGTTGCCAAAGGCTGGATAGGCTCAACCGAAGCCTACACGTTTACTGAAAACGATGGAGAAACGGAGCTAAAGGTAGAGGTGAATACTAACCCCGGATGGGAAAAAATGTTTACCGATGACTTGCCCAAAGCTTTAGGTAAACTGAAGGAAATTTGCGAACGTTAAATTAGCGCAAAGTATATTTTGCTTAGAACTATTTTACGATTTCGTTTGTTGCTATATTTAATAATAAAAAGATGCGTGTGGTTACATCATAAGTAAGTATTTTTATTAATAAAAAAATGTAGTTATGATTATTGTTCACGATATTTTTATTTGCAAACCCGGTAACGCTTCGAAGCTGGCAAAACTGTTCAAAGAAGTAATGGCCGGTAATAGCGAGCTGGTTAATATCATGACTGATATGACTGGTCAGTACAATAAAGTAGTAATGGTAAGCCAGTATGAAAGTCTTACTGCATACGAGCAGAGCTGGGAGAAGTATAAAGAAAACACGGAGGAAATGAAGAAAATGCAGGAGAAAATGGCCGGGTACCACGACATGTATTTAAGTGGGTCAAGAGAAATATACCGGGTCTGGTAACCTTGCGGAAAATTGAACCACATAGAAACATAGGCTCATAGAAAAGGCACACATAGAATTCTTATGCGAAACCCTATGTTTCTATGATCCTATGTGGTAAAGAAGAAGAACCTGAATATTAGATTTTTTGTAAGAAGTTAACCAGTTTCTTCAAGTCATCCTCCTTATTAAATCCTATTTTATTTTCATTCAAAAAGTTTTCTATTTCATGCTGTTTACGACCAAACATTTTTATTACATTTTTTTTATTTGCGGGTAAAAAGTGATTATAATTATCACCTATATAATATAAGGTTTGTTTTATAAGCAGCAGGTTAACTCTTTGATTAAGCTTAGTTAGATCGCCACTGCCATTATATAAATAGCTAATTGTACTCATTGCTGAAGTGGAAGAAGGTTGATCATAAGCACTTATTTTTTCAACGTCCCCTATCTTTAGTGATTCTTTTTTTGCAAGTTTTACTGAAGCATTGCCCGTCACTAATTCCATATATACCTTATCATAATAAAAAGAATCATTATTTATCACGATGAACTTAATTGTAACTTCATTAGCAATGGTGAGCGTATCCTTACCCCAAGTAATAAATTGCATTTCTCCATTTAATAAATTATAATTCAGTGGTGCATTTGAAATTATTCCATCTTTAAAATATACATGCCCGGTAACGAATTGAGGATAACGAAATCTTACGCTGTCAGGGACTGACTCATTAATCTCTTCTCCTGATTTTACTTTCCATTGATTATTTTGAGAACAGGCATTATGGCTATAAGCTAAAATAGCGATGATGGCAAGAGCAGCCTTTTTCATTATGTATAAATGAAGATGATACCAAATTTAAAGAAAAATGAAGATTTAATTATTTAAACTGCCCGCCATTGCAGGTGTTATCATCTGCAAGATTCGATTTTATAGCTGACAACATTAACGAGGCACACAATGTAATCTAACTTTTGGTGTTGATATTTTTTTGATTATTTATATGCTATAGCCGCACTTACAGGACCCGCCAGTGGTAATAATTCAAATTTCTTAAAGCCTGCCTCTTTACACAGCTCCTGAAAATCATGAAAGGTAAAATCATATCCTTCATGTGTTTCTATTAGCATATTAAGCGACATCAGGAGCCCAAACACATTTTTTCTTCGTTCATCATCAATAATACTTTCAATTACAGCAAAAGCTCCGTTTTCAGGTAATGCCTCACAAGCAGATTGGGCAAGTTTTAATTTATCCTTATATCCCCAGTCGTGAAGAATGTTGCCCATAGTAATTATATCTGCTTTTGGAAAATCATCCTTAAAGAAATCACCGCTTATTACCCGTACGCGGTCCTGTACATGAAAACGTTCTACCCATTTTTTGGCTACCGGTTCTATTACTGGAAGATCGAATGAAGTGCACTGCATATGCGGATTATTGAGAGCCACCTGAATGCTCAATGCGCCTGTGGCGCCTCCCATATCACATAAAGTTTTATAAGAATTAAACCTGAATTTTTTTGCAAAGGCAATAAAAGCACCCATTTGTATTCCCACCATTGCTTCCATGAATTGCATTAACCGGTCAGGATCTTCATAAAATGCATCGAAAGGATTCCCCTCTGTATATTTTACTTCGTTTTGCGGCTCACCCGTTTTTAATCCTTCTTCAAGAGTTCCCCAAAATTGGTAGAGGCGATCGTTGCACATTTCCAAAATGCCACCAATATAAGTTGGCTTCTTCTTATCAAGAAAAAAATCAGTATTGAATGTATTACTGTAAAGGGCTTTGTCACCTTGCCCTTCACGCTGTAAAAATTCAAGTGCTGTAAGTGCATCAAGAAAATCATAAATACTTCGGGGATGTAATTGTAAAGCAGTGCGTATTTCTTCTGCTTTTAATTTCTTATCAGAAAGATGTGTAAAAAGACCAAGCTTAATAGCGGTTAGTAAAGTTTTTGATGCCCAAAATCCGGTACCCGTTTGCATAATGGCAGAAGGATCGGGCTGTACAGTTTCGTGTACTTGTAAAAGAATGTCATCGTCAGCTATTTCCGGTTTTTGGTGCGTTTGCATAAAAATGGTTTTACTGATTTACAAATAAAAAGCTAATAAATACAAAGCAACGGAAATATGGGTAAAAAAAATTAATCTTGTTTAAAAAATTACCAATTCACTTTTTTCCTCTTTCCTTGTCCGCAATGTTTCGTCAAAAGCTTTGTGTGGGAGCGAGTGATACGCCAAAACTGAAAGGATGCTTAATCAAACCTGAACACACTCAAAACAAAAATGGTAAAAAACATTATCAACTGAAGTGCATAATACAAGTCCATCTTTGATTTAACTGAGCTTAACTCATTGTTTACTTTATTGCCTGCTGTTAATATTCTTTTCAGTTTTAAAAGTTGTGGTCTTGCAAACAATAATGAGTTCAATATGATCAATAGTACAAGTATCATCTTTATTCTGAACCAAAGTTGAGAATCAACAGCTCCATGCAATATGGCAACCATAGCAATTCCTGTTGAGATGGTCAGCACACCGCCGATACCGGTTATTCTTCCGAAATTTATCGTGGTTGAATTAATAACGATAGCCCTGTTTCTGTCTGCTTCCACACAACTCCAGAATTGCCTTGAAATAATATAATTCAGCAATGTTGTTCCGCCGAGCAAAACAATACCTGAAAGATGCAGCACGAGACAGATCTGTAATAATGTTCCCATATTATATGTTTTAATAAGCTACTTCAATAATAGATTTATAAGTATTCAAGTCATTAGAATGCTGAAGCATAAAATGCGCAAGATCAGCTCTTGAAATACTTGTGCAGTGTGGCAACCATTCATTCACAGCAAACCTGTATTTACCTTTTAATCTTCCATTAGTAAGTTTTGGCGGACGAACAACTGTCCAGTCAAGATTTGTTTCTTTAACGGCTTGCTCCATTTTCAAAAGATCACTATACATATTTTTAAGAATTCTTTGCAACAGTTTTGTCATCATGCGAACCGGAAAAGATAACTCAGGACTTGTTACAACTGCTGAAGCGGATACACAAATGATACGTTGTACCCCATTTTTCTGCATTGCCTTTACTATGTTTAAAACACCTTCCGAATAAACTGTTGTTGGCTTTGTAGAATTAATTCCGATTGCAGACAAAACAGCATTTTTTCCTTGCATTACTTTATCAAATGTGGCAGGTTGAAACACATCACCCTTTACAATTTCAAGATTAGTATGTTGTATTGCAAGTGCTGATGGATTTCTTGCCACTGCTGTTACCTGATGACCAGCATTCAATGCCTGCGCAACAATGTTACGCCCAATTCCACCTGTTGATCCGAAAATAATTAGCTTCATAAAATTTATTTCTCACACAAGACTATTCATGAAGGTTTAGTGTGACAGTTATATAAGATATTTTAATTTTTCTTTATCGCTCTGCATGTAAATATTGATAATGATATTATTCCTCACCCACTTTCAAAGCAAGGAACAAATTCCCTTCAAGTTTGTGCAGTACTTATCACAAATTTTGCAACATGTTCTCTCACCCCGCATGAGGCTTACGTAATTACTGTTGCACCTGATGATAGAGTCCTCTCTCGTGTTTAATGTTAAGTTCCTCGATAAATGCAGGCATGTTGAATCCAATTCTTTTGTACTCTGATTGAACGGCATTTTTTGCCTCATCTATATGATCCTGACTTGCCCAAACGGCTATGGTGATAATATTCAGATTACCCTCTTCATCTTTTTGTTCATATACTTTATCCTCGATAAAACCTGGAAGATTTTTTATGAAATTCCTGTTGTAATTCATTCTTTGGGTAAACTCTTTAATTGAATTTTTGGGCACAAGGAATTTATCAATGAAACAGAGTTCCTTACCTGTTTGATTATTTGATTGCGAATTCATATCAATAGTTTTATTCATTCAATATTAAACATGTGGTCAAATTTTCTGTTCAATGGCTGTTTCAGATGCACAAGACTATTCACGAAGTTTTATTGTGACAGCTTACATAAGATCTTTTAATTTTTCCTTATTGCTTTGAACATAGATATTGGTAATTATATCATTTCTTATCTCAAGCGTAATAAGACTAAGCGGCTTACCATTTGTAAAGCATGCGAGCGCAGGCATGTTGTTTACCAAAACAATTTTACTCGTAAATCCGGGAACAAATTGCTGCACAGTCTGTACGATATTTATTACAAATCTTGCAACATTTTCTTTTCCTGCAAGCGGTTTACGCAAAGCATGTATTGTGCGTCCGTTCACTGATAATGAAGTGCCTCCGCCATCAGTAACCATCACAATATCTTCGCGCAGTAAGGCTATCAGTCCATCCATATCGCCTTCATTACATGCCTGCAGAAATTGTTTAAAGATCCGCTCATGCATTGCCATATCGATTGCAAAGCGTTTTTTGTCATCTTTCAAATGTTGTTGCGCTCTTTTGAATATCTGCCGGCAGTTATCATTTGTTTTATTAATGATCTCAGCTATCTCATCATAATCATAAGAAAATATTTCTTTCAGCAAAAACACAGCTCTTTCCTGAGCAGTAAGCTTTTCAAGCATCATCATAATGCCGATAGATAATGGATGAAACATTTCAACACGCTTATGATCTGCATGCGTTTCATCATCAATTAAAGGTTCAGGTATCCACGGACCGATGTAATTTTTTCTTTCTCTTTTTATCTTCTCAAGATGATTGATGCACTTGTTGGTAACCGTTTTTACGAGGTAAGCTTTAGGATGCTGTACAATTGTTGTATCAATCGTAAGCCACTTTTCAAAACTATCATGAACAATATCTTCAGCATCCGCAACAACACCGAGCATATTGTATGCAACAGAAAAAAGCAAAGATTTATATTCAAGAAATGTTTCAGTTTTTGTCATAACTATTAAGACAAATGAGTTTTTATTTTTGTGACATATAATACTTCAAAGTTGTAATAAAAATTTTTATGTTACTCAGGCGTGCTCTTATACTGTTGGTTCTTTGAACTGATGAATATTTGCCCGAGATGAGTTTTTCATTGGTGATTTTTTATTATTCTCTATTTTGTGATAATACAAATACGAAACAATCAGTGCTATCAAAAACAATAACGGATCAATCATGAACGGGAAGAAGGCATCACCCCTGGAAAAATGGGCAATGCTTGCTGAGATCAAAGTAATGGCAAAACCAAAGTAGGCAAACTCTTTTATTTTGACCGGGACATTTGGTATTAGTAATGCTGATAATCCCAATATTTTAGCAACTGTAAGTTCTATCTTGAAATAGTGGGGGAGTCCTAAATGAACGAAAGCTCCTTCCGCAAATGGATAATGATCGATAAAAGTAAAGTTGATAACACTAAATACCATAACAGAACACACGATTCCTGTGGCAGTCCAATAGACTATTTTATCTTTTTTCATAATTATAGTGAAAGTTTTTTTTGAAATTGATAATTAATATTCCAACATGAGACAAACCACATATTCTTTTTGTGACAGGTCTCTATAGCTATCCATAAAGTTTTTTCTGTCAAAAACATACCCGACCCCTTCTGAGAGACGGCGAGACTGAATAGCTTATCTTACAATTAATTTACAAGTTCAATCAATCAATTGCTTCTTTCAAAAATCAATTTTCTGGTTTATGTCTTTTCAAATTGCGCCGAGAGTAGAAGAAATAGATACTATTGCATCATTGACTGATCCGGTTTTGCGTAATTTACAAATAACACAATGCTACTGCGAACTCTCTACCGCCTTTGCAGTGAGAATGGGCCCTGTCGCCAATTGGTGCACGTTTGCCACATGGGCATCTAAACAGGCAGGGCAAACCATCAGGCGTGAAGACCTGCAACGTACAATAGAAGCCTTGTTGAAAAATGAACCGGAAATTGAAGCGGCATTATCTCTCATCGCCACACTGGCTAAACAATCAGGTGCACAAGAAAGTTTTGATCAGCTTCGTCAATCCACTTTGGGCATCCTGGTTGCTACAGCAGCCAACAGTGCAAGCGATGCAATCAGCCGCGGTAATAAAAAAGTGTTTGAAGAAATTGCCCGTGAATTTTCGCGTTTCATTGCTACCTGCTTTAGCGATACTGCTTATGTTCAATCACATGTTGATGACTTTTGCCAGCAGTTACATGCGGGACTTCCGCCCGATGGGCAGGAATATCTCCGAAACGCGTTTAACTATTATTACCAGGCTTTTTTTGAAAAAGATTTGAAGAAAAAAACAGAATTGAATTTTCTGGCTAACCTCAAAATTGGGTTTCATGAGCAAAACCGCCTGCAGCCCGAAATTGGTGAAGCCTTGAATGCATCTGTAATAGATTTGGAGCAGGTAAAAAGCCAACTGCTCAGCAAATTGTTTTCCGGTACAAATTTCTGGACAAGATTGCGTTTGTTTTTTCAGCGTCTTTTCGGTAAAACTTTACTGGATAAAGCTATCGAATCATTAGTGCAACGAATACAACATCATCTTCGCATAATATTGACCGCTCACCTGATGACGCTTACATTGCCCCCGGATAATTGTTTGCATTTGGGCGAGAACCTGTCAATACCATATCCTGAAGATTTGAAACAACTATCTAACTCTGACCTTCTCGCATTGCTGGCGCAGATAGATCCTACACCAGACAGTTTGCTTCAAAGCGGTGCCACAGATTGGGCTATCCTTCCTGAGCGAATGCATTTTATTGCCGACTTGTTTCGCTGTTATCACGAATCGAAGGAACTTTTTGATGCGGCCTTTACCACAGAGCAACTGCAAGCGATGAAGGCTGGAAGATTGCCGGAAGGGAGATTGTAGATATTTGGCAGTTGCTAGTCGAACGACCAACAACCGCATTAAAAGCGCATCTTAGAAAAATATTTTCTCAGAAATATTTGTCAGGCTGCTTCTGTTTTACTTCAATAATATTTTCAATTGAGTTCATTGCTTCACGTAAAATTTTTTCTTCACTTTTTATTCTTATTTGTGGCATCAATAAACTGAACATCTTCAATTAGCAGAAAAATTATATTGTATTTTCTTCACTCTTAGCAAGTATTGTATTTTTCTCACACATAATATTTAGTAAACCAAATGCTTAAAAAAAGATATTCGGCATAAGACTTGTTTATTATTGAGTAAGGCATCCCGGACTATACGACTATAGATTATTGGCTTATTATATAATAGACGGGAAATGAAAAAAAAGAAGAATGCCGGTTTGGATTTAAAAAGAATTTCAGACAATGGTTTTAGTGAGTACCGTACCCTGAAAAGCACTCCTGACCAAGCTGGTAAAATTTTATTTAATGTTCCTTACGGCGCAGATCCTGTTCAGACCCTGGATATTTACCTTCCTGCTAACCGGTCTGTTTCTGCTACAAAAATATTGGTGGTCATCCATGGTGGCGGATTTACGAGTGGCAGTAAAAGTCAACTTACTACTTATATTCAACCTATACAGAAGCGATTAGCCGGTTATGCAATTTTTAATATCAGTTACAGGCAGGCAACAACGCATGATACATTATTTCCTACCCAGGAAAATGATGTTAGGGCAGCACTGCGATTTATTATCAATAATTCTGAAAAGTATCGTGTTTCCAAAAACGTGATTTTATTAGGAGTAAGTGCCGGAGGAATGCTTGCATTATTGCAGGGATATAAGTACACCGAGCCGGTAATACCAAAGGCAATAATTTCGTTTTTCGGTCCTACAGATTTACTCGATTTGTATACACATTCATCAAATCCTCTCGTTCCGCTTACGCTTATGCAGGTTACCGGCAAAACACCGGCAGAAGATACATTAGTATATACAGACTCGAGTCCTATAAATTTTGTATCGGCTAATTCTCCACCAACAATTCTTTTCCAGGGAGGAAAAGATCCATTGGTAGAAACGCAACAGCAAACCATGCTGCAGGCAAAGCTTACAAATGCCGGCGTCATTAATCAATATGTACTGTATCCTGATGAAGGGCATGGATGGCAGGGCGCAAATCTCAATGACTCCTTCAATAAAATAGAAGCATTTTTAAATGAAAATGTTCACTAAAATTAATAGGGAGTTTACAACTTCGGGTATTCTCCCTGTTTCGTAGCTGATAAATTGTAAGGAGACAATGTGCAAAGGAATTTAATAAAACATCTGTTGTAAATTGACTGCTGCACCTTGAATGCGCCGGGGTCCCTGCCTTTGCACATTGTCTTTGAGGAGACCCCGGCGAGACTGAAAAAAACCCTGTCCGCAAAAGAACCGGGTTTTGCTAACCATAATCTATCATTTTTCATAAATCAAAGGTGTCGTGAATATCTTATCATTCATAATTATCCTTACCATATACATTCCTTTTGCAAGTGACGAAGAAATAGAAATAACTTTTTGTAATGCACCATTGCTGAAGCCTGCATTTTCTGTTTGAACTGTTTTACCGGTTATATCAATCAATTGAATTTTTGCGTTGCCATTTATTTTTTCTGCAACATGTAATTCAATAATGAATTGTCCTTTGGTTGGATTAGGGTACAACTTAACTATTGAATTACTTACTTCATTTGCACTCACACTGCCGATGGTTACTGAACTTGTTCCTGATAATGTTTTAAACATAACGGCGTTCGAATAATTCGTCCATGTTTTCCCGCACTTACCCCTGATGTGCCAGTTGTAAGACTGATTAGACAGTAAGCCAGAAAGAGTTACAGAACGTATATTACCTGTGAGGAAAACATCTTTCCATTTTGCACCCTGATTAGTAGTCTTATATTGCACCTGCCATTGAACAGGATTTGCTACTGCATTCCAATTTAGTTTTGCACTCGTTGATGTAATGTCGGTAGTAGTTAAACCTGTAGCATTTTGACAAACATAACAAGGTTGCTCATCTACGCTGCCGTTGCAGTTGTCATCCTTGCCATTACTGCAAACTTCTACCGCACCGGGGTTGACGGTAGGATCATTATCGCTGCAATCCCCACTGATTGCTGTTAACTCCGAGGCAAGTTTATAATTTGTGGGTCGTGTGCATTGTGTTAATATGGTACCATCACTATATCCATCCTTATCAACATCTTTATACCAAACCGTAGCAGGATTGATAGCGGGGTCGCTATCGTTGCAATCTCCTGTGTTAATTGAATAACCCGAAGGCGGTGTTGATGAACAGAACTGACCTGAAACAGAAGAACCATAACCGTCTCCATCCTCATCAACATAATAGCTTTGAGGACTATGAACATTTGCATCATTGTCATCGCAATCGCTATTATTAGATACATAACCAGACGGTGGCGTTGAGCAGAAAGAAGTAAGAGAAATATTAGAACCATAACCGTCACCATCATTATCCTTATAATAGGTATAAGGTGTACCATTGAACTCATAAGCTCCCATATCAACAGTACTGTTTACAATTCGGGTGTTTCCGTCAAGGTCAGTAGTCGTTGTAACCGCAGTATTATTTCCTGCATCAATAGCGGGTGAACAGGCTAGCAGATGCAAATCACCATTTGCCGCATCTGCAAACAGCGGGTCCTGGTCCTTGTTACCAGTGCCCGTATAACCACCCTCCACAATGGAATATGTGACAACAGGAGTACTTGAATTATTATTAGAAATCTCGCCACCTCTGCCACCCCAAAGAATACAGTTGGTCACGGTGGGTGAAGAAGAAAAGTCATTTAATATCGCCCCACCGGTATTTGAAGCCATATTCCCTGAGAAGCTACAGTTGGTCAGTGTGGGAGAAGCATTATCATTATTCATTCCCCCGCCAAAAGTTGCACTATTCTTTGAGAAGCTGCAGTTGGTTAGCGTGGGAGAAGAAGCCCCCATATACACTCCGCCTCCGCTTGATGCACTGTTTCCTAAGAAACTACAGTTAGTGAGCGTTGAAGAAGAATAATGCGTAAAAATCCCGCCGCCAAAAGTGGCAGTATTTCCTAAGAAGCTACAGTTGGATAGCGTAGGAGAAGAGCCATCGATATGCATTCCGCCTCCGTCAACGTCTGGGAACGCGCCCCCATTAGCATTGCCTCCTTTTATGGTAAAGCCATCTAAAATAGCCGTGTTGTTTATACCACTGTTACTCCGTACAACGCGGTAAGCGTTATCCCCGTTGTTGGCAAAGTTAGCTCCATCGTTTTGCATCAAATCACCACTCAAAATCGTTATGTTGTTTTTCCAGTCTCTTTGACCGAGTTGTGTTTCTGTTCCCGCAAATCCTCCATAGATGGCTATGCCGTTTTTCAGGTTAAAGGAAAGTGAGCGGTTGTTATCTGCAAGTCCCTTTCCTTCATCAGGATAATAAATTCCTGCTGCTACCCATATCTGGGTGACATTGCGGCAATTCGCGGTCTGTGCTAAAGCATCCTGCAAACTGGTAAAAGCATCTTGCCAGGAAGTACCATTATTGTTACCTGACGCATCTTTTTTTACAAATAATACGTTCCCGGAAGGGCAGCATGCTGTTGTTTGTGATTCATATGCTCCCATATCTATAATGTTATTGAAGATACGGGGATGGCCGTCAAGGTCGGTTGACGTACTATTAGCACTGTTTAAGCCTGCATTAACAGCGGGTGAACAGGGTTGTAAATGTAGATCATCATTAATTGCATTTACAAACAAAGGATCTTTATTAAGATTACCATTACCTGTAAAGCTACCGCCCTGCACAATGGAATAAGTAACATCAGCGGCACCAAGATTATCAATTTCTCCACCCGTGTCGCCCCAAAGAATACAGTTGATAAGGGTGAGAGAAGAACTGTTGTAAATTCCTCCCCCTGTCCCTTCAGGAGCCGTATTGCCTGAGAAGCTGCAGTTGGTTAATATCGGAGAGCCAGAGTTAAAAATTCCTCCTCCTGCATTTGATGCTGAGTTTCGCGAGAAGATACAGTTGGTTAAACTGGCAGAAGATCCAACGTTATAGATTGCTCCGCCAATAGCAGTAGCCGTATTCTGGGAGAAGCTGCAATTGACAA
>WNFY01003548.1_pt1 | contig 14822 bp, 16 predicted proteins | sample 5400091 | NCBI WGS metagenome assembly WNFY01 (sample SAMN13153364, study PRJNA577476) | soil metagenome | isolation source: 60 cm soil or saprolite under grassland replicate 1 | place: USA:California | collected 2016-06-15 | reverse complement strand
ATGTGCATGGGAGCGCTTTACTGGGCGAGACCAAAAAAAATATATTATGCCAATTCAAGAACAGATGCCGCAAATATTGGCTTCGATGATTCCTTTATTTATGAAGAACTTGCAATGCCGGTTGAAAAAAGAAAAATAATAATGGAATGTTTGCACAATGAAGAAGCGACAAAAATGTTTGAAGAATGGAAGATGATCAATAACAGAACACTTTATTAATTCATTGCAGAATTTTTAAAAAATTATTGATTGAATAATTAATCTTTCTTTACTACTTCCCCTTCAATAGTTAAAATAACCGGCTCTGCAACATTAGCAAATTTTACAGTAACTGTTTTTGTAAATGCACCGGGGTTGGCGGCATTATAAGTAACTTTTATAGTTCCCGTTTTCCCTTTCATAATAGGTTCCTGAGGATACTCAGGCTTTGTACAGCCACAACCTGCCACGGCAGATTCAATAACTACAGCTTTGTCTGAAGTATTGGTAAAATTAAATTGAGTGGTTACTGGTTTACCTTGCTCGATTTTGCCAAATGAATGTTTGAGTTCTTTAAATTCAACAGGAGCAGCATGAGCAGCGCTATCTTGAGCGAAAGCAGGGATTGCGGAGATAAACGCTAAAACAGTTAATAATTTTTTCATAATGATGATTTAAGATTGTGAAATTATAAAATTTGAAGAATTAATTGCCTGGTTTCATTTTTTCGATAGTAGGGTTGCCTGGAGCGGCATTCTCCGGTGCTTTATAAGTTTGGCCATGAAATTTAATTACCTGGCTTAAGCCGCCATTGAAAAATACTGTTACAACTTTATGAAATTCCCCATCAGTCGCGCCATTGAAGCCAATGCCGATTTTAAATGTTTCTCCCGGTGCGTAAGGACCAGCACTCCACTTAGGTGTTGTGCAGCCACACCCTACCTGCACATTTTCAATTTTGACAGAATCCTTAGAAACGTTTTTCATTTCAAGTTCAAATTCTGCAGGCTTGCCAAATGGAATTTTACCAAAGTCATGATCCAATTCCTTAAACGAGATACTTTTAGTAACATCATTTTGCGCCTGCTCGCGTGCGGCAGGTGCTTGTGCTCTTAACAGAACAACCGTAAAAAGGGCAGGCACGAATAATAATAATTTTTTCATTTATGTATAATTTTTTCGTGTAAAAATATAGATTTCTTTTATTTGAAAATCTTCAAAATGATAATAGTTCTTTAAAAGTTGATTAATTAATTTATCGGTTGGGAATAAAATTTTTTCCTGAAATAAGATTTAATAGGTCTTTTATCGGGTTGCTTAATTTTCTGTTCAGAAATGTAAATGTTACTTTTGATTCATGGAAAACAACACCATTTCAATTTACCAAAACGAAAGCATGTTGTCATATGAAGACTTTCGCAACGAAGTTTTAAATGATTACCGCATTGCCATGGAAAGCCGCGAGGCAAGTTTATTAGGCCGCCGGGAAGTTCTTACAGGTAAGGCTAAATTTGGCATTTTTGGGGATGGAAAGGAAGTGGCACAGGTAGCCATGGCAAAATTTTTTAAGCCGGGTGACTGGCGCTCTGGTTATTATCGTGACCAGACTTTTGTTTTCGCAACAGGCATTGCAACTGTTCAGCAATTATTTGCGCAGTTATATGCAGACCCTGATCCCAATCATGAACCCTTTAGTGCCGGGCGCCAAATGAGCAGTCATTATGCTACACGCAATTTTAATGAGGATGGAACTGTGTTACCGCTTGCTCATCAAAAAAATGTGGCAGCAGATATGGCGCCTACTGCATCTCAAATGCCGCATAGTCTTGGTTTGGCTTTGGCTTCTAAATTATTCAGAAATTCAAATGCCTTAAAAGATCATACCAATCTCTCTACCAACGGTAATGAAATTTGCTTTTGTACAATTGGTGATGCATCTACCTCCGAAGGTCATTTTTGGGAAACAATTAATGCAGCAGGTGTATTGCAGGTGCCATTGGCGGTTTTTATATGGGATGATGGTTATGGTATTTCTGTACCAGTAAAATATCAAACAACAAAAGGCTCTATTTCTGCAGCTTTAAGGGGATTACAAAAAAGATATGATACCAATGGCATAGAAATATACAATGTAAAAGGCTGGGACTATGCCGGTATGTGTGAAGTGTTTGAAGCTGGTCTGCAAAAAATAAGAGAAACACATGTACCTGCTGTTTTTCATGTTGAAGAAATCACGCAACCGCAGGGTCATTCCACATCGGGTAGTCATGAGCGCTACAAAAGTGCAGAACGTTTGGAATGGGAAAGAGAATGGGACTGTATTAAGAAAATGCGTAAATGGATAATTGAAACCGGCATTGCAACAAACGATGAGTTGCTGGCACTTGAATCAGCTGCAAAATATGGCGTAAAGCAAAGCAGGAAGCAGGCATGGGATGAATATATAAATCCGGTAAAAGAACAGGCAAATAAAACAGCAGAGATTATTAAGTCAACTGTAGTAAATGATATTGAACATTACAATAAACTTCAAAAAATTGCAAAGGAACTTGAAAGGCTCAGGGAGCCGCTGCGCCGCGATGTGATGCGAAGTTTATCTCTTGCTATTGATGCTGCAAAAAATTCTCCTTCAGCAGCACAATTAAAAGACTACTATAAGCAGTTAAAAGAACAAAACAAATCATTGTATAATTCATGGCTTTATAATGAAGGTGCAAGCAGTGCTTTACGCGTGGAAGAAGTAAAACCATTTGTTGCAGAAGATGCGCCAATGATCAATGGCTATGAAGTGCTCAATAAATATTTTAATCAGCTTTTTGCAAATAATTCTTCTGTTGTAGCCTTTGGTGAAGATGTTGGATTAATTGGCGATGTAAACCAGGGCTTTGCCGGGATCCAGGAAAAATATGGTGAAGAGAGAATTTTTGATACCGGTATTCGTGAACTTACTATAATGGGGCAGGGGATTGGCCTTGCATTGAGAGGATTACGGCCTATTGCGGAAATTCAGTACCTCGATTATCTTGTGTATGGCTTACAACCCCTGGTAGATGATGTGGCAACCATGCAATATCGCACGAAAGGTTTGCAGTACTGTCCTTTGATAGTGCGTTCACGTGGTCACCGGCTCGAAGGCATCTGGCATAGCGGTTCACCTATGGGCATGATCATTAACGCACTTCGTGGCATGCATGTGTGTCTGCCGCGCAATATGGTGCAGGCCGTGGGCATGTACAATACAATTCTGCAAAGCACTGATCCTGCTATTATAATCGAGTGTTTGAATGGCTACAGGTTAAAAGAAAAATTACCTTCCAATCTTCTGCAGATGAGGGTTCCGCTTGGGGTTCCTGAAATTCTAAAAACAGGTAATGATATTACCATCCTTTCTTATGGCTCTACGCTTCGCATAATACAGGATGCTGTTACAAGACTTGAAGAAGAAAGGATTAGTTGTGAAATAATTGATGTACAAACTTTACTGCCTTTCGATATTCATCATAAAATTCTTCAGTCACTCAAAAAAACCAACCGCATTATTTTTATTGACGAAGATGTGCCCGGTGGTGCTTCTGCTTATATGTTTAATAAAGTAATGGAAGAGCAGGGTGGTTATCGTTGGCTCGATGTTGCTCCAAAAACTATTACTGCAAAAGAACACAGACCTGCTTACGGCAGCGACGGCGATTATTTTAGCAAACCAAATGCAGAAGATATTGTTGAGACAATAAGAGGGATGATGGCAGAGTAATTTTGTGAGTAGTGAGTGGTCAGTTGTGAGGTCAAATGATTTCAGATTTTCTCCTTCTTGTATCCTTATTCTGAATTTTAAAATTCTTACATTTTCAAATTGTCACATTAATTTTTTCTTTCGCCCATTTCAATGCTACTTTCAATTGCTCTTCTACGGAAAGTTTTGTATTGTCTAAAACACGTGCATCATCTGCTTTGCGCAAAGGGCTTACTTCACGATTGCTGTCAATATAATCACGCATCGCAAGATTAGTTTTTATCTCATCAATGGTAATGTTCGGATCTTTTTCATAAAGTTCTTTAAACCTTCTTTCTACTCTTACGGCAGTATCAGCGGTCATAAAAATTTTCAATTCTGCATGAGGAAAAACCGTGGTGCCTATATCCCTTCCATCCATAACAATGCCTTTTTTTTCTCCCATTTTGCGTTGTTGTGCCACCGCAAATTCTCTTACTTCTTTAATCGTTGAAGCATTACTTACATTTTCGCTTACCAGCATATCTCTTATCAAAGCTTCCACATTTTCATTATTCAGATACATGTCGCTTTTAAGTGTATGCGGGTTGTAAACAAATTCAAGATTGATATTTTTTAAAGCTCCTGTTACTTTTTTTCTATTGTTCCAGTCAATATGGTTGCGGAGAAAATATAATGTTATAGCGCGATACATAGCACCGCTGTCAATAAAAATATAATTGAGTTTGCTTGCAAGTTGCCGGGCAAGAGTACTTTTACCGCAGGAAGAATAGCCATCAATGGTAATAATTATCTTCTTCATAGCATGGTAAAAATGGTTGAAAAAAATGGGATATGCAAACAAAAAAGCCCACTTAAATGGGCTTCAGTTTATTGTGTAACTACTTCTACTCCTGGATGTTTTGAAGCGTCAAATACAAACCTGCTGTCAGGTAAGGATGCATTGGTATTTACATTTGAAAGAGAGAATTCAATTATGTTGTCGCTTTTGTCAATCACCTTCGCTTTTAGGATAAGGTTTTTGCTTTTGTCAACAAATACAGTTACCTGTTTAAAATTTTTTCTCGGGTCTGTTGGTGTCATTAAAATCTGGTGATAGCTTCCTGCACTGGACACAAGTTTATAGGTGAAATCTTTATCGTAAAAGTTTGACAATAATTTTTGAGGCGAAAGCATTTTTTCATCATCGTTATCTACATCAGCAACCGTTACTTCATCCTCACCATTATAATTCCATACCTTACTGCCATTACAGAAAATTTCTGTGCTCCCCTGTTTAAGATAATATTGCTGACCTTTTATACTTATCTGTCCTTTTACAGAACCTTTTAGAGAATTATTCCTGTCTTTTGTTGTGTAATAAAAATTGGCGGTTATACCCTTTAGTGTTTTAAGTTTAGCACTTACACCATCTAAAATTTTTTTTGCATTAGGATCATTTTGTGCCTTTCCTAATCCGGTTATTCCAATCAGTATTATCAATAGTAAAGATATCTTTTTCATTTTTTTCTTTTGGGTTTGCAAAAATAGAGCAATAATTATCCTGTCGCTTTATTTTATCTTTTGTTTATAATCTGGTTTCGATATTTACAATCGTATTTCCTTTTAAAACAATTTTGTTGCCTGCTTTCTGATTTATACAGCAAAAACCAAGTTTTTTAATTTTATTAACTGATATACAGGCATTTTCAAACTTTCTATGACCTAATTTGCCGGGAAAACATAACTTTGCCAACTTTTATGAAAATTTTTCTGCAAATTTTTCTGGCCTCTTTGTTGCTTACTTCCTGTGCTTCAAAAATGGGCAAGGTGCTGAAAAGCAAGGATAAAGAGTATAAGCTTAAAATGGCTGAACAATATTATGCGCAGAAAAAATACAACCAGGCTCAGCAGGTATTTGAAGATGTTATGCCTGTTTTCAGGGGAACAGATAAGTATGAGGATATGTTTTATAAATATGCATACTGTGTCTATTACCAGAAGGATTATTTGAATGCAGAAAGTCTTTTCAAAACATACCTTGATAATTTTCCCAATAGCGCAAGAGCAGAAGAAATAGATTACATGCATTGTTATACTTATTATAAGCAATCGCCTAAAGTTGATCTGGATCAAACCGCTACATCTAAAACAATTTCGCTGATGCAGGCTTTTATTAATACACATCCTGAGTCATCCCGGATAAAAGATGCCACACAGATTATTGATGTATGCAGGAATAAAATGGAATTGAAAGAATATAAGAGCGCAGAATTGTATTACAATCTTACATATTATAAAGCTGCGGCAGTTGCTTTTGCAAGCCTGATAGATGATTATCCCGACTCTGACAAAAGTGATGAATATAAGCTTGCTTCCATCAAAGCATATTACAAGTATGCAGAAATGAGTGTGGTGGAGAAGCAACTGGAAAGATTTGAAAAAGTAATTAATGAATGTGCAGACTTCAATGACCGTTTTGCTAACAGCAAACTTTCAACTGAAGTAAATAATTATAAAACATTATCAGAAAACCATATTAAAAATTTACAGAATGAACAAACTAAGGAAACATCTAAGCGGTAATACTGCCAGCGTTGTAGAAGCAAAAAATCTTGCAGAGATTAAAGCCCCAACCGGAAATCTTTACAAATCAATTGCGATAGTTGCAAAAAGAGCAAACCAAATAAATATTTCCATAAAGGAAGAACTACATAATAAGCTTGAAGAATTTGCAAGCCATACTGATAGTCTTGAAGAGATTCATGAAAACAAAGAACAAATCGAGATTTCAAGAGCTTACGAGAAAATGCCAAACCCCGCAATACTTGCTACACAGGAATTTCTTGATGGGAAAATTTATTACCGCACCAATGATGATGATCTCTTCCGTTAAATTTTGCTATGATAATTCTATAAAAAGAACGGCAGCTTAAGACACTGCCGTTTTTTGTTATTTTAGAGGACTGGGAAAAGTTGATAAGTTGAATGGTGATAAGTTGAACGAACTCGTGAACTTTGGAACTTGTGAACTCTGGAACTATAAAAATGCTTAAAGGAAAAAAAATATTACTGGGAATTACGGGCAGCATTGCTGCTTATAAATCTATTTTGCTGGTGCGGTTGCTGGTAAAAGCAGGCGCTGAAGTAAAAGTAATCATGACGCCTTCTGCAAAAAGTTTTGTTTCTCCTCTTGTATTATCAACACTCTCAGGCAATAAAGTATTGATTGATTTGTTTGATGAAGACACATGGGTAAACCATGTAATGCTTGGCCGCTGGGCAGATATAATGTTGATTGCACCGTTAAGCTGTAACACACTTTCTAAAATGGCATCCGGTCAATGCGATAATTTATTGCTTGCTGTTTATTTATCTGCAACCTGTCCCGTAGCAGTGTCTCCGGCAATGGATGAAGACATGTGGCATCATCCTTCTACCAAAAAAAATATTGAATTGCTTCAATCGTATGGCAACCCTGTTATCAATGTGGAAACAGGTGAATTAGCCAGTGGATTATTTGGTGAAGGACGCATGGCAGAGCCGGAAACAATAGTACAATATCTTGTTGAAAATTTTTTTCGTGGTAAAGAATTGAGTGGCAAAAAAGTTTTGATTACTGCCGGGCCAACTTACGAGGCGATTGACCCCGTAAGATTTATAGGCAATCATTCATCAGGAAAAATGGGCTTTGCGTTGTCAGAAGCTTTTTATATGAAAGGAGCAGATGTGCAGCTTGTAACAGGCCCTACTCATCAGCAAACAATTTATAGTGGCATTAAAGTTACTCATGTGATGAGTGCAGAAGATATGTATAATGCCTGTATTTGTTTTTATGATGAAACTGATATTGCAGTTATGAGTGCTGCTGTAGCAGATTATAAACCGGAAATGGCAGCCAAAGAAAAAATAAAGAAAACGAATAAGGCAATAACATTGCAGCTTTCAAAAACAAAAGATATTTTAAAAGCCCTTGGTGAAAGAAAAAAACCAAATCAGTTATTAGTTGGGTTCGCTTTGGAAACAAACAATGAAAGAGATTATGCACTAAATAAATTAAAATCTAAAAATGCAGATATGATCGTGCTTAATTCTTTGCAGGATGCCAATGCAGGTTTTGGATATGATACAAATAAAGTAACCGTGTTTGATAAAGAAGGTAATGAGCATGCTTTAAATCTTTCATCAAAAAAAATAATAGCACAGGAAATTGTTAATCTAATTATACAAAAGATCAATGCTTAAGAAAAAATTATTGTTGGGCATTTTAGTTGTGAATGCCCTTTCATCAGGAGCGCAGGAGCTGCAGGCAAAAGTGACAGTGCTTTCGCAGCAAATTGGAACTAATGTTAACAAAAACGCTTTCACCACACTGCAAACACAACTTACAAACCTGCTCAATAACCGTAAATGGACAGGTGATGTGTTTCAGGCGCAGGAAAAAATTCAATGTAATTTTTTGTTGAATCTTCAAAGTGCAGAGGATGATAATACTTATAAAGCTTCTCTCACTGTGCAAGCTGGAAGACCGGTATACAATACTACTTATCAAAGCCAGTTGGTGAACTTCCAGGATGTTGATGTTACTTTTAAATATATAGAATATCAGCCAGTAGAATTCAATGAAAACAGGGTAGGAGGCACTGACCCGCTTACAGGCAATCTTACTGCAGTAATTGCGTATTATGTTTATATAATACTTGGTTTAGATTATGATTCTTTTCAATTGAAAGGAGGTGCACAATATTTTCAGAAAGCACAAAATATTGTAACAAATGCGCCTGAAGAAAGAAACATCAGCGGGTGGAAAGCTTTTGACGGCACCCGCAATCGTTACTGGCTTGCCAATAATGTTACCAATAATAAGCTTAACATTATTCACGATATTTTTTATGCCTATTATCGCATGGGATTGGATAATTTGTACAGCAACGAAATGAATGCACGTGTCAATATATTAAATGCATTAAGTAAGTTGCAGGATTTTAACCAGCAAAATCCAAACACAATGATCCTGCAGTTCTTTATGCAAAACAGGAGCGATGAACTGATCGGTGTTTTCAAAAAAGCAGATCCCGGAACAAAAGCAAGGGCAAGAGAAATACTTTCAAAAATTGATGTAGGAAATACTACAAAATACCAAACCGAATTGAAATAATTAATTCAATGAAATGGCTTTTCCCCATTATAATCATTTGCCTTTTTGCTGCATGCAAATCTCCCAATAAAATACCCGATGATGTAATCGGTATTAATAAAATGAAATTAATTGTGTGGGATATGATGCGCGCCGGTGCGTTAGCAGAAAATAACTATCCAAAAATAAATGATACGTTGAAATTAAAAACTACGAAATTGTTTCAGCAGGTATTTGCTATTTATGGTATCAGTAAAGATGAGTTTTATAAAAGTTACAGGTATTATGAAGAGCATCCCGATAAAAATAAAATACTCATGGATTCTGTGTCTGCTTATGCTAACAGGCAACGGCAGGAATTGTATAAACGGCTGCGATAAGCGCAGATTGTTTATGGTTAAAAATCGTGGCTGCTTGTTTGGTTTTGCGTAGTGTTTTGTGGATTGATTTGAAAGTATATGGTTTTATATTCGGAACAATAAACTTTAAATCAAAACTAACTGCCACGAGATGCAAAGCATCCTGCGGAAAACTTGCTACTAAATTCATCATAAATATGAATAAAGTTTTTACCAACGCTGATGAAGCAATTTTTGATATACAAGATGGCGATACGCTAATGCTTGGCGGATTTGGTTTATGTGGCATTCCCGAAAATTGTATTGATGCCCTGGTGCGCAAAGGTGTAAAGGATCTCATTTGCATTTCCAATAATGCAGGTGTTGACGGCTTTGGTCTTGGCAAGTTGCTTGTAACACACCAGATAAAAAAAATGATGAGCAGTTATGTTGGTGAGAATGCTGAGTTTGAGCGGAAATTACTTTCAGGTGAACTCGAAGTTGATCTTATTCCACAGGGCACACTCGCTACACGCATACAAATGGCAGCTATGGGTGTTCCTGCTTTTTATACACCCGCAGGTTATGGAACGGAGATAGCGGAAGGCAAGGAAGTAAGAGAGTTTAATGGAAAAATGCATTTAATGGAATACGCACTACATGCACGTTTTGCAATTGTAAAAGCATGGAGAGGTGATACCTCTGGCAATCTTGTATTTAGAAAAACCACACGAAATTTTTCTACTTCAATGGCAAAGGCAGGTGATATAACGATTGCAGAAGTTGAGCAACTGGTAGAGCCCGGCGAACTTGATCCCGATTGTGTGCATGTGGCAGGAGTATACGTGCACCGAATTTTTCAGGGAAGAAATTACGAGAAGAGGATCGAAAGGAGGACTGTGAGGATTCAATAACTGCAAGGTCTGGCGGTCTCCATCTGACTTATTATAAAATAATTTTAGAATAATTTTTTTATGGTCCAATCTTCATTGCTGCTATGATACTTTGTTGCGTCGCACACTTGTACGTTCTGAACTTTATACAGCAAAATTCACTTCCTCATCATTTCCCAAATTCCCCATTTTAATTCATCTGGAATTTTAAAGCCGCATTGTTTTATCGTTAATAAAATATTACCACGATGATGGGCTTCGTGTGAAATATAATAAGCAAGCATAGCAACTACACCGCTTTTGAAATTGGTCGCTTTTCCTTCTTTGTTAATGCGTTGTTCCAGATATTTTTCCATCACCAATCCTGATTGTTCAAATGCTTCAAACAATCTATTTTTTTCAGGGCTTTCATCTTTTTGAAAATTTGTGAGTGGCATAGATAATTTTTTTGCCAGCGCTTCGATTTGCCACACTCTTACTGCATTCATGTGTGCAAACTGTCTTGCAACATCTCTTCCGCCACGCTTACTAAGAGTAGCTTTTAGCGCTTCATTAGGAATATGTTCAATTACAAAAATGGTTATGCGGTTATGAATTCGCCATGTTTCGATAATCTGGTTTTCTATGGTTGTCATAAGCAGGTTTGTTAAGTGGAGAAATTAAGAAAATATAAAGATGCAATTTGTATAATCGTAAATTGTGAGTCCCAAGTTAGTCACGATTATTACTTAAATGTCATCAAAGATTTGTGCGGACCCAAACTCTGGCAGCAGTAATTACTAATTAATTCACGATTGTCAATTGCCGATTCATGATCCTACAGTAAAAGTGAGTGACACAAGGGACGATGAGCAATGATTTGAAGCCGGTCCCCATAAAAATCCTGCTAACATTGAGCATTACAATTTCCTTTGTGTTGGTATTTTCAACATTTTCCTATACCTTCGCCGCCCAATTCCCACAAGGCCCTACAAGAGCTCCGCCAGTGCGGAGACGCCAGCAGGGAGTAATCTTAAACAGATTATACGAATGCCAAAGGTAAAAACAAACTCCAGCGCCAAGAAGCGCTTCAAGGTGACCGGAACAGGAGAGATCACCTATCAACATTCTTTCAAACGACACATTCTTACAAAAAAGTCTAAAAAGCGCAAAAGGTCACTTCGTAAAGATGGTATAGTTTCATCTGCCAACCGCGATTTTGTAATGCGCCTACTGCGTTTAAAGTAAGCCCCCTAACCCCCTAAAGGGGGAATAAAAAAATAAATTTTTAAATCTTTTGGAACAGATAAATCGTAAATCTGAAATCCGAAATCTAAAATAATTATTATGCCTCGTTCAGTAAATGCTGTTGCATCAAAGGCAAGAAGAAAAAAAATTCTGAAGCAAGCGAAGGGCTTCTATGGCAAACGTAAGAATGTGTACACTGTTGCCAAGAATATTGTTGAAAAAGGTATGACTTACAGTTATGTTGGCCGTAAGAATAAAAAGAGAGAATACCGCCAGCTATGGATTGCACGTATTAATGCTGCTGTAAGGGAAGAAGGTTTAACCTACAGTGAATTCATCAATAAGCTAAATACAAAAGGGATTGCGATCAATCGTAAATTACTTGCAGATCTTGCCATGAATGAGCCTTCAAGCTTTAAAGCTTTGATTGATTCAGTTAAATAATTTCAGCAACAATTTATTTTTATAAAAAAACCGGCTGCTTATGCTCCCGGTTTTTTTTATTTCAAAATTTAATCAAACAATTATTTTTGCAATGCAAAATTTTCATTCATATTAACAACTAACCCACAGGAATGAATAATACTTACACCGCTTTGGTGAAGCAAACTTTCCATTTTCCACAGGAGGGCTTTGATGTTGGCGATGATGGCTACCTTGAATTTAACGGGCTTGACCTGAAGCCATTGATAGAGAAATATGGTACGCCCATGAAGCTTACCTATTTGCCAAAAATTGGTCAGCAAATAAACAAGGTTAAAAAAATGTTTGCTTCTGCCATTAAAAAGCATAAGTATGACGGGGATTATTTTTACTGTTATTGTACCAAGAGCTCGCATTTTTCTTTTGTGATTGAAGAAGCTTTGAAGCATGATATACATCTTGAAACATCCTATGCTTATGATATTGAGATAATCAATAAACTGTATGAACGCAAAAAAATTTCAAAAGATACATTTATCATTTGTAATGGCTACAAACAAAAACCTTATACTTCACGTATTGCTAAACTGATTAATTCAGGATTTAGAAATGTTATTCCCATTCTCGATAATATACAGGAACTGGAAGCTTACAGGCGCAGTGTGAAAGAACCATTTAAGCTCGGTATACGCATTGCTGCAGAAGAAGAGCCAAGCTTTCCCTTTTATACATCACGACTTGGTTTTAGGGCAAAGGATATACTGGAGTTTTATGTAGACCAGATAGAAGGTTATGAACATAAATTCCAATTGAAAATGCTGCATATTTTTTTGAATAAAGGCATCAAGGATGATATTTATTACTGGAGTGAATTGAATAAGATTATAAATCTTTATTGCCAGTTGAGAAAGATTTGTCCCGAGCTTGATTCAATAAATATTGGCGGCGGTTTTCCTATTAAACACTCTCTTGGATTTGATTATGACTACCAATTCATGATCAATGAAATTGTAAGTAATATTAAAAAAGGATGTAAGCGTGCTAATGTACCGATGCCCAATATTTATACAGAATTTGGAAGTTATACAGTAGGTGAAAGCATGGCGCATATTTACAGTGTTATCGGGCAGAAAATGCAGAACGATCGTGAAATATGGTACATGATTGATTCTTCATTCATCACTACTTTACCTGACACATGGGGTATTGGAGAAAAGTTTTTAATGCTGCCAATCAACAAATGGGAGAACGATTATCAGCGTGTGGTATTAGGCGGGCTTACCTGCGACAGCCATGATTACTATGATTCAGAAGAACACATTAATGAAGTATTTCTTCCAAAGCTTACTTCTGCAAATGGCACTCCTGTTGAGAGAGGCAACAGCACACAACCGAATCCTGAGGATAAAGAACCTTTATATGTCGGCTTCTTTCATACAGGTGCATACCAGGATCAGATAAGCGGTTATGGCGGGATAAAGCATTGCCTTATTCCTTCTCCCAAGCATGTTATTGTAGGTCATGATAAAAACGGGAAGCTTATAGACTGGGTTTATGCAAAAGAGCAAACTGCACAAAGCATGTTAAAAATTCTCGGTTATATTTAAACAAATTCATTTATTATTTACGGCCATTCTTTTAAAGAATGGCTTTTTTATAAGCGGTTTTCTCTTCACTAGTCAATTGATTATTTTCAATAAAAATTATTTTATGGTAAAATACTTATACACAATAGTATGCTTCTTTTTTGCATTCACTGTAAAAGCTCAGTCTGCAGAAGATTCAGTAAAAGCCGTTATCAATAAAATGTTTATTGCCATGAAAGACGGCGATAGTAAATCGCTTACAGAATGCTTCACAGAGGCAGCAATTTTGCAAACAATTTCAGAAAAGGATGGAAATGTTTCTGTGATCACCGAACCTCTTAAGGAATTTTCAGATTTTGTTGGTACTCAAAAAAAGGGTGATGCGGACGAAAGAATAACCTTTGATATGGTAAAAACAGATGGCTCACTTGCGATTGCATGGACGCCTTATCAATTTTATTATAAAGCACAGTTTAGTCATTGTGGAGTTGATTCTTATCAGCTCGTTCGCATGAATGGTGCATGGAAAATTCAGTACCTGATTGATACGCGTCGTAAAAATAACTGTCTGTAATTCCGTAATTATTATTTTTTTATTCTGCTATAACAAGCGGTAGACTTTTTGTTTTGTCGCACACTTTTGCCCAATAACTTTAATCATCAGTTTCTACGTTGCTTCTGATATTTTACTGACACACTAATTATACTCATAAGCAAATAAATAAATTAATTGAAACTATTCCTATAAACCGAATAGGGATTGTAGAAATTTCTTTAAGTTTGTTACGGTCAAAGACGCAGAACAAAAACTGAAACTTAAAAGCATTCTATGGTTTCTAAACTAACTTCAGCTGAAGTTTTGAACTTCCTGATTATTGTGAGCATTATACTTATTTCATCACGTCTTCTTGGTGAAATTTTCAGAAAATTTAAACAACCCGTTGTAGTGGGTGAAATACTTGCAGGTATTATTATTGGTCCTTCACTGTTAGGTTCAGCATTCCCTGAACTTTTTCAACAAATATTTTTAAGTGAGCCGCGTGCTTACGGTGCATTCGATGGTCTTGCAAATATTGGTATTATAATGCTCATGTTTGTAGCCGGAATTGAAGTTGATTTGAAACAAATTCGCAGGCAGGGCAGGCAATCTGCTTCCATCAGTTTACTGAGTTTGATTTTCCCTTTCACTTTCGGATTTCTGTGCATTTGGTTTTTTCATGATTATATTTTCACTGTATCTGCAACCGACAAACTGGTTACTGCTTTATTTTTTGGCACTGCGCTTTCCATAACGGCGCTTTCTGTAATTGTAAAAGTGTTGATGGATTTGAATATTATGCGTACTAAAGTTGGAAGCCTTGTTGTTATTGCAGCAATGATTAATGACTTCATCGGCTGGATACTTTTTTCCATCATTATCCAAATGCTGAATGCGAGAGGCACCGATGCTTCTTTTTCTTCTGCCCTAATGGTCTTGCTGTTTGTGGCTTTTATGATGACAGCAGGCAAATGGCTGATTGATCAAATTCT
>WNFY01003440.1_pt1 | contig 14822 bp, 6 predicted proteins | sample 5400091 | NCBI WGS metagenome assembly WNFY01 (sample SAMN13153364, study PRJNA577476) | soil metagenome | isolation source: 60 cm soil or saprolite under grassland replicate 1 | place: USA:California | collected 2016-06-15 | reverse complement strand
TAGTAATTCCGATCAGTTCGCCAAACTGTTCCCAGAATGCCCCGGCTTCATACGCCTCGCCTGCTTTTCGCGCGAGCCAGACAGACAAACAGGCGGGATACTCTTCGATTAAAGTAAGTAGCGCTCGCCATTGCGGTTTGGATTGTTCGGATATCTCTGCTGCGATGGCTTGTCCGATTTCTTTGGATTCATCCTCTGACAGTGGCGCGAGTCCGGGCACGGGAGGACAGTCTTCAGATCCGAGATAGGCGGACCACTTTGTCTCGAATTCTTCCAACGAGGAACTCGGTGAGCGAGTCGTTGCTGATAATCCTATTCGCATCGTTTAAGTCGAAGCAGAGTGACATATCAACCGATCGGACTACGCAGACAACTGTCCGAATCCTATCGCCTCGCTCAATGTATGAACTGCCGCGCTAAGATTAGGGTTGAGCGGAGGATCGTGGCAGTTTCTCGTCGCCTATTGTGAGCTAACAACGCTCGCCAACCTAATAGCTTCGACGGGGTTTAATAATAATATGTGTTTTACTCGCTACGTCAATAGAATTCGGACGGCTTGGTCTTGGTCGTATAGAAATGGGGGGGAGTTCATATTTCGTTAGCTAGAATATTCGTGCATCTGAATTCAGTCATCCAACCGCTTGAAATAGTTTCGAAAGATAAGTGTCTTTGTCATCGGTTTGAAAGAACACGTGCCGGGATTCGAACTGCGCTTTAGTCAGATTTCCCGTCCACCATCCCAGTTCAGAGAACGGAGTCGAAGTTACAATAAATGCATTAAGCACAATGTTCGGGTCGAGATTGGGCTTCTCGATTTGTTTGATTGTCTTGTAGAACTGGATCTTCGGATTGTTGATGCCGCCAGTAAGATTGCGGAGCCCTTTTGGATCGACGAAGGACACGAACTGCTTCTCGGCGACTACCAACCACAATATGAAGTCAGGATAGAAGTTCCCGGCCTCAAAGAAGCCTATTCCGCTCTTGCTCCTATTACGCAGCAGATAAAGTTCCTTGCCTTCGAAAAACGTGGGATTGGCGTGGTAGAAGTCTTGAAGATCGGTGACAAAGTTCCGTTCACCTAAATTCAAATGAACCGGCGAGACTTTCACCAATGAACTCTTTAGATAGATCAAAGGTTGATATAAGTGCTGTGAGAAAAAGATTCCGTCCAGCTTTCCAAAGGTGAGATTCTTCAGTTTCTTCTGTTCGACGGCTTCCTTCAGCTCGTTGAGTCGAGCACGAATGTCTATTTCCGATTGCTCAATCATGAAGCGGTATTCATCAAAGAAGTTTCCACTGTTCGGATCAAGATCCTCATAGATCAACTTCGGTGCTTCCCATTCGGCCTTTTTCGCCTTGTAGAACGCGTCTGCGTATTGCTTCAGTAGAGTCGTCGCGATTTCCTGCCAAAGCCTTACGCGTTCGAAGCTTCCGATCTTCAATTGCTCCGGTGGAATCTTCAGATCGTACCAACTACCGTCCAGTAACAACCTGCGCAGCGTTTCCTGAGACAGATCAAGGTTGAACCATGCTCGGTCATTCTTGAAATCGATCAAATCAAAAAAGATTTCGTTCCAATCCAGAAATGCGAGATGCTCCGCCCTTAAAGTTCCTGACGCCCGCAACGCTGTGTCCGCCGGCGAATCAATCTCCGCAGCAATGCGCGCTTGTATCTTCGGATACCAATCAAGCACCACTCGTCGTCCGGGAATGTTGTTCGTCGGAGCTTCAAGCGCAGGTTTTGGTGCGTCTCGCTTGAAGTCCAGGCCGTCCGGCAGTTTTAGGAGCTTGAGCTTCGTCTGCGGCAGAGTTTGGAATGTCGGCAAAATGAATTCATCGCGGTCATCTCCCGATGGTAGGCCCTCCTCCTCGAGGAACCGCTTGAACTCTTCCATGTAATCGGCTTCGATACCGAAGACATTCAGAGTCTCGACTTCTCTAATATGATTTGGCCTCTTAATCGATTCATCGATGCGGCTGCTTCGCTTAAGGCCAAAGTTGTATCCCTTCAAGCGAACGCCGCGTCCGAATAACTGGATAATCTGTGAGCCCTCGCCTCGACCGACGTGCATTAGGCCCATAGTGCTAACCCGCCAACTACTCCAACCCTCACTGAATTTCTTGGACCCTATGAGCACCTGGATCGTGGAGTTGGGCTCATTAATGTCTCGAAACAACGAACCGGTGAACTCTTTCTGTGTAACCGTAAAGCCCGCCTCATCACACTTCTTATAAAGCTTGGTAGAATCACCGACGTTGATGACGCCGAACGGATCACCTGTGCCTACGCGCAGCGCGATTTCACCTGCGGTGCCTTTTAGTTGCTCCACGTGCAACACGCCTGTAGTTTGGGCATTGAAGATTCGCTTTAGAATGTCGGAGTAGATTGCTGACGCATTGAGGCCTGACTCAATAAGAAATGTGAAAGTATTTTGGAAGAGTCGGTGATTTTGTCCGTCCAGAAGCTCGTGAGTGCCGCGAGCTAATGAATCGATCCGCTTAATGTAGTTTTCAGAATCACCCAGAAAGTCTTTCAGAAACCTAAGAATGCTGATTACGTCTGAGACATCTCGTATAGAGACTTCTTTGGTGACACTTCCACCCACGAAGATCCAAAGCGGCTTCTCAATGAGAAAGGGCGCCAAGTCTCCGCGTTTCGTGTCGAACAAGCATAACTGTTGATAGAAAGCCAGCAGACACGCCGCAAGATAAGTCGAGCGTGCTTCGCCGCTACGGTCCTCAGCCAGATTTAGGATTCGATAGTCTTTGCCGTAACCATCGTGGTAGAAGTGTCGGTACGAGTAATCAAAGAAAATCGCTTTGGCATATTCATTCGTTAGTCTCTTTTTTTGCTCGCCGGTTGCCGCCGCAACTGCTTGACTGAACGTTGCTGAATATTCAAATGAAAATCCCTTTTCGCAGAGTTGGTCGCGTCGCTTCTTCCATATCTCGCCACTGGCTCCACGATGGCCTTCGTCGACTAGAACCAGGTTATTGCCCTCAAAGCTTTCTACCGCTACGCGCTTCTCACCCTTCTCTTCGCCAAGCTTGTGTATGTCGATGATCTCGATTGTCTGACCGGCGAAAAGGCTTCCGCTTTCAGGGTCAAATAGCTCAGCTGCCAAACCTGATTCTCGGAAGTCCTTTAGATGTTGATGTGAAAGACCCTCGTTCGGGGTCAGCAGGATGATCCGATTCATGTCCCGAAGGCGTCTGTGTTTCTCAAGATAAAAGCGATACTGAAGGACGTTAACGTGCATCAGAAGTGTCTTGCCGCTTCCAGTAGCACTCCACAATGCAATCTTACGCAGATCATCCAGCTCATAAGCCGAGACTTGATCGCTCGTTGGCTTCTCAATATTGAAGGCCGTGACCCAGCGATTTAGATCCGCTAGCAATCGATCTCTATCAGTGAAGAAGTGGTCAAGGTAAATCTCAGTAAAGAGTAGCGAAAGATATTGGAAATACTTCCAGCGAATGGGGTCTTTCCGACGTTCATTCAGTCGATGAGTATGTCTGAAGATATTTTCATCGTAGGCGAGGAGAATTTCATTGCTGAGTTGTCCCCGCTCGAATAATCTCTGGGTGAGTTGGTGATGAAACAACGACACATTGTTCTCATCATATCCTTCGAGTTCAGTGCTTTTTAGATCTTCGGAGACCTTGGCAAAGTTCTCAACCTCAAAGAGACTCAGAATCCACTGGTTTAGTACCAGCTTCTCATTGAACCTCAGAGGCCGATCCAGCAGGCTAGTTCGTCTGCGCCTTGTTGCCATAGGGTTCCGTCAGACATCCCGGACATCGAACATCAGCCGGTGGAATTCTTGCTCGATTAACCGAACTTTCCAGGTTTCATCGGTCCGTCTGAGGTTTTCCAGATTGTTGTCGCCGTTGACATAGATGAGATCGAATTCGGTGTCTTTGGTCTTGTACGCCTGCTTCTGAAAGAAGTTGTCAAGCTCCTCGTTTGACTTTTCGTCGGTGTTGCGCCAGATAATCAAAACCTTTTCGCTATCAGGATTTGTGCCTTCTACTACACGGAAACCGCCAATGTAATCGACGTGCTTGACGCGCATGCCGATTAGATAGTTGAACGTTTCAACGAGGTCGATCACCACAGGTCTCGTTTCTCCGTTGCCCCCCGACACGCGCAATTTATAGTTGAAAGGATCGCTAAACCTGTCGATCGTCAGCAGAGACGCACTCCCTCGCGTTTCGATATCCAGCATATAACGTAAGGTGTAATCCTCCCGTAGCTCCTTGTGCTGTTCGAGCAAACTTGACTGGTCTGGCGCACGCCGCACCTCGAGGTTGTTAAGTGCATCCTCATAAGATTCAAGCGATACAACTTTCACGACGCGTGGACTGCGGCTGGGATCTTCTTCCACGCGGTCCGGTTTAGCTTCCTTCCAGTCGGAGGCGAAGGTAACCTTCATGATACGAGGTAGGAGAACAGTGCCAAAGTAATTCCCCATCTCGATCAAAACAAACTTGCGCCGTCCACCGTCCTCTCGGTTTAGATTAATAACCGCGTGACCTGTCGTACCGGAACCCGCAAAGTAATCAAGTACGCGGCCATTGCCTATTGAGCCACTAACTCGCAGGCTGTCCGCGACCAAGTAGATGCTTTTCGGATAGTCGAAATCCCGAGTCCCAAACATGTCTTTTAGGATCTTTGTGCCGCTCTCGCTGGCGGAATAGCTTGAGTCCTCCCACCACGTTCCAGGAAGCGCGCCCTCCTGATTGGGACGGTACTTCTTTTGCAGTTCGACATGTCCTTGAGCCTCCCGCTGAATACGGATGTCATCGATCTCAGTTCGCGCTCTTTTTGGCGAACATGTCCATACTTTTTCGTTTTGATCCTGATCGATTGGCCAGACAACAAATTCGCCGTTCAGAGGCTCCTCGTCTATCCGCCAGGCTTCGTCGCTCTCGCTCCAGGTCATCTCCGGAATTCGAATGGCGTCGTCGGTCACGTATACCGGATAGAAGGATTTCCTGCGATCTTCACGATTTGAATCTGTCCCGGATTTACGAAAGTTTGACCATGCGTAGATACCCTTTTCATCAGAATACGGGTATCTCTGAGCTTTGCTTCCAATGCGGGGAAGGCGTCCGATCTCTGCGTCTTTTGGACCCGAGAAAACCGCGTACTCGTGATTGGCGGAAAAGCCTGAGGCGGTGGGTCGACCCTGTGGTTTACTTCTAACTGCGGCTGTAGCGAGATGTATATCTCGTGGCAGCGATTCGAGAAGGCCCTGAAGGTCGGGATATTCAAAATCATCGATTGCAACGCACCTAATTGAAGAAGCTACGCGGAGCGGGATGTCGAGCTTAAGTCGATCGGCCATTAACGAGATCCATGAAGATCGGTGGTACCCATTCTTGTACAGAATGGGGCTTGCGTCCGTATTGTAGGGAGGATCGATATATACGCAATCTATGCAAGATCTAAATCCTGTCTGCAGGAGTGAGAGCGCCTGAAAATTCTCACTGTGAATGAGTAGGCCATCCGTTTCTTCCTCTAAGTCATCGAAAGTCGCGAGCAAACGTATCACGAAATCGGCTGAATAAAGTCGAGTGTCTAAAACCAACGTTGGATAGGCCTTCAGAAACGCTGGCGTAAGAGGTACGCTATATTCCGGCTTGCCCAATGACGCTGCCAGCCTATCAATGGCGAACAGTCGAACCCATTCCTCTCGTTGAGTATCGTTTGCAATGATCTCTGGATAGAACTCTTCGGATATCCGATCAAGAGTTATGCAATAGCTGGTTTGGATAACAAATTTCTTCTTGAGCCAGAGGCGCTTCTGAAAATTCTCAAGCTGCGCAAGGAAGTCGATAATCTTATGCGCGACGTGTCGGAGAGCCTTGATCTTAGCTAGGTACCGTTCAACCCGAGGCGCAGTATCTGATTCGATGTCGTCGAGATACATCACCTCCCTCTTGATGTAGAAATCCAGCTCGCGATGCAGGAACCCTCCAAGATCTTTATGGATGAAATAATCGAATGTGTTTCTCGCAGTGTATTCCGTAAGATGTTTTTCGAGCAGCGTACGATCTTGGTTCCTTTCCGTGGGTGCTTTCGCTGCGAGAGCAGTGGTCCATTTGATGAAATCCTGAGCAGCGAGGATCGTCGTTACTGCTTGGGTGTTCAATTGCGCCTGCTTACGCTTTTCCGAATCGGGACGATACTCAAAGCTGATGATTAGTTCGCCTTCGCGTTCCGTGAGAGGAGCATAATGATTCAGAATGAAACGGCGTTCGTTCCCATTAACCGCTTTATTGTTGTTGGCTTCGGTGTCGGCTTTTGATAATTCAAAATGAACGCGACGGCCGTCAGCTAGCCTGAAACTGTAGTCGCGAAAGTTCTCAGTCGTCTTGATGTAATACTGGTCGGCGTTTGCCCAGTGGAGCTTCACTTCTTCCCCTTCGTAGGGAATTGCATAAACCCCGGCCTTGTATCGTCTGAGTGAAAGGAAATCTCCCTCGCTGTAATAGCGCCGGAAGAATTCGTAGAGATACGAGAATACTTCGGACTCGATCGCTTCGATATCGGCAGTTCCAGCCAATTGTTCTCGAAGCTGCTTGACCCTCGTTGTTGTCTCAGGGTCAACTCCCAGTTCGTTTGCTTGCTCGATTGCTCTTGTCAAATCAGTTTCGATCTGCGCACGATCTCCACTCTCAAGTTCGGCGAGACTTTGCTTGACCTGTGGCAATAGATCGTCATCGAGAAAGCGCCTAATCTCATCGCGCTTTGCGTTCATGATTCGATAGATGCCGAAATCGAGATCGGCCTGATCGAACATGAAAAGTTCGGCCAGCAGGCTCTTAAATTTTGAAAGGTTTGACTCGCTCATTCAGCCGGTCTCATTAGCTCAATCTCCACCGCAAAGAGAACAATGGCTTTGTAGAAGTCTTTTGCTTTAGCTTCCCGCGAATTATACTCACAAGCTCGTCGCGTTGCGCGAGTATGCGGTCCTCGGCTTCAAAGATTTCCTGCCGAAGTTTCCTCTTGCTACGTTCTAACTCGCTGATTTGGTCTTGCAGCCGCGCTTGTTCTGTCAGATCAGCGACTTTGCTCGCTTCGTTTCGGAGTTCGCGAATTCGCTTTTTAACGTCTCTGAGCGCTTTTTCCGTGCTGGCTATCTGATCGTCAGCCCAACCATCGAGCTTCTTCAACTCAGCCTCAAAGAATTGCGCGTTGCGCGTCGAGACGTTCTTGAGAACTGATGCTTGTGTAGCTTCGGTTTGCGCAGCGACGTGCGCTGGAGCATCGTGAAGCAGCCGCTGATCGCTGACTCGGCCAGGTAAGGATAACAATCGTTGCGCCTGCTCTTCGTCAAGGCCCATGCCTGAATCAGTCGTGCCGGAGAATATAAGATAGTCCTCCGCCTGGTCCAGCGCTTCGATTGTCAGAAGTGAGAGTGTGAGCCAGCCAGAGGAATTAAGCAATGGCTGGAGTATCGTAACTTTCCCTTCGTGAGAACCGTAATCAAATTGCACTTCCGCTGGCGGCAACTCACGGCCTTTGGCCCGTGCAATTACCGCTTCGGCGAGTGCGTGGTTTAATCGATAGAGATGTGCCTCTCCTGACCGCCGAGGTAGTTCATAGAGTCCAAGAGGAATCTCGGCGTCCCTCTCTGCAAATGGGTTTGTATTAAGTATGAATGATGAATCGCTGAGGAACTCAGCGTTATTACCTAACTCATATAGCGTGAGATCCATTAACGCCCGTTCAAAGCGATTGAGATAAGCTTTCGAATCCGTGTCCCTCATGCGCAATTTCTCACGCACTTCATCGTCGAAGTTTTCGAGCAGCTTTTGTCGCGTGCTGGTTATTGTTTCATTGATTTCGAAGTCGAGTTCAAGCTGTAGCTGGTCAAATGCCGTCTTGATCTCCTCTGGCTTCCGGCAAGATTGATAGATGTCTGCAACGCGCTTCTCAAAGTCAACACCCGACTCAATCGATCCGAGAACCTCATCGCTTGCGCCGAAGACTCCTTCAAATAACTGAAACTTCTCTGACAGAAGTTCATAGACGCGACGGTCGGCCTCGTTCTTGCGATTCAGAAAATTGACCACTACCACGTCGTGTTCCTGTCCATAACGATGACACCGCCCTATTCGCTGCTCGATGCGCTGCGGGTTCCACGGCAGATCGTAATTCACGACCAGCGAGCAGAACTGTAGATTGATGCCTTCCGCGCCCGCTTCGGTGGCGATCATAATGCGGCCTTCTTCGCGGAAATAATCGACCAATGCCGAACGCATGTCGGCTGTCCGTGATTCGGTGACGCGATCCGTACCCTGATGGTTAGCGATCCATGCACCATAAATCTCTTTTGAACGTTCGTCCGTGTTCGATCCATTGAAGAGAACAATCCCTTCTGCGAAGGGACTGTCAGCCAGCACCCGCAGCAGATAGTTTTGTGTGCGTCGTGACTCCGTAAAAATGATCGCCTTCTGCTCAGCGCCTAGCTCCTTAGCTTTGTCAAAAGCAACCGCGAGAGCCTTCAGGAGTGCCTTTCCCTTAGCGTTGTGATCAATTGACGTAGCAAGCTGCGCAAATGAATCGAGGTCGGCAATTTCGGCTTCTATCGCTGCGCGATCTGCTTGCGAGATTGGTTCTTCCGCTGGCTCAGCGGGCCATTCCTCTGCCGTTTCTTCCAGACCTTCGTAGTCATGTTCTAACTCTTCCTCCAGTGATTCCGGTGGCTCCTGCTTCTTTATTTTCTTCTTCAACCGGGCCGAAATTGAGTTGAGCGCCCCCGCAATTGCAAAACTGGAAGACGCGAGCAGTTTTCGCAATACCAAAGTCATGAGTGTGCGCTGACCAGACGGCAGGGCCTGAAGGTTTGGCCTCTGTAAGTAGTCAGAGACTAGAGCGTAAAGTCTGTCTTCGCTTTCTTCGGGCGCAAATTCTTCCAGCAGTGGAAAACGATTCGTGTATGGGATGTAGGCTGTAACTTGTCGTCTTAACGTTCGATGGCAAAGTGGCTTTAGCCGTGCCTTAAGAGCCGCGAAGACTTCTTCCTGGGTTAAGTTCGCAAACTGGTCGCGAAAACTCTTGAGATCCCCAAATGTGTGCTCATCAATGATACTCACAAGACCGAAAAGTTCGGACAAGGAGTTCTGCAATGGCGTCGCTGTCAGCAGCAACTTGTGCCTTTGCCTGAGCACGTCTTTCAGCGTATTGGCAATAACGTTGGACGGTTTATAGACGTTTCGCAAACGATGGGCTTCGTCGATAACTATTAAGTCCCATTCAATGGATTGCACATCTGAGGCTTTGTTCCGCGCGAACTGATAAGAGCAGATTACAATCGCATCGTCAGCTTCGAATGGTTGAAACTTTCCGAGCTTGATAGCGACTTTGTAAGAGCGAGTTTCGAGAATTGTGCAGGGCAGAAAGAACTTCTCCCTCAGCTCTTGATGCCATTGCTTCCGCAGATTCGACGGGGTGATTACGAGAATCCGTCGCTTGCGTTCGGCCCAGCGTTGCGAGATGACAAGGCCTGCCTCAATAGTCTTGCCCAAGCCGACTTCGTCTGCCAACAGAGCGCCCTTCGATATCGGCGAACGGAACGCGAAAAGTGCCGCGTCAACCTGATGAGGATTGAGATCGACTTGCGCGCTTGCTACAGCGCCGGCCAATTTTTCGAGACTATCCGAGGGGCAGCGCTTGGTGAGCTCGTGAGCGTAGTACTTGGCGTGATAGGGGGTCATCACTCAATACAGTTTAGCGATGTTTGCATTGGCAGAAACTGCACGTTTCGCATCAAGAAGAGGATACTGCCTCATTCAACTTAGATTTTCCAGCGAGAATCGGTAGGTTCTACGCTGACTCGTCCAGCAACGAAGGAAAATAAAACGGGCGAGGCCCTCCCACAAGCCCCGCCCGGAGGCTGTAGAGTAGGGGTAAGGCGCGTGTCAGAAGACACGTCTCCTAACTCCCCTCTCCGAACCGGACTTGCAGCTTTCACTACACGCGGCGGGAGATTATGCTAAGTCGCAGCGCGATGCAAACTGCTAAGCCTCCCTTTACTTTCCCCGGCGACTCCATGCGAAGAGCGCTGTGTTATGCGACACAGACAGGCCCGTGACACTCGTTGTATTGTTAGGCCAATGCGAGAACCTTAATGTGAGTAAATTCTCGGTCGCCTAACTAACTGAAGATTCCATTATCGCATTCACGTGAATTCGCAGTCTGAAAATGAGAAGCAACCGGCGGGTGGAATTGACGAACAATTGCTTCCTTATCTGAAGTCTGTCGACAGCACCGTGGCTCAAGAACAACTACAGCGAGTTCTGGAAATTGCTAGGCCAATCGTCTATCGCATCGTGCGCAGTATGCGCGCAGGACTTGGTGGCACCCATCCTCAAGTAACGACGCAAGATATCTTCAATGATGTTTGCCTAAGGCTCCTAAAAAGCCTGGAGGCCCTGAAGAGCAGCTCTCGTGAGAATTCCATCTCGAACTTTGCCGGTTTAGTCGCAACAACCACGTCAACAGTGTTGTCGGACCATCTGCGAGGAAAGAATCGCCAACGAAAGAACCTGCGGGAAAAGATCTTGCGGCTATTTGCGACGAACAAGAACCTCACAACCTGGAAGGACAGCCAAAGCAATCTCATTTGTGGATATGCTGCATGGCGACCACGCAAAGGCGGTTCGGACACGATCCTCAGTCACCCCTCACAGATGGACCTCGACTTTGGTTCAAGCAAGTTCGAGGACCTGCGCAAGAGAAATACTGGCGGCCTAATTCTCCTTGTCCTCGATAACTTGGGGCGACCTGTTAAGTTCGATGACTTGGTGGACCTAGTAAACATTGCAGCTGAAGGAGTACAGGTTCAAACGATTAGCATCGACCAGAAGCACTATGTTCAGGCCAGCCCGCTCACGACCTCAACGCCGGATTTTGTGGCTGCAATCGATAATCATCGATTGCTTCATCGAATGTTTGCCGAGATCCAGAAATTAAGTCTCGAACAGCGGAAGTCCTTGCTTCTAAACATGACGGATTGTTATGGCTACGGCATTGAATGGTTCTTGTTTACCAAGATTGCGAGTGAGGAGCATCTGGCGAATCTGCTTCAAATCTCAGTTCCTGATTTTCGACGGCTGCTTGCGGACTTGCCGATGAAGGATGAGGAAATCGCTCGTCAACTAGGTATAAGCCCGCAAAGGGTTATGAATATGCGAAGAGCTGTGCGCGAGCGCCTGAATAGGCGTCGTCGCGCCTTTTTCTCCGACAGTGATGCCGATTCGGTGAGGATACAATGACAGCGCACCTTTCAAACGAAATCGTTGAACGTTTTCACGCTCAAGCTCTCGCTGGCGGGGACCGGGCGCTTATCTATGATCATATTCTCGGCTGCGAATCCTGCCGGCTTCGGATTGTAGATGCGCGAACTGAATCTGCTGCACTCCGAGCGCTCTCTGAACATCTTTTACCCCGTGAGAATGAAGAACCTTACCATCTCGACTATGAGACCATCGAAGCTTTTGTCGATGAGAAGCTCAACCCGATAGATCGCAGTACCGCCAGATCGCATTTGGAGGATTGCTCTGAATGCTCAGCGGAGGTCGAAGATCTTCGGGAATCGCTTGCGACAATGAGAGCGGCTTCGCGCCAGCCTCAAGAACGTCCGCAAGCGTTTGAAATCGCGATGAGGCGCTCACCCAGATTCTCAATGCCAATGCGGATTGCAGCAATGGCCGCACTGGTCGCCTTCGCCGCAGTCGCGTTGATAGTAGCGTCAAGATGGAGATCACCTGGCCCGTCACCGGCACCAATTAACGGGCCGGGAACCACCGCTGGATTTCAACCGACGCCGTTGGCTTCTCCGCAAACTCCGAGGTTAGCTCCGTCACCCAATATCATGAACCCACCGAAGCTCGCAGAGAACGCTCCATCGAAGACGCCCGAACGCAAGGGCGCTGTTTTGGTTGCACTCAAAGATGGCGCACGCAAAGTTACCCTCGATCAAGCCGGAAATGTCGTCGGTCTGCCCTCGCTTTCGGCTGAATCTCGTCAAGCGGTGAAGAACGCTCTGACCGGAGAGCCACTCAAACGGCCCGATGTTCTCGATGAAGTTGCATCCGCTGACGTTTCGGTAAGGGCGCCGACTGGAAATGAAGAACGCGTGAGCATTACTTATCCGGCAAATCGCGTGATTCAGGAAAACCAACCAAGTCTCCGCTGGACACCGTCGACGACAGCGGAAGCTTATAGAATTGAGATCGCTGATGAGACGTTTCACCAGATCGCTAAGAGCGAAGATCTGCCGGGAACAATGCAAAGTTGGACTCCGTCGAGGCCACTGAAACGTGGTGGAATCTACACCTGGACGATCCGTGTCGTGAACAGTGGAGGCGAGCCATCGGCTTCGACCTCGCAAGCTAAGTTTAAAGTTCTTAGCGAAGACAAAGTTGGGGAACTAAATCAGCTAAAAACGAGCTCGCCATCACATCTTGCGCTAGGGTTGTTTTACGCTCGTGAAGGAATGATCGCGGAAGCTAACCGCGAGTTTCAGGCTCTCGTCCAAGAGAACCCTCGCTCGCCAGTTGCGAAGAAGCTTCGTTCGGAAATCCAGGCGTGGCAAAGACGCTGATAGCATCTGTTATCCTTGCGCAACCAAATCGATTGTCCGCGAAACTAAGACATGAGGCTTTACTTAGCACTTTGGATCGACATCAAAATAGGTGCTTCCCAAAAATCCAGTTTCATCTGGTTTCTCGGCGATCCAGCATTTCGCGGACCATAAGTCGCTCGGCATACGGTGTTGTCTTGTCGGGATACTGATCCTCTGTGGTTTATCCATTACGGCGTTATCGCAGGAAAATCCTCAACCGTCTGAGCTTCCGATCATAACTCGAATCACACCCGACGCCGCCGCTGCACAGACAAATGTCAAACTGGAAGGCTATCGTCTGGGAGCCAACTTGGACGAAGGAGTTCGAGTGCTGTTTGCCCAAGGTACGGCTGAATATGTCACAGCACCGACCGGAGGCGGCTACGACACGGCAAATCTGAAGCGAGGCGTTCACGAGCTTAATGTAATGATACCCGAACAGCTTCAACCAGGACCTTGTCAGGTAGTTGTAGAAGTCAACGGCAGTCGCAGTGCCCCTTTAACGATTCAAATCAACACTCCGGCCACGGCGCCAGTAGTTTCAGATTTCAGACCGCGCCTCCCCAGTGCAGGTGAAACGGTCTGGATCGAGGGAACCGGTTTCAGCGACTCAGACGATATTGTGCTTACGGATGCTCAAGGACAAGCACATCACTTTGAAGGTGGCCATACGTCTGATGCCGACACATTAGCCTTTACTTTGCCGAAGGACTTACCCGCTGGTGAGGCCACTTTTCGCGTAATTGAGCGCCGCAGCGGTGGAAACCTAAGCAGCAACAGTTTGTCGCTGACGATTGTCCATGGGCCAACCCTGCTCTACCTCCATTCGGATTGGCTGATGTCGGTTGCTCCGGGACAGTGGCTTGATCTGGTGGTAGGCAGCATGGAGCCGCTCAAATCTGCCGAACGCGTTGACGTCATGTTTCAACAGAAAGAACAGACAGTAATTGTGCCGACCAGGGGTCCAAATGAAAACGACTTGCGCGTGCGCGTGCCTGAGAGCCTCGCGCCGGGAAGTGTAATAATCCAGACACGAACTATCGTTTCGGGCGAAGGTTCACCGTGGTCCGATCCTGTTGACTATCAGTTGCTCGACAAACCAACGGCGGCGAAGATCTACAGTCTGGAAATCCGACCTGTTCGGGCTGAGGCCGCATTCAAAGAAGAAAACAAGATTATCGCGATTGTTCCGGTTAACGAATCGGATTATCCGAAGGTGCGGGTCCCGACGGACAAACTCTCCCCAGGATTAGTAAACGTCATGACTCGGGTATGGCGTGGTGGCGCACCGTCCGCTTGGTTATTCAAGAACATCGGATTCTTCTGGCCCACGAAATTTCTAGCTGATGGAACAATGGGTGAGGTCCCGTTCATGGAGCGGGTTTACTTAGGACCCGACACCGCAAAGGAACTGACAGTCTATCCGGGTGAAAAGCTAATATTACAGGGCACATTTCCGGCCGCGTCGGTTAATGAGGTGGAAGTCATTCTTCAAGGTGATGGTCACGCTCCAGTGGTTTTGCGTCCGATCGAGATGGCAAATCCGCGCGGCGCCAAGATTAGCTTGCCAGACGATTTAGAAGACGGCGACTGGACGGTAACAGTTCTGAACGTAGAGGATCGCGCATCCGGCATGTTGCCGCTCAAGTTGCGGGTAGGCAAAGCGTCTCAAATACGCAATGTCGAATAGCTCGCCACGTTCAAGAAATGTAGACCGTCATCTGAAATGCTGGGCTAACGACCTTCCTCCGCAGTAGAGTTAACCAATGCGTTTATCCCTGATAATTGTTGCTCTGACGCTGCTCACCGTTAATCTTCATATCGGAAATAGTCAGAGTAGCGTCGACCCGTTGGTGTTGACCCTTCTCAAAACTACTGCTGACTCTGATTTCGAGCATAAGTCCACATTTTTTTCGACTTTGCATCAGCTCGCTCGCCGAGCTGGCTATTCCACTGACAACCTGACGAATTATGACAGCGGCGAGAACGCACAAAGCGGACGAGCAAGGGCCATTCTCACGAAGCGCCGCGCCATCTCCCTTGTATCGGGAGAGCTACACTTTGTGATCGTGATCCTTGGTACTGATCCTATCGGCGTTCCAGGCGTCGAAGCTCAAAAAATCCTTCTACTGGACGAAACTGGAAAGATAAGAGATCAATTATCGTGCGGAATCAATTCCC
>WNFY01005882.1_pt1 | contig 14823 bp, 11 predicted proteins | sample 5400091 | NCBI WGS metagenome assembly WNFY01 (sample SAMN13153364, study PRJNA577476) | soil metagenome | isolation source: 60 cm soil or saprolite under grassland replicate 1 | place: USA:California | collected 2016-06-15 | reverse complement strand
TCCTGGCGCGCACGCTCGAGGACGTGGCCCGCGTGCCCGTGCGCACATTCATCGAAGCCGAGCCCGGCGGAAACCGCTGGCGCGAGGGGACGACGCTCGAGGGCCGGCCGCCGAGGGATGTGGCGCGAGCGGTGGCCGGCGCGGCGCTCGTCATCGAGGCGGGTGACCCGACGTCGTTCAGCCGTTTCAGCCCCAAGGGAGCCGTGCTCCTCTGGCCCGGCACGCGACGCCTCGACGGCGATTGGTACGTGCAGCCACCCGGCCCATCGCCGCTCGCGAGCGCGCTCGCGGGAGTGGCCTGGGACTCGCTCCCGCCCGCTACCTCCCTTGTGGAGCTCGCGCCCGACAGCTCGACGACGGTCGCGTTGGCGGCGCGCCTGGCGCGGCGCGGCCCGCCGCGCCCGATGGTCACGCTGGCCCAGCACGCAGGAGCGCGCCGCGCGGTGATCGCGGCCGGGGGCCTCTACCGGTGGGCGTTCCGGGGCGGTGCGAGCGGCGAGGCGTATCGGGCGCTGGTGGCGGGGCTGGTGGACTGGTTGTTGGAGCAGGGAGCAGGGAGCGGGGAGCGGTTCGCTCCGGTGACGTACGAGACGCCGAACGGGATGCCGCTCCAATGGCGCTGGACCGGAAAGGGTGAGCCGCGCGATGTCGTGATCTCGCTAACAGCCGACCAGGCGCAACGCGTCGACACGCTGCGGTTCGACGCCGGCGGCCGGGCGGAGCTGCGCCTGCCGCCCGGGTTGTATCGCTACGCGGCGACCGACCGTGGGAGTGCCGAGCGGGGTGTCGTGGTGGTCGACACGTATTCGGATGAATGGCGGCCGGCGGTGCCGGTGGTCGCACCCCAACCCGGGACGTCGGGAGGACGGCTCACGGGCGTGGCGCTGCGGGACCGGTGGTGGTTGTTCGTCCTGGTGATCGCCGCGTCCGCGACCGAGTGGGCGTGGCGGCGGCGCGAGGGGCTACCCTGATGGCCCTGTGGGAGCGATTGGCGCGCGTGTTCGGGCACGGGGGGGGCGCGCGCGAGCGAAGCGAGGCCGAGCGGATCCTGCTCGAAGCGGACTTCGGCGTGGAGACCACGGAGCAAATCCTCGATCGAGTCTCCGGCGGAGGAGACGGCGATGTCGATTTTCGGGCGGCGCTCGAGCGCGCCGTGATCGGGGCGCTCACGCCCGCGGTGCCGGGCGGTGACCCGGGCGCGCTCGCCCGGGCGTCGGCGCCGCCCACGGTCATGTTGGTCTTCGGAGTCAACGGCGTCGGGAAGACCACCGCGGTCGCCAAGCTCGGCGCCCGGCTGGCGCGCGGGGGCCGGTCGGTGCTCCTCGCTGCCGCCGATACCTTTCGCGCCGGCGCGGCCGAGCAGCTGCAAATCTGGGCGGACCGGCTGGGCGTGCCGTGCGTCACGGGAGGGGGCACGAAAGATCCCGCGGCGGTGGCGTTCGACGCGATCGCAGCGGCGCGCGCCCGCGGCGCCGACACGGTGCTCGTGGACACGGCCGGGCGGCTCCACACGGAAGGGCGGTTGGTCGAGGAGCTGAAAAAAGTCGTGCGCGTGGTCGCGAAGCAGCAACCGGGCGCGCCTCACGAGTCGTTGCTCGTGCTCGACGCTACGGTCGGACGGAACGCCGTGCATCAGGCCCAGGCGTTTGCCGCCGCGGTCCCGCTCACGGGGCTGATCGTGACCAAGCTCGACGGCACCGCGAAGGGCGGAAGCGTGGTGGCGCTCGAGCGCGCAGTGCGCGTCCCGATCCGGTTCCTCGGCACGGGCGAGGGCCTCGGTGATCTCGAGGTATTCGACCTGGAACGGTTTGCGCGGAGGCTCATCAGCGAGTGACCCTCCAGCTCAGGACGTCCGTGAAGTACCTGAAGGGCGTGGGGCCGAAGCGCGCCGAGGCGTTAGCGCGGCTCGGGATCAGGAGTGTTGGCGACTTGTTGTATCACGCGCCTCATCGGTATCTCGACGCCACGACGGTCACGCCCCTGAGCCAGGTCCAGGTGGGCGACGAGGTGACCTGCGTCGGCCGCGTGGTGAGCACGGGCGTGCTGCCGACGCGCAAGGGTTTACGGGTATTCCGGGCGGTGCTCCGGGATGAAAGCGGCGGTGGCGGGGGCCCCCTCGAGTGCGCCTGGCCCGGTCAACCCTTCCTCGAGCGCCAGATCAAGAAAGGCCAGCTGCTGCTCGTCACCGGGCCGGTGCGCTACTATCACGGCCGCCAGCTCGTGCCGCGCGAGTTCGTGATTCTCGCCGACGAAGGGGACGCGGGCCCAGAGCGCGGTCTCGTGCTGCCGGTATATCCCGCGACCGAAGGTCTCACCCATCGTCAGATCCGCGGTCTGATCCACCAGCACCTGGATGCGCTGCTCGCCTTGGTGGCCGACCCCCATCCCAAGAGCCTGCGCACGACGGTCGGACTTCCGGAGCTCGGGGTCGCGCTCGCGGCGGTGCACCGCCCGGAGACGCCGGCGGACGCCGAGGCGGGCCGGCGCCGGCTCGCGTTCGACGAGCTGTTCGACCAGCAGCTGGTGCAGGCGCGCGCCCGCGCGCTCGCCAAGCGGGCGCGCGCCGGGATCAGCTTCGCCCTGAAGAAGGCGCTCACCACGAAGCTCAAGCAGCATCTGCCGTTCGAGCTGACGGGGGACCAGCGGCAGGCGATTCGCGAGATCGCCGACGACATGCTCGCGCCGCTCCGCATGCACCGCCTGTTGATGGGCGACGTAGGGACGGGGAAGACGGTGGTCGCCCTGTTCGCGATGCTGCTGGCGGTCGAGAACGACTACCAGGCGGCGATCATGGCGCCGACGGAGTTGCTCGCGGAGCAGCACCTTGCGACGCTCACCCGCCTGCTCGAGCCGCTCGCGCTCAAGCCCGACCTGCTGATCGGGCGGCTCGCGGCGGCGGAGAAGGCGGCGACGCGCGAGCGCATCGCGGCGGGCGCATCGCGGCTGGTGGTGGGGACCCACGCCCTCATCCAGGAAGCGGTGCGGTTCCAGCGGCTCGGCCTGGCCGTGATCGACGAGCAGCATCGGTTCGGTGTGGAGCAGCGGGCCGCCCTGGTCGAGAAAGGCGACGCGCCCGACGTGCTGCTGTTGACGGCGACACCGATCCCGCGCTCCCTCGCCCTCACGTTGTACGGCGACCTGGACGTGACCCAGCTGCGCGAGCGCCCCCCCGGGCGGGGGACCGTAAAGACGGCGCTCCGCACCGAGGCGGCGCGCCAGAAGATCTACGAATTCATCCGCGCCGAGTGCGTGGCCGGCCGCCAGGCGTACGTCATCTATCCGGTAATCGAGGAGTCGGAGCGTGCCGACCTGAAGGCCGCGACCGTGATGGCGGAGCGGCTCGCCAAGGTGTTCCCGGAGCTCGAGGTCGGCCTGGTGCACGGGCGGCTCAAGGCGGAGGAGCGCGACGCGACCATGCGGGCGTTCCGCGACAATGCGGTCCACATCCTCGTCGCCACGAGCGTCATCGAAGTCGGGATCGACGTGGCGAACGCGACGGTGATGCTGATCGAGCACGCCGAGCGCTTCGGACTGGCGCAGCTGCACCAGCTGCGGGGGCGGGTGGGGCGGGGCGCGGCGGCGAGCCACTGCATTCTCCTGTCCGACATTCCGGACGCGGCGCCCCGACTGCAGGCGTTCACGGAAACCACCGACGGGTTCAAGATCGCCGAGCTCGATCTCCAGGAGCGCGGCATGGGTGACCTGGCCGGCGCGCGCCAGTCGGGCGGCGTGCCGCTGCGGTACGCGAACTTCGCGACCGACCTGCCGCTGCTCGAGGCGGCCCGCCGCGCGGCGGGCGAGATGCGCAGTGCGCGGTTATCTCCGGAGGCAACCGCGCACCGCGCACCGCGCACCGCGCACCCATCGTTGACAGTGCCTCCACCCGCCACTAAGATGCCCGACCCCATGCCCCCCTTCCATCGCGTCGAGGAGCTGCCGCCGCTCGCGGGCCAGCCGGTGATCACGCGCGGTTGGGTGATGACCACGCGCTCGTCGGGCAAGATCGGGTTCGTGATGCTGCGCGACGGCACCGGCTACCTGCAGGTCGTGCTGTCGAAGAAAGACGTCTCGGAGGCGGCCTGGGAGGCGTTCGGCCGGCTCGCTCAGGAGACAGCGGTGGAGGTCACCGGCACCGTGCGCGCCGATGCGCGCGCGCCGGGCGGCGTCGAGCTGACGGCGGCGGACCTGCGGATCCTAGGGCCCAGCCACGACTTCCCGATCACCCCGAAGGAGCACGGCACCGCGTTCTTGTTCGAGCACCGCCACCTCTGGCTCCGGAGCCGGCGCCAGGTGGCGATCGCGCGGGTGCGCCACGAGGTGGTCCAGGCGATCCGCGACTTCTTCTACGAGCGGCACTTCGTCCTGGTCGACACGCCGATCCTCACCGGGGCGGTCGGCGAAGCGGCCGGACACCTGTTCGCTACGGAATACTTCGACCTGGGCACGGCGTACCTCGCGCAGACGGGGCAGCTCTACGTGGAGGCCGCCGCCGCCGCGCTCGGCAAGGTGTACTGCTTCGGACCCACGTTTCGGGCGGAGAAATCGAAGACCCGGCGCCACCTGACCGAATTCTGGATGGTCGAGCCCGAGGTGGCGTGGAACGATTCGGACGCCAACATGCGGTTGCAGGAGGAGTTCGTCTCCGCAATCGTGGCGCGCTGCCTCGACCGCCGGAAAACCGAGCTCGCCGAGCTCGAGCGCGACGTGAAGCCGCTCGAGGCCGTCCAGCCGCCGTTCCCGCGTATCTCGTACACCGACGCCGTTGCGAAGCTCAAGACCCTGGGCGGCGACATCGCATGGGGGCTGGACTTGGGGGGCGAGGCGGAGACGCTACTCGCCAAGCAGTTCGACCGGCCGGTGATGGTGTTCAACTACCCCAAGGCGGTGAAGGCCTTCTATATGAAAGAGAACCCCGCCGACCCCCGCACCGTCCTCAACAACGACATGCTCGCCCCCGAGGGGTACGGGGAAATCATCGGCGGCAGCCAGCGCGAGGACGACTACGACAAGCTGCTCGCCCGCATCCGTGGGGAGCAGCTGCCGGAAGACGCGTACCGCTGGTACCTGGACCTCCGCAAGTACGGCACGTTTGTGCACGCGGGGTTCGGGCTCGGCGTAGAGCGCACCGTTGCGTGGATCTGCGGCATCCCGCACATCCGCGAGGCGATCGCGTTCCCGCGGACGCTGTACAAACTGTGGCCGTGAGAACGGGCCGTCATTCCGTCGCCTTGACCTTCTCCCACAGCTCGTCCAGCGCCGCGAGGCTCGCTCGTCCGAGATCTACGCCCTGTTCTGCCGCCAGCCGCTCTACCGCCTCGAACCGCCGCCGGAATTTCTCGTTCGCCCGCTCGAGCGCCGCGCGCGGGTGAATCGCCAGTTTGCGCGCAAGGTTGACGACCGCAAATAAGAGATCGCCGATCTCATCCTGCACCGAATCACGCATCCCGCTTCCCGCATCCCGCATCTCGACTTCGAGCTCCACGATCTCTTCTTTCACCTTCTCCATCGGTCCCGCTGCGTTCGGCCAGTCGAACCCTACGCCGGCAGCGCGTTCCTGCAGTCGATAGGCCATCAGGAGCGGGGGGAGCGATCGTGGCAGACCTCGCAGGGTCCCGCTCCCCGCTCCCTGCTCCCTCTGTTTCACCCGTTCCCAGCCCTCGTGATCCGGTGTCGGGGAATCGCCGAACAAATGCGGATGCCGCCGCCACATCTTCTCTTCGAGCGCGCGCGTCACGGTTTCGGCGTCGAACTCGCGCCGTTCCTCCCCGATCACGATCTGAAACGCGAGATGCAGCAGCACGTCGCCCAGTTCATCGCGTAACTCGGCGGGCGCGCCGTGCGTGAGGGCTTGATCGAGCTCCAGGGCTTCTTCGACTAGGTAGGGGCGCAGCGTCTCGCGCGTCTGGGCGTGGTCCCAGGGGCAGCGCGCGCGCAGGTCGCGCACCAATGCGAGTGTGCGAGCGAGGGCAGTGTCGTTAGCGGGGCTGTTCTGTGGCATCGTGTCTGACCTTTTTCATGTTGCCTTTAGTCGGCGGAGCGGGTTATCATACCCGCGCCTGTGAACGGGTCAATCCGCGAGCGCCGAGCCCGTGCGTGGATCGAGGTGAACCTCGCCGCCGTCGTCGAGAACGCCCGCACGGTGGCCCGGGTCGCCGGCACACGGCTCCTTCCGGTGGTGAAGGCGAACGCCTACGGAGTGGGAGCCGTCGCTGTCTCCAGGGCCCTGGAGGCGCTCGAGCCGTGGGGCTACGGCGTCGCCACGATCGAGGAGGGGGCTGAGCTACGAGCTGCGGGGATCACGCGGCCGGTGCTCGTGTTCATGCCGGCCCGGCCCGATCTGTTCGACGCCTACCGGGCGCACCGGTTGACGCCGGCCCTGGGTGACCGCGCGAGCATCTCCGCCTGGATCGCGCGCGGGGCGGGGGGCGGCGCGTTCCACCTGGAGATCGACACGGGGATGAGTCGCTCGGGCGTGCGCTGGGACGAGATCGAGCCAATCGCGGACCTGCTCGACACGCCATACCTCGAAGGCTGCTACACCCATTTTCACTCGGCGGACCGGCGCGACGGCTCGGCCGAGGCGCAGCTGGAGCGCTTCAAAGCCGCGGTGGGACGTCTCGCGCGCCGGCCGGCGCTGCTGCACGTGGCGAATAGCGCGGCGGCGTTGCGCGGCAAGGCGTTCGCATTTGATGCGGTCCGCCCTGGGATCTCGCTGTACGGGGCATCGGTCGGCGAAGGATCGCCGATCGGCAAGCCGGTGATCGCGCTGCGCGCGCGCGTGGTGAGTGTGCGCCGGGTGCAGCGCGGTGAGAGCGTCAGCTACAACGCGTCCTGGACTGCGCCGCACGACACGACCGTGGCCACGCTGGGGATCGGCTACGCAGATGGCGTGCGCCGCTCGCTCGGTCTGACGGCCGAAGCGACGGTGCTCCTGAACGGCACGCGCTGTCTCGTGGTCGGGCTCGTGACGATGGACCTGACGATGGTCGACGTGCGCGACGGACGCGCCGCGGTGGGTGACGTGGCGACCCTGGTCGGTGAGGCGGACGGGTTGCGCAACACGCTGGACCAGTTCGCCAGCTGGAGCGGCACGGTGCAACACGAGCTCCTGGCCGGGCTCGGTCCCCGGCTGCCGCGCATCTACGATTGAAGCGCGCCGCCATCATCGTGCTCGACGGGCTCGGGATCGGGCCGTGTCCCGACCAGGCTGCCTACGGTGACGCGGGGAGCGACACCATCGGGAACGTGGCACGGGCGGTCGGCGGGCTCCGCCTGCCAAACCTGGAGCGACTGGGGCTGGGAAAGTGCCGGACCATCCCCGGGCTTGCGCCCGGGGTCAGTCCCACCGCCGCGTACGGCGTTGCACTCCCCCGGTCCCAGGGGAAGGACTCCACCACGGGCCACTGGGAGATCTGCGGGGTGATTCTCGAGCGGCCGTTTCGCACGTACCCGCACGGCTTCCCGACGTCGCTGCTCGAGGAGTTCGCGCGACGCAGCGAGCGTGGGTACTTGGGCAACAAGGCGGCGTCGGGCACCGAGATCATCGCCGAGCTTGGTGCGGAGCATCAGCGCACCGGCAAGTGGATCGTCTACACGTCGGCCGACTCGGTCTTCCAGGTGGCGGCGCACGAGGAGACGGTCGCCCTGGACGAGCTGTACCGGGCGTGCGTGATCGCGCGCGACCTGCTCGTGGGCGAGCATGCGGTGAGCCGCGTGATCGCGCGGCCGTTCGCCGGAAAGCCCGGGGCGTACGAGCGCACGCCGCGCCGCAAGGACTTCTCGATCGAGCCGGTGGGCGAGACGCTGCTGGATCGGCTCGCGGCGGCGGGCGTGCCGCGCATCGGGATCGGCAAGGTGGACGACCTTTTCGCCGCGCGGAACATCGCGAGCGAGCACACGCCGACCAACGCGGACGCGTACCGCCGGATCGAGCGGGCCCTGGACGACACGGGGGCGGGGGCGGGGGCGGGGGCGGGGTTCATCTTCGTGAACGTCATCGAGTTCGACCAGACGTGGGGGCACCGGAACGACGTCCCGGGGTTTCATGAAGGATTGAAACAGCTCGACGCCTGGATTCCCCGGCTCGAGGCCCGCATCAAGGGAGACGACCTGATCATTCTCACCGCCGACCACGGGAACGACCCGACCACGCCATCCACGGACCACTCGCGCGAGGCGGTGCCGATCCTGGCGTTGGGTCCGCGGGTGCGGCCGGCGGCGCTGGGAGAGCGGAGCACGTTCGCGGACATGGGCGCGACCGTCGCCGAGTATTTCGGCGTGACGCCTCCCCCCCTCGCGGCGGGGACGTCGTTCCTCTCCGGGGTCTGGGCGTGAGTGCCGACCTGGTGCGTCGCGCGCGCGACGTGCAGAAGAACGCTTACTGCCCGTACAGCAAGTTCCGGGTGGGCGCGGCGCTCGAGGCCGCCGACGGCCGCGTGTTCGTCGGTGCCAACGTCGAGAGTGCCTCGTACGGGCTCACGATCTGCGCCGAGCGGATGGCGATCGGGGCCGCGGTCGCGGACGGGGCCCGGGGGTTCAGCCGCATCGTCGTGGCGACGGACGTCGACCCGCCGGCGTCGCCGTGCGGCGCCTGCCGCCAGCTGCTCGCCGAGTTCGGGCTCGACCTCCAGGTGATCGCCGTGGGGCCGAAGACCGAGCGGCGCTGGGTGCTGCGCGACCTCCTGCCCGACGCGTTCGCGAAAGCGACGCTCGCCAAGTGACGCGACGCCGCCTCGCGCTCGTCGGGACCGTCCTGCTCGTCGCGGCGTGCGTCGAGCGGCTCACGGCGCCGGGCCGTTGCCCGGACTACTGTCCCTCGGGCCAGATCACGATCGTTGATACGCTGCTCACGACCAGCATCAACCGGGACTCATCGTACCGCGGCTACGTGCTCGCCTACGAGGCTGCGCTGATGCTCGCGGCGCATGTCCCCAGGACGACGGATACCCTCGACAGCCGGCCGATCTTCCGCATCAACGGCTACGGCTCGCGCCTGCGGATCTCGACCGCCGACACATCGACCGGTCTGATCCGCAGCGCCGACTCCGCCCGGCTGCAGCTGTACATCGTCCGGCGCGACACGGCGACGCGCAATCTCCAGCTGCAGCTCTACCGGCTGCCGATCAAGATCGACACCACCACGACGTTCGACTCCGTGGAGAGTGCGTTCAACGACTCGCTCGTCAAGACCGTGAACATCGACATGCTCCTCGCGCAGCCGGGCCGGAAGGACCCGGTGACGGGCGACAGCGTCGTGGTGGACACCGTCAACCAACGTCTGGTGCTGTCGCTCAAGCTCGATACGGCGGCAGCGCGTTACGTCGGGATGGATTCTGGCACGGTGGCGTACGGCATTCGCATCGCCGCCGACACGCTCGCGAGTATCGCATTCGGCAAGGGCGCCTTCGGGCCGGTGCTGCAGTGGTATCTCCAAGTGGACTCCGTGGTGGCGCAGGTCGCCCGCAAGCCGGGCGCCCTCGGCGCGGCGTTCGCGAGCTTCGTGTTCGCGCCACCACCGGCCCCGCTCGACTCCACGCTCGCCGTGGGCGGGGTGCCGTCGGCGCGGAGCCTACTGAGGGTCACGTTCCCCAAAGTCATCAGGGATTCGTCCCAGATCATCCGCGCCACCCTCTTTCTCGTGCCCGCCGTGCCGGCCCGTGGGGCGCCCGCCGACTCGTTCGTGATCGAGGCGCGCACCGTGTTGGCCGATTTCGGCGGTAAGTCCCCAATCGACGCGCGACTCGGTGACACGACCGTCATCCACGTGGGAGCGACCGACACCGTGAAGACCGACACCGTGAAGATCGAGGTGACGAACCTGCTGCAACTCTGGGCGGCGGACTCGACCCACCCGACCGCGATCCTGTTGCGGGCCCAGGCCGAAGCCCAGTTCCTCAGCGAAATCCGCTTCTATCCGTCGATCGCTCCCGCGGTCCGCCCGACCTTGCGGGTCACGTTCGTGCGGGCCTTTCCGTTCGGGGAGCCATGAGACGGGCGGACAGGTGGACGGGCGGTCGGGCGGTCGGGACGGCCGTGCTCGCAGCGGCGTTCCTGACCGCCAGTCCGCCCGTCCGCCTTTCCGGCCAAGACTCCCAGTTCGGGATCCGTGGGCTCGGCACGCCGGGGCGGTGGGAGTCGGTGCGGTCGCGCTCCACCGGCGGCGCCTTCGCGCCGTTCGACCCGTTGTCGCAGCTCACCGAAGCACCGCTCACCGACATCGGCCAGCTCACGGCGACCGCGGCTGGAGGCACCTCGCATCGCGACGTTGCGGTGGGCGGGACGACCGCGGCCCTCCGCACCACACGTTTCCCGTTGATGGGGGTCGCGGGCCCGGTGGGACCGCGGCTCGCGGTTGCGGCCGGGTTCACGACCTACCTCGACAAGTCCTGGGACGTGTGGATGCGCGACTCCGTGCTGCTGCGGGACGTGCTGCAGCGTTACATCGATGAGCTCACGAGCGATGGGAGCGTCGCGGACGTGCGACTCGCCGTGGCGAGCCGCCTGTCGCGCCGCATCGCGATCGGCGCGGGCGTACATGTGCTCGCGGGCTCGACCCGTATGACGGCCGAGCGACGGTTCGACGACTCGACGTTCCACTCCGTGCAGCAGTCGGCCGAGGTGCGCTATGACGGGTTTGGGGTGTCGGGGAGCGTGCTCTTCGGCCTTGCCCCGGGCTTGACCCTGGCGGGATGGGCGCGGAGCGACAACCGGCTCCGCGCCAAGGTGGCCGACACGACGAGCGCCGTCACCGATCTGCCGCGGATGGCCGGTGGCGGGCTGCTGTTCGCACCCAGCCCGAGCGCCCGGTTCGCGGCGTCGGCGGTGTGGCGTTCCTGGTCGCAGGCAGGCGCCGGCGCGTTCGACACGTGGAGCTGGTCCGCAGGGGCGGAGTTCGCCTTCCGCCGGATGCCGATCCGCCTGGGCGCGCGGGGCGGACAGATGCCGTTCGGGCCCGGGACCAAGGCGCCGACCGAGGTCGCGGGGTCGCTCGGGATAGGCCGGGCGTTCGCGCAGGGCCGGGCGCTGATCGACGTGGGCCTCGAGCGGCTGGAGCGCCGTGCGGGCGGGGGGAGCCTCACCGAGCGCGTGTGGACCGTGCTCGTGGGGCTCACCGTGCGGCCGTGAACGTTTACTTCCATACGTTCGGCTGCAAAGCCAACCAATACGACACGGCGCTCGTGCGCCAGGCGTTCGCGGATCAGGGCGTCGTCGTCGTGGATGACCCGGCCGCCGCGGACCTCGCCGTCGTGAATTCCTGCACCGTGACCCACGAGAGCGAGGCGAAGCTGGGGCGTCTGGTGCGCCGGCTCGCGCGGCAAAACGGCCGTCTCGAAACGGTGGTAATGGGTTGCGCCGCGGCGCGCGACGGCGGCGCCATCGCGGCGCTCCCCAGCGTGCGCGCGGTGGTGGGCGGAGCGGAGCCGACGCGCGTGCTCCGGGCAGCCGGGTTATCGTCACCTGCCGGCAAGGGAGGGGCGCAGCATGCTGCACCCCTACAAGGCCAGGGGTTGAGGAACAGGGGCCTCCTCAAGATCCAGGACGGGTGCGACGAGCACTGTACGTTCTGCGCGACCACGATCGCGCGCGGGGCGAACCGGTCCCGACCGACGCCCGAGTTGGTGGAGGAGGCGAAGGCACTGGCGGAGCATCACGCCGAGATTGTGCTCACGGGAGTTCACATCGGTACGTATGGGCAAGACCGGTCAACGACCCTCGGGGCCCTCCTTCAAGCCCTGATCTTCGCGGTTCCCCAGGTGCGACTTCGTCTTTCGTCCATCGAGGCGACCGAAGTGGACGATACGATCGCGCGCTTGCTCATCGAAGCGCCGCGAAACCTCGCTGCCCATCTCCACGCGCCACTGCAATCCGGGTCGAATCGCATCCTCAAGCGGATGGGCCGCCACTGGTATACCGCCGAGTCGTATCGCGCCCGGCTGGAGTGGCTCGCGGAGCGGCTGCCGGTGTTCGGGCTCGGCGCGGACATCATCGCGGGGTTCCCGGGTGAGAGCGACGCCGATCACCGCCAGACGGTCGCGCTGGTGGACGCGCTGCCGTTCACGTACCTGCACGTCTTTCCCTACAGCGAGCGCCCCGGCGCGGCGGCCGGGCGATTGGGCGAGCGGGTGCTCCCCGGCGTGATCCGCGAGCGCGCGCGCGAGCTGCGCGAGTGCGGAGCAGCAAAGGCCCAGGCCCACCGCACGCGCCGGCGCGGGCAACGCGCCGACGGCGTGGTGTGCGGCCGGGGGGAGGGCAAGGTGGCGGTGCTGACGGAGGACTACGTTTCGGTCTATCTTCCCACGCACGAGTGGAACGGTCGTCCCCGCTTCGAGGTGACGGTTCGCTGACCATGCCGCGCATGTACATCGAGACGTACGGCTGCCAGATGAACGTCTCGGACTCCGAGCTGATGCTCGGCGTGCTGGGGCGCGAAGGCTACGTGCGCACCGACGATCCCGCACACGCCGACGTGTTGTTGGTGAACACCTGTGCCGTACGCGACCATGCGGAGCAAAAGGTATTGTCGCGCATCGGCGAGCTGAAGCGTCTCAAGCGACCGGGCGGTGTGCTGGGGGTGGTGGGCTGCATGGCGCAGCGGCTGGGCCCGCGGCTGCTCGATCGGGTGCCGCAGGTCGATCTGGTGGTCGGCCCCGACGGCTACCGTGGCCTGCCCGAGCTGATCGCGCGGGCGCGTGCGGGGGAGCGGGCCACGGAGGTCGAGTTCAAGAGCTGGGAGCACTACGAGGACGTGCCGCCGGTGCGGGGGACGCCGATCTCGGCTTTCGTGACGGTGCAACGGGGCTGCGATTATCGGTGCACCTTCTGCATCGTTCCGATGACGCGGGGGCCGGAGCGGAGCCGCAAGTTGCAGGACGTGGTGCGCGAGGTGACGGACCTCGCCTCGGGCGGCACCACCGAGGTGACGCTCCTTGGCCAAACGGTCAACAGCTACGACGACGGCTCGCACGACTTCGCCGACCTGCTGCACGGGGTGGGGGAAATCCCGGGCGTGCGGCGCCTGCGGTTCACGTCGCCCTACCCCACGGACTTCACCGACCGCACGGTGGCGGCCATGGCGGAGACGCCCGCGGTGTGCGAGCACGTGCACCTCCCGCTGCAGAGCGGGTCGTCGCGCGTTCTCAAGCGGATGCTGCGGCGTTACGATCGAGACCGCTATCTCGCGGTGGTCGCCGCGTTGCGCCGCGCCGTCCCCGGCATCGCCCTCACAACCGACATCATCGTCGGGTTCCCGGGGGAGACGGAAGACGATTTCCTGGAAACGCTGGCGCTCGTCGCGCTGGTGGGGTTCGACGACGCTTACACCTTCAAGTACTCGCTGCGTGAGGGGACGCCCGCGACGCGGCTCAAGGATCTCGTGCCCGACGCGCTGGCGGGGGAGCGCCTGGAGCGCCTGGTTGCGGCCGTGCGGGACATCGCGCGCCGCAAGAACGTCGCACTGGTCGGCAGCACGCACGAAGTGCTGGTCGAGGGTCGCGCCAAGCGGGGCGACCTGCTGCAGGGCCGCACCCGCACCAACAAGATCGCGCTCTTCGCGGGCCCCGACGCCTGGATCGGCGGGTATCGCGACGTTCGCTTCACCGGCACCACGGGCTCGACCTTCACGGCCGCGCCGCTCGAGCGGGTGCTGGGGGGGGCGGGGGGGGAGCTCGTCGTCGTGGGGTGACGAACGTGACGTTCGAGGTGGTGCAGCGGGAGTACGCGAAGCTGCGTCCCCAGCTGCCCCGGTTCTGCGGCTGCGAGACGTGCCGCGGCGACGTACTCGTGTTCGCGCTCAATCGCCTCGCGCCGAGCTACGTGTCCACGCCCCAGGGCGAAGTGTTGGTCGAGCTGCGACTCGACAGCGACCAGGAGAAAGCCAAGCTGGACGTGGCGCTGCTCGAGGGATTCCGCAAGGTGGGGCTCGCGCCGCGCTGCGGGGCGAGGCCGGTGCAGCTGATGTGATCCGCTAGGCGGCCCGAGATGCGGCCGCCGATTCTCGTTCTCACGATCGCGTTCGCGGCCGGGTTGTATGCCGGCCTCGACTTGTTTGTACTGCGTGGTGCGTGGTACGTGGTCGTCCCGGTCTTGGGGACTGCCCTCCTACTCGCGCGACGAGCGCCGCTTGGTGCCGCACTCGGGGTGATGGGCGTCGCGGGCCTCGTGTGGGGGATGGCGGCGGGGCGCGAGCGAGAAGCGACGTGTGCGGCCGCATGGAGCAGGGAGCAGGGAGCGGGGAGCAGTAGAGGCGCGACGGTACAGCTGAGCGATCCCGTACCCGCGAGCGGCGGGATCGTGGATGCCGAGGTGCTCCCCGGGACGTGCGGCGGTTCGCTGCGACTGCGTTGGCCCGAGGGTAGGGCCGCCCGGGGCGGGGCGACGTGCGTGGTGGCGGGGCGGTGGAGCGGTGTCGGCGAGGCTGGGGGCGTGCTGGTGGTGCGGCGGACACGCGCGCTCGATCCGGTGCCGCACGGGCGGGGAGCGCTGCGCGACGCGCTCGCCGCGAAGAGCACCGAGCTGTTCGGCGCGCGCGCGCCGATCGTGAACGCGCTCGTGTTCGCTCCCAACACGCGACTCGATTCCAACATCCGCGAACGCTACGTGCGCTCGGGCCTCGCGCACCTCCTGTCCATCTCCGGGCTGCACGTCGGGTTCATCGCTGCCTGGCTCGCGCTCATCCTCGGCAAGCTCCACCTAGGGGCGCGGGCCCGGTTCGGCGCGACGGCCCTCCTGCTGCTCGGCTATCTCTGGCTGCTCGGCTTCCCGGCGCCCGCCATGCGGGCGGGCGCGATGCTGGTGCTGGCGGATGTCGCGCGCTTGCGCGAGCGC
>WNFY01003439.1_pt1 | contig 14827 bp, 12 predicted proteins | sample 5400091 | NCBI WGS metagenome assembly WNFY01 (sample SAMN13153364, study PRJNA577476) | soil metagenome | isolation source: 60 cm soil or saprolite under grassland replicate 1 | place: USA:California | collected 2016-06-15 | reverse complement strand
GAAAATAGTGCTGCGCCGCAGCCTCTGCGCCATAAATGCCGTCACCCCACTCAATCTCATTCAGATAGAGTTCGAGAATCCTTCGCTTGGTCAACAGCCGTTCAAGAAAGATTGTTAGCAGGGCCTCTTGGCCTTTACGAACAAACGATCGCTGAGACGACAAATAGAGGTTCTTCGCCAGTTGCTGGGTAATGGTGGACGCCCCGCGCTTGAAGTCGGGAAAATTGGGAAGCCAGTCATCATCTTCACCCTCCTTCTTTGCCTCCCTGGCAGTTTCCCTTTGAGCCTGATCCCAAGCCTTCTGAATTGCCTGATAATCAAAGCCGCGGTGCGAGTTGAAATTGGTGTCCTCGCCGGCCAGGACCGCCCGTTGCAAGTTGGGAGAAATTCGTTCCAGCGGCACCCAAACCTGCTCGCGGCGGGGTTGTTGTCCACCATTTCTTGCCTCGTGTGCACGCGCATCAATCAGGGAAGTCGACGCCGGGTTGCGTGAGCGCAGCAGTGCAACGCGCGCCAGCATTATCCCCTCATATCCGAGCAAGCCGACGATCACTCCGACAATCACGAGTGACACCAGCCTAAACATTCTTCTCACTAATAGTCCTTTTGTGTTAACTGGCTTTCGCTACGGAATATCCTGGCAAACACTTCTGCCAAATCTCTCTGAGAGAATTGTAAATCGACCTGTTCGAGCGGTGAAAGCTGACAACCAGATAATTACGACCAGGGCGCACGCGCTCAACACACCGGCGATGTCACTGCTCAACGGCTCAACGAACTTGACTTCGATCGTGCTTTTCTCAGCTGGCACCGTAACCAGAAGAGCGCCGTCGTCGGCGGGTCGGGTAAATAATTGCCGCCCTGCCGCAGACGCGACCCAGTACGGGTAGTAGTATGTTCTAAGCCGTGCTTCCGTTTCCGGCCCAGAGTCAAGCGAAAACACTCTCCGTTCCGCAGACCATTCAATAATTGTTACCGGTCGATTTTGCGTTTCAACTTGAGAGTTCATTTGGCGCGGCTGCAGCTTTGCCCAGATAGGCAGAAAATCCCGATAGGTTGCCGAACCTCTCTGAGACTCAACCTTTTGATTGAATGTGACCCGATCATGCAAAGGCGCGCCTCTGATTAATTGCAAGATCGTAAAGCCCGGCGCAATCGCCAGCAAACCAATCAAAGCGAGGGATAGTGGCCGCCAGCGTGAAAACCACATCGAAGCCAATTCCGCGAGGCAAATACTAACTAGTAGCGCTAAACAAGCTGACGTTATGGTCATCCAACGCCAGGGGAACTGGGTTTCCTGAAGGATAGGCAACGCATCCCAAATCGGTTTGCTCAACGGCGTTGCCAAAAAAAACGACACCAACGCGACGACACCTGGAGCAAGCCCATTACTCTTTCTCTTGAATATCAAGATAGCCGTCGGAACGGCCATAGCTATCGTCGCTGCTGCCAACATTGGCAACAGAAAATCGCTCATCACACTTGGAGACGGGTGAAAAAGGAAGTTGTTCCTGTAATCGAACCATGCTCCCTGTCCGATTCCGCTGGGATATTTCCATTTGAGCTCGCGCATTACGGGCAGCCAATAGAAGCAGCTCAGGGCGATACCCAGGATTACTCCTGCGACTAGACGATAGACAGAAACTACATTGAATAACTGAATGAGCCGGACTAGAGCGTAGATACCAAGTGCGATCGAACCAAGCACCGCGAGTGGGACGTGAAACAGGATCACCAGCCCATAACTGAAGCCGAGTCCCGCCACATCACGACTGCGTCCACCCTGGATTATGCGTTCCACAAACGCAAAGACGAAAGGTAAGACACTCGCTGCAGCATATTGTCCGTACATGCCTGCCTGGTACATTTCATTGGCATGAAATGGCGAGAGTAAGTAGAACAATCCTGCCGCTAGTGCATAGTAATGAGTTGTGAACGAGCGCGCCCAAAAATACATACTGAACGATCCGGCAGTTGTGAGTAGTGTTGACGTCAACAAGCTTGCCAGGAACCAGTCGCGGGTGATTAGGCGCGCGCCGGATAATAAGAAGTAAATCGCCGGAGGATAGAACCTCACACTTGGATCACCATAGCCGCCATTTGTTGTCGGATGCCACGAGGGATAAAAGTTCCCGGTGAGAATGGAGTCGTAAAACCCTAAGGCCGTGCGGTAGTGATGCTGTAAATCCAAGGCGAATGGGACACCATAAAGATACAGAGGTAAACAAACAGCCAGACCAATGACCAGCACGAGAACGCAGTCTCGCGGAGTAAAGGAGGAATTGAGTTTAGCCAAAGCTGGGTTTGGGAGAGGCGACATAGGCAGGTTTACGACTCAAACCGTTACCCTAACAGATTTGTGTGTTTCCTGTGAGTCGGAAATAGATTTTCACCCTCAAAAGTTGCTCAGGAAATCAGGAATCGACTCACCACAGGTGAACTCGAGCAGATGCCCATCGGGATCGTAGGTACTGATGCAGTTTGAAAATACCACCAACCGCAGTTGGTGGTATTTTCAATGCATAAGTACCGGGATCGTAGGGATCGTAACTCTGCGTTGACACCGTGAGCGTTCGCAAGCTAATCTGTTACCCCGTGAATCATGCGGGCGCAAATCCACCAAAAAACGTAATTGCAATCATTCCCGCCCGTCTCAGTTCCACGCGTCTGCCTGGAAAGTCTTTACTGGAAATCGCCGGAAAACCGATGATCTACTGGGTCGTGGAGCGCGCCCTTGCGGCGAGAAGTGTATCGCGCGTGATTGTTGCGTCCGACGACCGACGAATCCTGGATGCGGTTCGTTCGCAGGGCTGCGAGGCGGTCAAGACCCGAAGCGATCATGCTAGCGGAACAGATCGCGTCGCCGAGGTCGCCCTGCAACTGGACGATGCTGCAATGATCGTCAACGTACAGGGCGACGAGCCTATGATTTCTCCCGAGACGATCGATCGCGCTGTCTACGCGCTTTACCACTCGCCCGAAGGAATAGCAATCACGACAACCTGGGAGCCAATCGCGACTGTCGGAGAGGTTATGAATCCGGATGTTGTCAAGATCGTATTAACCGAAACAGGCCGAGCGCTTTATTTCTCCCGTTCGCCAGTTCCATTTCCTCGTCAAGCTGTGCGCGAACACGGGACAATCGAGGCAGCTCTGGGGAACGATCCTTCGCTTCTAAAGTTGTTTCGCAAACATACCGGTCTCTACGTTTATCGTCGAGACGTGCTGCTTGAGTTTACTCGTTGGCCCCAGTCTGAGCTTGAACGTAGAGAGTCGCTGGAGCAGCTCCGGGCTCTCGAGCACGGGGTGAAGATACGAGCAGTGGAGGCAAGTTCGCCTTCGATCGGTGTCGACACCTACACTGACCTGGAGCGCGTCAGGGAAATGATGAATGTCATTCGAGATTAATCTTATGAACGATTGGACAGGTCTTGCAATAATTGGTTTTCTGTTTGTATGTGGGCTTTTTGGCATGGCAAGGCTCAGTAAACCATATACCGTAACACCTGAAGAGTTTGAAAGGCGCATCCAGGAAGGCCCGGGGCTATTGGGCGCCAGCCTGATTGGCATTCAGAAGATTCTCGACCCGGCCGCAGAGAAAGCGGTCGAAGTGCAACAAGACTTGAAGCAAGGACGTTACGATGGCGAACAGGGCTCTGGCGATGGACCAGAAGCGGGCGACAGCATCAAGGATTTCGTGGATAGGAGAGACGTTGATGCCTAAATATATCTTTGTTACGGGAGGCGTGGTCTCTAGTCTCGGCAAGGGTTTGGCCGCATCTTCAATCGGCTGTTTGCTCGAGTCGCGGGGCTTACGAGTGACCCTAATTAAGTTAGATCCTTATATAAACGTTGACCCGGGAACGATGTCGCCGTTCCAGCATGGGGAAGTCTTCGTGACCGACGATGGCGCTGAGACAGATCTAGACCTGGGTCACTACGAACGGTTTACACATGCGCATCTGTCGCAAGCAAATAATTGGACCACGGGGCGGATTTATCTCTCAGTGATTGAGAAGGAGCGACGCGGCGATTATCTGGGTAAAACTATTCAGGTTATTCCGCACATTACAAACGAGATCAAAGGTGCCGTTCGCGCCGTTACGGAAAACGACTCGCTCGACGTCGTCATAGTCGAAATCGGCGGAACGGTTGGCGACATCGAATCGCTACCGTTTCTTGAAGCCATTCGCCAGATGGGTAACGAAGAAGGAGCAGGGAACGCGCTTTTCATCCATGTAACGCTGGTGCCCTATATTGCTGCCGCCGGAGAGCTGAAAACCAAACCGACGCAACACTCGGTTCGAGATCTGCGAGAAATCGGTATCGCGCCGGACATTCTCCTCTGTCGCTCGGAAAAAGCACTCTCTCGTGACCTGCGTTCCAAGATTGCGCTTTTCTGCAACGTAAAAGAATCTGCCGTCATCAGTGCGCTTGATGTCGACACGATATACGAGGTGCCACTAGCTTTCCACGAGCAAGGGTTAGATGAATTGATTGTCACGCAACTGGGTTTTGGTGCGCGGGTCGGTCAGGCCGAGCTTTCGGAGTGGCGCAATCTGGTTTCGACTATAAGCGAGCCCTCGGGCGGTGAAACATCCATCGCGATTGTCGGCAAATACGTTGAGTTAGAGGATTCCTACAAGTCTTTGCGCGAAGCATTGACGCATGGCGGCGTGGCCAACAATCTCCGGGTTGATGTGAAGTGGATCGAGTCGGAAGAGCTAATGGATGATGACTATGAATCACGGTTGCGCGATTTCGATGCGATCCTGGTGCCTGGCGGTTTCGGCAAACGAGGGGTGGCCGGTATGATTCGGGCCATCTCTTACGCGAGGAGAAGTCGCACGCCATATTTCGGAATCTGTTTGGGAATGCAAACAGCTTGCATCGAATACGCCCGCACTGTCTGCGGTCTGAAGGACGCCGATTCCACAGAGTTTGATGCTGACACGCCTTATCCGATTATCTTCAAGCTACGTGATCTTGTTGATGTGGAGGAGTTGGGCGGAACGATGCGTCTGGGCGCATGGCCGTGTCAATTGACGCCGGACTCGCTGGCAAAAGAAGTTTATGGTGGAGCGGAAGAAATCAGCGAGCGCCACCGCCATCGTTTCGAATTTAACCCGGAGTTCCGCACTTCTTTGGAGCGCCAGGGATTAGTCTTCAGTGGAATTTCTCCCGACCGAAAGTTTGTCGAAATCGTAGAACTCCCGCGCGAAATCCATCCCTGGTTTCTTGGTTGTCAATTTCATCCCGAGTACAAATCGAAACCTCTGAATGCCCATCCTCTTTTTGCCTCTTTTGTACGAGCGGCCTACGCTAACCGCCTGAAGAACGAAACTTCGATGGATAAAAATGGCGATGCGGATTTGACAATGCACGAGCGCGTCACTGCCACTAGTGCTGACTAAGGGCCATGATATCCACCGGTTTTTCACCGCCGACATTTCACTGAGTGCATCCCACGTCATTTTGCGGGATAATCGGACTGCAGCCCACGTCCCCCAACGCAGCTTAAATATGCTTCACTGCCCCACATGTGCAAAACAATACTCGGCGGACCTACAAGTTTGTCCTTTGGATAATTCGGTTTTGCAAGCTGACCCTACGATGGCTGGTGAAGCCGCTCTGGACCCTCTCCTAGGCCAAACTCTGGATGATAAATATCGGCTCGAAGCCAGGTTAGGTATTGGCGGAATGGGCACCGTTTACCGAGCGCGCCATGTATTGATCGATCGTACGGTTGCGATAAAGGTTTTGAACCCTCGATTCGGTGAAGACGAAGCGGCCAGGGAGCGATTCCGGCGTGAGGCGAAAGCTGCCGGCCGGCTGCAGCATGTCAACGCTGTGTCGGTAACCGATTTTGGGGAGACCTCGGCAGGGTTTGTTTACATCGTCATGGAACTGCTCGAGGGGCGAACGCTGCGGGAGATCATCGGCAGAGAAGCTCCTCTTGAAACTGCTCGTTCGGTTTCCATCATGCTTCAAGCTTCGGCGGCTGTGGCGGCGGCCCACGAAGCCGGCGTCATTCATCGTGACCTCAAGCCTGCAAATATTTTTATCGTACAAAAGACTGACGTTCCTGTACTGGTTAAGGTTCTCGATTTTGGCATTGCTAAACTTGCAGTCGACTCTCTTGAAGACGAAGATCCCAAAACTCTGACTCAGCTCGGAGTGATGATCGGCACACCACGTTACATGTCGCCCGAGCAGTGTAGCGGCTTGCCGCTGACGCCTGCGTCCGATGTTTATAGTTTGGGCGTGATTCTTTATGAAATGCTAACCGGGACGGCGCCTTTTGGTGGTTCCACTCCGCTTGCCATCGCACTTAAGCACGCTACAGATCTGCCAAGAAGCCCGCGCGAGTTTGTTCCCGCGATTCCTGAAGCGCTTGAGCAGGTCGTGTTACACGCGCTCGAAAAGAGTCCCTGGGACCGGCCGGCAGATGCAAATGCGTTGCGCCTTGAACTATTAGAAACTGCGGAAAAACTGGGGTTGGAACATGCTGCAGTCACAAGCGCACCCGATCTGAAGGGGCTGCGAGACGTTGGCACGCTTTCACCTTCCGGGCGATTGATCATCGACATTTCGCGGCTGCGCGAAAGCCGTATTCTGACTTCGGGCACCAGCGATCTGACGATAGTTAGGGAGCCCGAAGCTCCTCTTGCAGTTGGCGACGGGAATGCGCGAGGCCCCGTCGGTCTTGGGGGAAGACAGGCATTTCCAAGGGTGAATGTGGCGCTCTCGGCCAAAGACAATCGTGCACGTCGAAAATCCCTGCTGGCGTTGACAGGCGTAATTGCCTGCCTGCTAGTCATCGGTGCAGGGCTCTTCGCGTTCCGACACACAGCCACCCCACCACCGGTTCCGAACGTTAATGCTGAAGCGGTTCCCTCACCGACCTTACTGCCTTCACCTTCACCATCTCGTGGCATAACGGCTACGCCCGCTCCTAAACGTGAAGCAAGTAAGACTAAGCCAACGAATACGAATACGAATACGAATACGAATGCGAACAAGAAGAAGGAAGGCAACTCGTTCATTGGCAGGATAAAAAAAATATTCAAGGGCTGAGTGCAGCAGATACTAATGCAAGACCCTATTCCAACAAGAGCTTTCGTGGTAGGCAATGCCACTTTCGGTGATGGGAGACTTACGATCATCGCCGGACCGTGCGTAATTGAATCTCAGAAGCATGCACAGATGATGGCGCGCGAGTGTTTTAAGCGAGCCCGCGAGGTTGGTCTCGACTTTGTCTATAAATCTTCCTTTGACAAAGCGAATCGATCGTCAATCAACAGCTTTCGTGGGATGGGTATGGAAGCGGGCCTCGAAGTATTGCAAGCAGTAAAACAGGAACTGGGTATTCCCGTATTGACCGATGTGCACGACATTTCTCAAGTGGCGACTGTCGCTGAGGTCGCCGATGTTTTGCAAATCCCGGCATTTCTTTCACGCCAAACAGATCTGATTGTTGAAGCGGCGCGCACTGGGCGTGCAGTGAATGTGAAAAAGGGGCAGTTCCTGGCGCCGCATGACGCCCGCAACATTGTCGAAAAAGCACGCGCGGTTGGATGCGATAAACTGATGCTGACGGAACGAGGTGCAAGCTTTGGCTACAACAATCTCGTCGTGGATATGCGTTCGTTCCCAATCATGAGCGAGTTCGGAGTCCCAGTGGTCTTTGATGTTACCCATTCGCTACAACTGCCCGGCGGATTGGGTCATGCAACTGGGGGCCAGTCAGAATACATCGAACCGCTCGCCCGGGCCGGTGTTGCGTGCGGGGTAGATGCTGTCTTCATGGAAGTACACGATTGCCCGCAACGTGCGCCATCCGACGGTCCCAATGCGCTCCCGCTCGATCGAATGTTGCCGCTTTTGGCGATGCTACGCGATTTACACAAACTTGTGCGAAGTTCTCGGCCCTCAGTTAACACTTAAGTTCAACTCAAACCCGTTTAGACCGACTGCTTAAATATGAAGAGATGTTTCGCCTCAATTGTTCTGGCCACGCTCGCTTTTGCTTTTCTTTTATCTACAACACATGCCCAGGAAGAAGCCCGCGCTGCGTGGCAAGCTGCCGGCTTTGATATCACCGCCAACATTCAGCAACCTGATCGAACGCTCAACTCGAGTGCTGTCCTGGATACAAAGAACATTGGCCGTGGCAGCGGTGGGACACTTACTTTCAGAATCAACTCGAAAGCCGTCATCAAGACTGTGACTGTCGGGGGGGCAAGTGCTCCGTTTCGCTCAGCACCGGAAGCCCGTGGAAATCTGCAGCGCGTCACGGTTACGCTTCCCACCCCAGTTGCTGCCAATGGGAACGTCAGTCTCGCCGTGAGCTATGCAATACCGGTGGAAAGCAATACCGGTCTGGCATCAATTTCACCCATCAATTCCCAGTTTCTTCCGCTATCGTTCTGGTACCCAGTGCCCAATACTCCTTTCACAATTCGCGGAGCTGACACTGCGCCTTTTCGTCTGACAGTAACTGGTGCGAACGTGATCTCTTCGGGTGTCGAAAAGTCTGCGAATGTTTATGAGCAAACACTGAACGGACAGCCTTTCTTCGTGCAAGGTGATTGGGACCGGATCGAAAGCACAGGCGAAGGTAAGGGAATCTTAGCTTACTTGCCAAAGGGCTCAGGAGCCGAAGAGCGCAAGCAGGCAGAAGCTATTGTCGCGCTGGCCGCCGGTGCGCGAACGTTCTATTCCACAGCGCTTGGTCCTATACCAGAGGTACCCGTTAGGTTAGTCGCGGTTAGACGAGGAGCGGGTTTTAATGATGCGGGTACAGTACTACTCGAGGCGGGCGCCTTTCGTCGGCCAAAGATCGACTCGTCTACTGCACTACTGATTTCTGAGTCACTCGCGCGCCTGTGGATCGGCGGGCAAACTGCCGCGCGCGGCGAGGGCAGTGGTCTACTGCGCGATGGGCTGGTTCGCTTTCTCGCCACCCTGTTTATCGAAAAGCAGTTTGGCCGAGACGCCGCCCAGGCTGAGATGCAACGTGAACGTTTGGCCTATGCCGGAGTGGCAAAGAGAGATGTGCCGCTGTCACGTACCACTCCGCTTGACGACACGTACTTCGGTTCGGTTCCAAACAAGGGGGCCATGGTTTGGCGCCTCATCGACCGGCGACTCGGTCGCGAGGTCTTTATGTCGGTTTTGCGAACTCAGTTGCAGGCCGGCAAAGATAATCCAAATGGACTTGGCTTGGCCGCTTTGCGCGCAGCACTCGTCGAACGCGGAGGGCAGGGCTTGCAAACCGTCCTCGAGCAACAAATCGATCAGGTAACGGACATGGACCTCATGGTTGGGCTGCCGCAACAACGGGGAGCGGAATGGGTATCAGCCTTGCGCAATGTGGGCTCGACTGACGCCGCAGTTACCGTAGTCGCCACTACGGAACAGGGACAGCAATTAGCGATTGAAGCAACTGTGCCGGCAAAAAATTTCGCCGAGGCCGTTTTCAAGTCTCGGCCGGTGCGCGTAGAAGTCGATCCAGATAAGCTCTATCCGCAACTCGATTATTCGAACGATGTCACGCCGCGCGGGCGCGACTTGGCGGACGCATTGAACGAGGCAGCAAGACAATTCGGCGCCCAGGACTACGTTCGGGCTGAGTCGGTTGCCAGGGAAATCATTGCTATTGCGCCTCGCATGCAAGAGGCTCGAGTAATCCTCGCGCGAGCTTTGCTGGGTCAGAACAAGATCGACGAAGCAGAAAAGCTGTTTCGTTCAGCCTTGGACGAAGCTTTACCGACCCCAGCCACGATGGCCTGGTCCAACATTGGCCTTGGCGAAATTAGCCTGAAGCGAGGACAGGCTGCCGAGGCTGCAAAGCGCTTTAATGACGCTGTTCACGCTGAGGCTGAGTATGCATCGTCTCTGACGGCGCGTGCGGGCAGAATTAAAGCCGAGTCCGCCAATTCCGGTTCACCTCCTGTGGACGAATCGGCGAAGGCTTTCGCTGCGCAGCTTGACCAGACGATCACTGGCGGAAAAAAAGCTGATCTGGATTCGCGCGTCGTTTCGGGTGAGCTCATTCGATTCGTGAACGGCGTTGTCGGAACCCAGCCGGAGATTTGGCAAACGCGCATCTTGCGTACGGAAGCCCTCGACGCGAATCTCATGGCCGCTGACGTCAGCATCAGGGCAAAACAACTTGGCCAGGAACAATCCGGCACCGCCGTCTTGATTCTTACGCGCGTCGGTGGTGGATGGAAACTCGCCGCCATTGAATTGTTTGAAGTGCACTAAATGGAAACCTCGGTCGAACGACGCGCCTCACGCATTAAGCTCTTGCTAATGGATTGTGATGGTGTGTTGACTGACGGCCGGGTACTGCTGTTGGAGAACGGCGATGAGCAAAAGTGGTTCAGCGTGCGTGACGGTCTGGGTCTTGAGCTTTGGCGCCGCGCCGGCTTGAAGTCCGGGATCATCTCCGGACGAGATTCAAAGGCTGTCGAGCGACGCGCTCGGGAATTGCAGATCAATTATGTACGCCTCGGGTCAGACGAGAAGGTGAAAACCTTTGAGGAGATCCTACTGGAAGCAGAAGTCGCGGACGACGAGGTCGCTTTCATGGGAGACGACCTGGTCGACATACCGTTGATGCGGCGTTGTGAATTGGCCATCGCCGTCGGTGATGCCACGACCGAGACACAGCAGGCTGCACATTACGTAACGGAAGCACCCGGCGGCTACGGTGCGGTGCGCGAAGCGATAGAGCTGATCTTGAGAGCGCAAGGCCGCTGGGGCGACTTGCTTGAGAAGTATCTGAAATAAGTGGGCACTTCAAATCAGGTCGCGAGACTCTTTGGAGTGCGGCGACCTGGCTGACCTGGCGCCGCTTTGGCCTGAGGTTCATCACGGGCACTGTCAACGAAGGACTGAACTGCGCTCGACTTCAGCGGTCCGTTGACAGCAGCACAGCCATTAACTATCTTTCATACCGGCGGAGGATGAGACATTCATCCTTAATCCTTTGCCTTCATCAATTCACCTGAGCGGGTGTAACTCAATGGTAGAGTGTCAGCTTCCCAAGCTGAAAGTTGCGAGTTCGAGCCTCGTCGCCCGCTCCATTTTTCCTCAGGAAATTCTTAACGTCGAATTCAAAAGTCACACAAACGTTAGAAACGTCCCCCAAATTCTTTTCGCCACAAGTATCAGCCTCTCGACGGCTGAAAGTTGCCGATACAACTCATCTTGTAGTTTTCGCGCTCTGCCAGCAAACTCGCATGAGGATTTGTTTACTAAGTAGAGGATGTACTTGACAGCATTATGTCGTGAAGTACATACCTTGGCGCGTGGCTTGGGAAGTACTGTTTCACAGTGATTTCGACGCCGAGTTTGATGAGTTGAGCGAAGTAGTGCAGGATGAGCTGCTAGCTCACACGAAATTGCTGGGACAGTCTGGCCCACAACTTGGTCGGCCGCGCGTCGACACGCTCAAGGGCTCTCATCATGCGAATATGAAGCAGCTAAGATTCGATGCCGATAATGGCGTTTGGCGCGTGGCCTTCGCCTTTGACCCAAAGCGTTGTGCCGTTTTGCTCGTGGCCGGGGATAAATCGGGCGGAAGTGAAAAGAAGTTCTATCGACAATTGATAATCAAGGCCGATGGACGATTTGATGATCACCTCGTGAGCGTGAAGAAGAAAGCAAGGAAGTAGTTATGAAAACTCTTAGAGAGAAAATCGCCTTCAACGCCTCTTCAACTTTTTCGACGCTAACGCCGTAGTAGCGGATCTTCCCCTGCTTTACGAAGTCGTCCAACACTTCGAACAACTGCGGGTCGTAATAAGCTTCGGTCGGCGGACAATGCAGTTGCAGCAGGTCAAGCGTGTCGGTTTCAAGATTCTGCAAACTGCGATCGATGAAGGCGTTCAGGTTCTCGCGCGTATAGCCGGACGCAACGTGCGGCTCCAGCCGCCGCCCGGCTTTGGTCGCGACGATAATCTCTTCGCTCCGTTCACGCTTGAGCCGTGCCAGCAAACGTTCGCTGCGCCCGTCGCCATAAACATCGGCAGTGTCGAAAAAGTTCACGCCCAAATCCACGGCCCGATGTAACGCCGCCAGTGATTCGCGATCGTCGACGTCACCCCACGCGCCGCCGATGGCCCAGGCGCCAAAACTAATCTCGGAAACTTTCCAGCCGGTTCGGCCCAGTTCTCGATACTTCATTGCTGCCGCCTTTGCGTGAAATGCTATTCAATTCTGAACCAGTCGTAATCGGCGTAACCCATTTCGGCCGCCGGCGTGTTGCCCACTGCGAAGATGCCGACTTTCGCTCCGATCCATCGCCCCGGACGCGCCTTGAATGATTGTCCGAGTGGAACAAACGTTTTTCCATCTGTACTAAAGCTGAAACTGCAAGCTGCGTTTTCCTGGACTCTCACACGAAGCCAGAAAGTGCCACCTTCCAGTTTAACTGCGGCTGTTTCCTTTTCGGCTAAGCCCTGATCCGCGTTCTGACAAATCGTCTGCGAGATGTAGAGTCCGTCCGGTCTCTTCTGCACCGACAAATACGCATAGTCCAAACCCATAATTATGAGTCCGGTGCGTTCGCCTTCGTTGCGCGCAGTGAACGCGACCTTCGTAGTAGCGGTGAAAGCCGGTGCGGGAAATTTCTGAAGCAACGGATTCGGGATGTCCCAAAAATTTCTGGCGTCGCTCGGTAACGGCACAGCCAACAACCTCAGAAAGCCGTACGCCGCCGAAGGAAAGGCCCAGTTCGACTGCGGATTGGCCTGCCATTGCCACTGGAGGCCGATCCTTTGCTCATTGAATTCATCTGAATCCGGCGGAGTACTGATCGGATATGACCTTCCAACACTTGGTTTGCGGTTGGTAAGAACCGGCTCACCAGTTCCGTCGCGGTTCGGGCTGATGCCGATAATCGGCCAATCATTCACCCATTTCATCGGCTGTAGATGTACCACTCGGCCATAGGCACCTTTATCTTGAAAATGAATGAACCATGATTCGCCGGTTTGCGTTTCGACCCACGCGCCTTGATGCGGTCCGTTGATGTTGGTTTTACCCTGGGCCAGAACCACTCTGCGTTCGTACGGGCCATAGATATTTTTTGAGCGAAGCGCCAACTGCCAGCCCGATTCGACACCTCCTGCCGGAGCGAAAATGTAGTAGTAGCCATTCCGCTTATACAGTTTCGGGCCTTCGACCGTTGGATCCTGCTCGTGGCCGTCGAAAACCATCACGCCATCGTCGAGCAGCTTCGTGCCGTCTTCGCTCATACGACTCAACACCAGAATGCTTTTGATTCCTGTGCGGCTCCGGGCGAACGCAGTGATCAGATATGCTTTGCCATCGTCATCCCAAAACGGACACGGATCGATCCAACCTTTCGCCGCCTTCATCAACAGTGGTTCAGACCAGGGGCCGACAGGATCTCTCGCCTTGATCATGTAAACCCCGTAGTCAGGATCCGGATAGAAGATGTAAAACTCCGCATTGTGATAGCGAATCGCGGGTGCCCACACGCCGTTTCCATGCTGTGGTTTGCTAAACACATCGAGTGGCGGCTGGCGCGGCAACGCGGGGCTGATGATCGTCCAATTCACCAGATCGCGCGAATGAAGAATGGGCAAGCCCGGCACAGCATTGAAGCTGGACGCGACCAGATAGAAATCATCGCCAACGCGGACGACATCGGGGTCCGAATAATCGGCATGCAGAATCGGGTTTCGGTACGTGCCATCGCCGTTATCGGCAATCCAGACCTTTGAAACGGATGTTTGCGCAGTTGCGGGTCCGGAAAAAACGATTAGCAACAAGAGCAGATGAGCAACTGAAGGCTTTCTGGCTAGACTGAATTGCATGCGGCAGTAAGCCGCGAGATTAGGTCGCGACTCGGGTTGAGTCAAGGTCACCGCGCGGCGGGTCGTGCTTCGTTAGGGTGTTGCTGAGATAACAGGGCTGCCAAGGGGCAAGGAAAGAACGCCATCACAACCGTCGCGATCGTTTAGCTCCGTAGGAGCCGGATGTTTATAGAAACAGCCGCCGCTCCAACGACCCTAGCTCCGTAGGAGCGAAATGTGACTCACTGATAATATTTCGCTCCTACGGAGCTTGCTCAATTATATTAAAGCCATTGGGCTATAAATATTTCGTCCCTACAGGACTAAGGCGTTTTCCTTGAGCTATTTTGTTATCACGCACAACCGCAACACCCTAACAGAGCACTACCGCCCCAGCGGGTCGTGTCCTAAACTTCAGAGACTCTGTGGGGCTCTGTGGATCTTCGTGTCTCCTTAGAAACATGCCTGTAAGTTGTTGATTCTAATAGAGGCGAAAAAATGTTTCTTACTGGTAAACGCTCGCCGTTTTTGGCCGAGATGAAGAACTCTGTAGTGAAACTATCTTCAACGAATACTACCACAGCGACACCGAGACGATTGCAATGTAGGAAATCTCAGAAAGCTATGTTCATGACACGCGAAGTTGTGTTAAGAAAGGGCGGCTATCGGGGTCAAGCGCGCAGCACGACAATGCCTTTCGCGGTTTACGTCATCGTTTCTTGTCCTAGCTTCGAAATTCCGTCTGCTACAGAGACACGGTTTGCTCCGCCCAAAACTGAAATTCTCGGTGTTTGTGGATCTCAGCCTTCGCCATGATGGTGCCGCTGGCTACTTTGACGACGTGCTCGAATACGCGCTGGCCCACCTGATTGATGGTTTCAGTCCCGTCGATTACTCCACCGGCAGAAAGGTCGAGGTCATTCTTCATTCGCTCGAAAACCGCGGAATTTGAAGCCAGCTTTACTACCGGAGCGATCGCGTTTCCAATCGTA
>WNFY01003433.1_pt1 | contig 14837 bp, 13 predicted proteins | sample 5400091 | NCBI WGS metagenome assembly WNFY01 (sample SAMN13153364, study PRJNA577476) | soil metagenome | isolation source: 60 cm soil or saprolite under grassland replicate 1 | place: USA:California | collected 2016-06-15 | reverse complement strand
CCTCGGGACGTGCCGACAGACGATCCTGGTCCGCACCGGCGCCGGGCCACCGGTACGGTTCAGCGCTGACGGCAGGTGGGTGGCCTTCCGAGACGGCGAGGTGGTGCCCTCGGCGGGAGGGGCGGTGCAACAACCCTTCGGATCCCCGGTCAAGACCTGGGAGTGGTCACCGACCGCCGACGTCCTGGCGGGAGTGAGCGAGACGGAGGGCGTGCTCATCGCCGGCCCGGGGAGCGGGCCGATCGCGTTGCTCCCGGGGGGCTCGAGGGTTGGCCACCTGGCCTTCTCGCCAGATGGGCGACGCCTTGCAGTCGATCGGGCGGGGCGGGGGCTCCAGGTGCTCGACGTGGCCACCGGGCAGGCCCGGACGGTCTTTCCCCAGCCGGATGCCGCCTTGGTGCCGGAGGTAGCCGGGTGGTCGAAGGACGGACGCTGGGTGCTCTATTGGCGGGGACCGGTCGGCAAGGAAGGCGGACCCCTCGACGCCGTCCCCTCCTCGGGCGGTCCGTGGGTGAACGTGTTCGACCCGGTGCTCCCCTACCGTGACTTCCTCTCCTCCTGCGGCTCTCGGATCGCCCTGTCCGCCGGTGCCGGACAGCAGGTGAGCACTGGGAAGCAGATTGTCCTCACCGGGCCACCGGACTGGGCCTTCCACGACCTCACCGACGACTTCACCAGGAGCTGGTTCTGGCCGGCCTGCTCGCCCGACGGGCGGTGGGTCGCGGCCACCGACACCTACAACCAGAAGGAGTCGGCGAACCAGACGGTCCCCAGGGCGCTGTGGCTGCTCGCCGCCGACGGGTCCTCCCGCCGGCTCCTCGTCCCCGGCACCAACGGGGCTCTGGAGTTCCCGCAGTGGTCATCGGATGGATCGGTCATCCTGGTGGTCCTGCGTTCCGGCAGCCGTTGGTCGTCCCCGGGGAGCCTGCTCCTGATTCGGGTGGACCCCAGCTCCGGTCGTCTGGTGAAGCTCGTGGGCCCCATCGGGGACCTGGGGAGCGCCCCCGGGCCGAGCGGGCACCAGCTGTGGTCCGCGATCAGCGACTGGCACCGTCTGTGATCTCACCCGCCGCGCCGTCTCATCGTCCCAGTTGTGAATGATCGCCGAGAGAAGGTAGCCCCAGGCTCCCGGTAGAGCGGATCGAAGAAGCTCCCGGCCACGACGGCGGCTTGGTCCGCGAGACCCGCCCCCGCCAACGCCTTGCGGGCCGCGTCGGCGGGACCCAGGCAGATCGACCACCGCCGGAGCACCGGCCACCCGTTCATCAATGCGATTAGCAGTGTGTTGGTCCTCGCGGCTGGGAACTTGTCCGGCCGGTCCGCCGAAGGACGCCACACCCACCTTCCGGAATGCTCGGTCCTACACTCGCGCGGTGAGCGGCCCGGGGAGCGGTGAGCACGACCTTGCCGAGACACCTGGGCGACTGACGAGGGCTGCGGTCCGGCTCGAATCACAGCGTCCGTCGGTTCGCGCCCTGCTCGCCTTCCTGTCGTATCTTCTCCTCTCGCTGGCACTCTGGAGCCGGGGCGTCATCACCCACCTGTCGACGCGCTACGTGGGCGTCGGCAAGGAGGACGCCAAGCTCTACGTCTGGACCCTGGCGTGGTGGCCGTACGCTCTTCGGCACGGCCTGAACCCCCTTCACTCCCCGCTGGTCTGGGCTCCGGCCGGCGTCAACATGGCGTGGATATCCGGGATGCCCGGTCCCGCACTCGCCCTGGCTCCGGTCACGATGGCCGCGAACGCCGTCGCCTCCCTCAATGTGCTCCTCCTTCTCTCGCCGCCGCTCGCGGCGTGGGCCGGCTATCTGCTTTGCGACCGGCTCGCACACTCGTTCTGGCCGGCGGTCGCCGGTGGGTTCGTGTTCGGGTTCTCCACGTACGAGGTGGCCCAGATGCACGGGCACGCGAACCTCGTACTGGTCTTCCCCGTCCCGCTCGCCGCCTACCTCGTGGTCCGCCGGATCGAGGGGAGCCTCGGTCGAGTCGCGTTCGTCGCACTCCTCACCCTGGTGCTCGTGGCCGAGTTCTCCATCTCGACTGAGGTCTTCCTCACGATGACGTTGTTCGGCGGGCTCGCGATGGCCGGCGCGTACGTCTTCGGTCCGAGGATCGGCCGTCGCGGCGTCCTCGACACGGCGGTCCTGATCGCCGCCTCGTACGCAGCGACGGCCGTCCTCGTGAGTCCGTATCTGGTCGCGGCGCTTTCGGCCGTTCCCCCGGTCCGATCCGCAACGGCAACACCATCTCGGTCGACCTGCTCAGCTTCGTACTGCCGAGGTTCAGCACGCTGGTCGGCGGAAGCGCGTTCCGGCCCCTCACCCGGCGGTTCCTGGTGACCGACGTGGAGGACGGGGCCTATCTCGGCCTGTTCCTGCTCGTGATTGTCCTGTTCGCCATCCGCGACAGGCGGCGGCGCTCGACCTGGCTCCTCGTCGCAGTCGTCGCGGCGGCTGCTGTGGCCGCGCTCGGGCCCGTCCTGCACATCCACAGCCATCCGTCCGTCAGGCTGCCGTGGTCGCTCACGGCCGGTAAGCCACTGCTTCGGGACGCCGTGCCGGCCCGGCTGACGCTGTACCTCTGGCTGGCGACCGCGGTGATCGTCGCGCTGTGGCTCGCCGGGGCGCGAGGACGCACGGCGTGGGCGTCGTGGGGTGTGGTCACGTCGGAGCGCTGATGATCCTTCCGGTGACCTCGTCGCCCCCCTACCGTCCCCCGGTCCAGGTCCCGGCATTCTTCACCCGGGGCGACGACCGCCGGTACCTCGCGCCCGGCGAGATCGTCCTGGCCATCCCGGCCGAGAAGGGACAGGAGATGCTGTGGCAGGTGGAGTCGGAGATGTACTTCCGCCTTGCACGGGGCTACGTCGGCGTTCCCCCCACGCTGGTCACGACCGGGGCCTTCGGCAAGAACGGGGAGATCCCTCGATACCCGCCGGCCTTTCGCGGCTTCATCGCCGCGCACGATGTCGGCGCGGTGGTGGTCGAGGACTCCGCCGTCCTCACCTGGCTGGACGACCTGGGGAGCCTCGGTGTGAAACCCCTTCGGGTCGGCGGTGTGGCCGTGTACCCCGTTACTCCAGCCGCGTAGTCGCCTCGTTGCACGAGCCGCCGCGACATGGAAGGGGGACGATCTGCCCCGGCATGTGCCGCAGCCGTTTCGCCATCCTGATGTTCCTCCCTCCGCCGACCCTCGTGGGCAACGGACGCACATCACGGGTGGTCCGATCTCACGGGGTCGGGCCATGCGCCGGCGACGGCTGCCCGATGATGTGCGTAACGGGGAGGCCATACGCGGCCTCAACCCGGTGCGGCAGGTCCATCTTTAGCCAGCGCGACATGCCCGGCGGAAGCGTCGACAGGATGATCTCATCGAACGGCTCGCGCATCAGCACGTCGGCGATCGCCTGGATGGGCCGTTCGTCACCCACCTCGCCCGTGGCCGGCGCGCCGAGCTCCCGCAACGCGGCCAGGGCGCGGTCGAGGCGTTCCTGGGCCAGCGCCTGCGCGTCGCCCTCAGTCCAAGTCGCGTGCTCGCGCGCATGCGTAGCCGGAACAATGACGTGGAAGCGGCAGTCGCCCGCGCGCATTCGCTCTCGCACCGCGCTGAGCAGGTGGGCCCCGCCGAGGGTCTGGTTCGCCACGACCAGGTAGCTGGGCATCGAACCACCTCCTGGGCCGATCGTACAACCGCCCATGGGTTCGGCCTCTCTTGCATCGAGGACAGCGGCTGGTAGACCGCCCACGCTCCGGCTGGGAGCTGAACCAAACTGAGCCGCTCCCGCTATCCGCAGCCCGCCCTCGCCACCTCGTGTCGAGACCACGACGGGGGAAGGATGCCAAGCGTCACATCCGAAAGAGTGAACCCCGCGGGGAACTCGACCGACCCGGCCACCCGTGTCACGACCCTGCGGTCCCTCGAGCGGCTGGCGGAGAGCGCTTGAACCGCATCGCGGCAGAACTCCGTCAGCTGCTCTCGTCCCCTCTCGGGCTCTCCGCGACTCGCCAGCGGCCCAACCCACGGCCTTTGAACCGCGAGCCCAGCCACGAGGAGCATCAAGATCTCCCCGCCCAGGATAGTGGCCGATGCCTTCGAGGGAAGTTCCGGCTTGCCCGAGGAGGCGGGAAAGCCCGAAGATGTCACTGCGATGAGGGCCAGGATCTGGGGTCTGTCCAAGAGGGCGGCGAACTACCCGCGCGCTCCGACGCCGGCGGTTCGGTGCGATCCCTGCAAGTTGCGGGCTCGAGCTCTAGCGCTGGCGGCGCTGACGGCATCACTTGCCATCGTCCCTCTCGGTGCCGCACCGGCCTGGGGCGGCGGCCGCTTCGACGACGAGCGGCCCGCCGGATACGACATCAACCCGAAACACCAGAGCAATTGGGAGCCGACGGTTGCAGTCGACCCGAACCACCCGAGCCGCGTCTACCAGCTGATCACCGGCATCAACGCCCATGCCTGCAAGGGCAGCTGCCCTGGTACCAGCGTCCTGTTCCGGCGCTCCACCGACGGTGGCGCGACCTTCGGCCCGGAGACCTTCGTGTGTGTCGTCGCGTGCAAGACGATCGGGTGGCAGTTTGACCCCCAGATCCGGGTGGCGAACGACACCAACGCGGCGTGCAGCTGCGGGACGATCTACGTGGCGTTCATGGACCAGTACGACCCGGGCGTGCAACTGTTCACGTCCCGCGACGGCGGCGATACCTGGAGCGCTCCGGTCACCATGAACGGCGGGCTCACCTACATGGACAAGCCCATCCTCGTGATCTCCCCATCGGGCCGGGACGTCTACGTCGTGTTCAACCACAAGTTCGACAACATGGTCGTGGCCTCTCACGACTACGGACAGTCCTTCCTCCCGCCCCAAAAGGTGAACGACGACCACCTGTGGTGGTACGCGAACGGTGGGGCGTACGCGCCGAACGGCAACGTGTACTTCGCGCTCGACGGCGAGAGGAGCCTGTCGGGACACGGCCATGACTTCGCCGGACCGGTGGAGGTCGCGTTGCTCCGGTGCTCGCCCTCGACGACGAGGCCGTGCGCCAACCCCACGCTCACCTCCTTCGGCGTCGCCGCCGCCCCGCCACCGTGTCCGGTCCCTGGGTGCTATCCGGACTACTTCGCCGCGACGGGCTCGATCGCGATCGATGCAACCGGCCATCTGGTCTTCGCGTACACGTTCTCCGAGGAGCCGAACGGGCCGAAGCGCCTGTACGTGCGAACCTCGGACGACGGGGCGTCTTGGACCACCAAGATCCTCGTGAATGCCCTCGGTGACAGCAGCGTGCCTCAGATCGACAGCGGTCCCGCTCCGGGGGACTTCCGCCTCGCGTGGCAGGACGACCGGACGGGCAGCTTCAATACCTGGTACAGCCAGACTGCGGATGGCGGGGGCACGTGGGGGTCTCACGTTCGCCTTTCGAACCTCGGTTCGGGTGCTCCGTACAAGAGCCCTGAGGGCTACACGTTCACGGATGGGGACTACTTCGGGATCGCGGTCAGCTCCACGGGCATCGCTCACGTGATCTGGGGCGAGGCCGACGGCTCGTCGCTCTACTGCTGCGGCGACGTTTGGTACACGAAGGGGTCATGATCGCGGGCGGCTTCTCGGGTGGGGGACGGTTGCTCTTGGCCATCCAGTTTCGGTGACCTTCGGCGACTCCCCTGTTTAGGGTCTCGATATCCGTGGACGGTTTCATCACCGGACCAACGAGGCCCTTCAGATCGCGCACTATTTCTCGATCACGAAGAGAGTCCTACGGAATGGCTGGATGAGAGATCTGGAGAATCTGCCCAACCGCTTGCGCACAGTGACGTCCACCCCTAGGCCGCGAAACAACCATTGCCACTCGTTATCTGTAAGGAAGCCGAAGGGGGTATCAATCCCTGCTCGCCGTCGAAATGCCTCGCCGTGCCGACGGCTGAAGAACCGGTCGAGGAAACTGGCTGGCGTGTCCTCAAGGATGACTGCAAGGCGCCGCGTGACTCGCATCGCTTCATGAAGAACCCTTACCTTGGCCGTATCGGATACATGATGAAGGACGAAGTTCATCATGACGGCATCGAAGCATCTGTCCGGAAATGGAAGCCGCTCAGCATCGCAGATGACGAATTCGCCATTACGGATCGCGCGGAGGTCGCGGATATCACATGCGAAGACCCGGACCCCAAGCTTTCTGACTTCTCGTCCAACATGCCCGGACCCGCAACCGATGTCAAGGACAGTCATCCCACATCGGAGATAAGGTTGTACCAAAGTTGCAGTATGAATGGTATCCCGACGACTCATTCGAACCTCAATGGTGGTCTCGCCACACTCTACGGCGATGGTTGGCGACACGGACGGGCTCGGGCGGGCGACGTTTGGCACCGATCCAAGCCCAACGAACTTCGCCGGGCGACATGCCGATTGAGGGCGGCGGCAGCGACTCCCTGCTGGGGGGAGTCGAACAACGCGAGGAACTCGTCGCCGCGGACCTCCACGATCGCTCCCGAGCGCAACTCGATTCGCTCCGTGCGACCCGGACGAACCGTTCCGTCAGCCGGGCCCCGGCCTCGTCACCTTTTGCCTCGCTGGAGCGCCTGTATCCGCGGATATCCGCGATCAGGAACGTGCGGATAACTGACGCGGGCTGGCTCTGTGTTGCCGGAACTCGAGCCGGAATATCGTCGGTCGCGCTCTTCATCGGCTCGATCGCGGGTCGCTGTCAGGACCTAGACATGCCGTAGGGCCTCGACGAGCCGATCGACATCGCCATCGTCGTTGTACACGTGGAGCGAGACCCTGAGTCCCCCTGCTCGACCACCGCAGATGATTCGGTGCTCGGAGGCTAGGCGGGCGGCGATCTTACTGGACTCATGTTCAGCGTGCCGCAGTGACACGATGTGTGACGACGCAGCTGGATCACTGAGCGCCCGGAACGGACGCCATCCCAGCGCTTCGACCCTATCGATCAGTCGTGCCGCGAGCCGTCGGGCGTGCTGGTCGATGCGATGGAACCCTGCGGACGACAGGATCGCCATTGACGACTCGAGCCCGATCACGGACGCGTACGACATCGTAGAGAGCTCGAAGCGCCGTGCGTCGCTGGCCAGTCGTAGCGTTCGCGCATCAAAGGCGAACGGGTTGCTGGTTCCTTTCCAGCCAACGAGCCGAGGGCGACGGCCTGCGAGATCGGGGGCGAGAGCCAGCAATGCTACACCGCCGTGAGCCGACAACCACTTATAGCCGCTCGTGACCAGGGCGTCCACACCCCATTCGGCCATCGCAACGGGCGCCGCACCGGCGAGCTGTGTAGCGTCGACGACCACGCGTGCCCCGACTTCGTGCGCCCGTTTGGCTACCTGTTCTGTGTCGATCCGAGTACCGGTGGCGTACTGAACGGCGCTGAAGGCAACGACAACCGTCGTTGGATCGATCGCTTCGACGAGATCCTGTGTGAGGTCTCGCTCGGCGCGATCCTCGATGAAATGAAGCTCGATATCGCGACGCTCCGCGGAACCCAGCCAAGGGTAGGTGACACTGGGGAAGTCCGATGAGACGAGCACCACGGTCCCGCGGTCCGGTTCGAGCAACCAGGTTACTTGGCCAATGCCTTCGCTTGCGCCAGCGACGATCGCGACGGTGTCGGTTGTTGTTCCGAGCAGCTCAGCTCCGGCTGATCGAACACCATCGAGGAGCCTGGCCTCCTGGTCATCGCTGAGGTAGAGGTTCCCGAACTGGGCTGTCTGGTCCACGAAGGCGTGCATCGCGTCGACGGTCGGGACGGGTATCAGTCCCAACGCGGCCTGGTTGAAGTACGTGCAGCGTTCGAGGGCGGCGTACAGGTCGCGAGACACCGGTGAGGACATCGAGTCAAGGCCCTTCGAGTTGACAATAGTCGAGGCGTGGGGTCTCTGCACCACTAAGCTGAGTCGGTCGAATCGGTTTCCACTGGGTCTGCGAGCCTGGGTCGGCCGTTCGATTGAAGGGCTTCGACATCGGCCCATCCCGCGCACGAGGTTGATTGGAATCGATAGTAGCGGTTGAAGCCCAGCGGAAGAAGCGACGTCCTCGGGATCGACGAGGCCGATCTGGAGCTGCGAGCATTGGGACGGATCACGATCTACAGTTTCACCGGCGAGCTGTTCGAGCCCGCCGATCCAGGCTATGAAGGAGCCCGGAGGCTGTGGAACGCGATGATCGACTACTCGAGCCCGAACAAAAGCTCCTCGTGCAGTCGCTTGCCGATTAGCTCCACCTCTTCGCTCGATACACACTCGACATCGACGATGATGGCTCCATCAATCTCGTGTACGAGAATTGACGGATCAGCGGCTCCGGCCAAAGGAGTCCGGACCGAAGGTCCTCCTCAACGCGCTCCCGGATCCGGTGGTCCTTGATCGTGATGAAGCTGTTCGCGTAGGTCGCGTAGTCCTGGATAGCTTCTGCCGTAGATCGAAAACGTCCATCGGCCCCTCAAGTCTGCGCAGGTCGCGGTCCCGCCGCCAGCATCCCCGCCTACCTACAACAACTCATGATCTCCTGGTGAAGTGTGACCCTTCTCACGGTGCATCGTCGCCAAGTCTGTCGACCCTAAGAGACGACACAGCGACGGGCCGAAGAGACCCCTTCGCCGCCAGAATCCCGCCGAATGTGGCTCCAATGTGGCCCCATCGCGACCCCGTCGTCCGCGGCTTGGCTCCCCGAAGTCGTGAAACCGCTGGTAGATAGCGGGAGGACTGGGATTCGAACCCAGGAGCGGGTTGCCCCGCTAACGGTTTTCAAGACCGTCGCCTTCGTCCGCTCGGCCACCCTCCCGTTTTCGACTGTAGCTGGGTCGGCTGCTTGTCGCCCACCGTTGCGGCAGGGAAGATATCGCCTCATGCCGGAGACCAATCCCGCCAACGGCCCGCCCGCCGAGGCCCTCTTCGCGTCCTCCGAAGCCGTCTATCGGGCCCTGGTGGAACAGGTCCCCGCCGTCGTCTACATCGACTCGGACGGGCAGCGTCCGGACTCCCTCTACATCAGCCCCCAGGCGGAGCGGGTCTTCGGTTATCCGCCTTCGGCCTACGTGGCCCGCCCGGAGCTCTGGCGCGACAACACCCACCCCGAGGATCGCCCAATGGTGGCAGAGGCCTGGGCGGTGGCCAGGGCGAACGGGGAGGCGTTCGAGTGCGAATATCGGGTCCGGCACCGGGGCGGGGGATGGCTCTGGGTTCGCGACGGGGCCGTGCCCATTCGAGGCCGGGATGGCGCGATCCGAGCCTGGCAGGGCGTGCTGTACGACGTCACGGCTCAGAAGGAGGCCGAACAAGCGCTTCGGGGAGCCGAGGAGAAGTATCGGGCGCTCGTGGAGAACGTGCCCGCAGTGGTGTACCTCGTGGCCCCCGACGACGACCGGCGCACCCTGTACGTGAGCCCGCAGGTGGAGCGAGCGCTGGGCTATCCCCGTGAGGAGTGGCTGGATCAACCGGACATCTGGATGGAGCTCCTGCATCCCGATGACCGGGAACAGACCCTGGCGGCGCACGACACGGCCAACGAGACCGGCCAACCCTGGAGCCGTGAGTACCGCTTGATCGCGAGCGATGGACGGGCCGTGTGGTTCCGGGACGTCGCCACCCTGGTCCGCGACCGGGACGGGCGAGCCTTGCACTGGCAGGGGGTGCAGCTCGACATCACCGAGTTGAAGCGAGCGGAGGAGGAGCTTCGCCGGGCCCGTGACGACCTCGAGCTCCGCGTCCTGCTCCGCACACACGAGCTCGAAGAGGCGAACGAGATGATGGCCCTGGAGATCGCGGAGCGCCGGCGGGCCGAGGAGGAGCTTCGCGCGGCCGAGCGGAAGTACCGGATGCTGGCCGAGCAGATCCCGGCGGTTACCTATGTCTGGCAAGTAGGACAGGAGACCGACCAGATCGTCTACACCAGCCCCCAGATCGAGCGGCTCCTCGGATACACGCCGGAAGAGTGGGGGACGGCCGACCTGTGGGCCTCTCGGCTTCATCCAGACGACCGCACGCGGGTGATGTCCGACACGCTCCGATCCCAGACGACCGGGCAATCGTTCAGCGTCGAGGCCCGGTACCTGGCAAGGGACGGCCGGATCGTCTGGATCCTGGACGAGGCCGTGCTCCTGGAGCGCGACGAGGAGGGGCGGCCCAAGACCTTCCATGGGGTCCTGGTCGACATCACGGCTCGGAAGGAGGCGGAGGCGAGCGTCCGGGCGGCCGAGTCCAAGGCCACGATGGCGGAGGCCAGGTACCGGACCCTCGTGGAACAGATCCCAGCGATGACCTTCATCGAGACGCCTTCTCCGGGCGAGCCACGTTCGATCCACCTCTCATTCGCCAGTCCCCAGACCGAGCCGATCCTCGGATACACGCCGCAGGAGCTGATCGACGACCCTGGGCACTTCGCCCGCATGCTGCACCCCGACGACCGGGATCGGGTGTTGGCGGTGAACGAGCACTCCGAACGGACGGGCGAGCCGTTCGATCAGGAATACCGGGTCGTCGCCAAGGACGGTCGCGTTGTGTGGATACACTGCCAGGCGGTGCTCGTCACCGACGAGTCCGGAGCCCCCAGGTTCTGGCACACCGTCGCCCTGGACATCACGGCGCGCAAGGAGGCCGAGGAGAGCCTCCGGGAACTGGAGGGCCGGTATCAGGACGTGCTCGGCCGTCTCGGGCCCGCGCCCGATCGGGCCTAGCCGGCCTTCGGATCCTTCGGCCCCAGCACGCGGAGGGACTCGGGCAGGTACTGGAACAGGGCCTTGGGCAGCTCCACCGAGCCGTCCTGGCGCTGGCCGTTCTCCAGGATGGCGATGAGGGTCCGCCCGATGGCCGTGGCCGTCCCGTTCAGGGTGTGGAGGACCTCGATCGCGCCATCTCCCCGGCGAACACGCGTCTGGAGCCTCCGGGCCTGGTAGTCGGTGCAGTTCGAGCAGGACGTGAGTTCCCTGTACCGGGCCTGGCCAGGGAGCCACACCTCGATGTCATACTTCTTGGCCGCCGCTCCTCCCAGATCGCCCGCGGCGACATTCACCACCCGATAGGGAAGATCGAGGTTGCCCACGATCTCCTCCTCGATGCCGACGAGGAACTCGTGCTCGTCCCTCGAGTCCTCGGGCCGGGTGAAGCTGAACATCTCGACCTTGTCGAACTGGTGGACCCGGAACATCCCCCCGAGGTCCTTGCCGTAGGAGCCGGCCTCACGCCGGAAGCACGTCGAGTACCCGGCCATCCGGACCGGCAGTGACGACTCGTCGAGGATCTCGCCCATGTGGAAGGCGGCGAGCGAGACCTCGGACGTGCCGACGAGGTACAGGTCGTCCTCGCGCGTGACGTAGATGTTCACGGCGTCGGTGGGGAGGAACCCCGTGCCGAACATCGCCTCCTCCCTGACCAGCACCGGCGGGATCACCGGCGTGAATCCCTTCGCCATGAGGATGTCGAGCGCGTGGCGGACCAGGGCGAACTGGACGTGCACGATGTCACCGAGCAGGTAGACGAACCTCGAGCCGCTGGTTCGAGCGGCTCGTTCGATGTCCAGCACCCCGAGGATCTCGCCGAGGGCGACGTGGTCCCGCGCCTCGAACCCGAACTCAGGCGGCTCGCCGCGCCGCCGGACCTCCACGGCGTCGTCCTCGGTGAACCCGTCCGGCGCGGATTCGTCGGGGAGGTTGGGGACCCGGGCCAGCGCGTCGGCCAGACGCCTCTCGGCCTCCTCGAGCTCGGGCTCGAGCTGTTCGATTTCCGCCGAAACCTTGGAGACCTCCTCGATCAGCCTCGTGCGCTCGTCCTCCTGGGCCTTCCCGATGGCCTTGGACGCCCGGTTCTGTTCCGCCCGGAGCTGCTCGACACGGGCGGTCAGCTCGCGGCGCCGTTCGTCCAGCTCCAGCAGCTCGTCGACCGCCTCCGCCATTCCCCGGCGCGCCAGGGCCTTTCGAGCGTGCTCGGGGTTCTCGCGGATGGCCTTGACGTCGAGCACGCCGACTAGACCTTGGCCTCCTGTGCCGGCTGCGGGGCCTTGGGGGGGCGAGCCGGTTCGGCCTGAGGCTTGGACGCGGCCTGCTGGTCCATGATGCTCTGCCCCTGGAAGATGCCGCCCTCCTCGATGACCAACGTCTTCGACGTGATGGTCCCCTCCACGCGGCCGCCCCGGTTGAGCTCGGCCCGTCCCCTCACCTGGAGGCTCCCCTTGAACCGTCCGGCCACCGACACGTTCTGCGCCTTGATGTCCGCGTCCACCTGGCTCTGCGGCGCCAGCATCACGTCGCCCTCGGCGCTGATCTGCCCTTTCACCTGCCCGTCCACCCGGAGGGACCCCGCGGAGACGACGGTGCCCTCGAGCTTGGCCCCGGCGCCGATGATCGTCACCTCTCCACCCTGTTCCGCCATCCGTCGTACCCCCTTGCGCGTCTCACGGACCTGAACGTCCTCGTGTCGAGCCTCGACATCCTCCCGCTCCGGCTCGGCACGTCGTGACTCCGCATGCCGGCCCTCGTAGTGCTTCCCGTCTTCCCGGCGAGCTTCCTCCCGCCGGAGTTCCTCACGGTCCTCCCGCCTCCAGATCATCTGGCCTTCACCGCCTCCCGGGGTCCCGCCAACGCCTGCCTGATCGCTTCCTCTTCCTCGACGGAGAGGTTGTAGCCGCTCTTCCTCGCCGTCACCGGCTTTGCATACACCCGCGTGTCCAGCCGCCCGTTGATCGACGTGACCACCACGCCATTCCCCTTGTCGTCGAGCAGCGCACAGGAGAACGAGAGGCGGCCGCCGACATCTTCGAACGCGTCGTACCGAACGAGCCCGACGTTTTGCACCGCCCCCTCGATGGACTCCTTCCGGCGACCGTCCAACCGCTGGAGCGCTCGAACGGCGCGTTCCAGCCTCTGGATGGCCCGCCCCTGCCCTTCGAGGATGCCCCGGAGCGCGTCGTCGAGATGGATCGGTCCCCGCGTCTCGCGGGTCCGCCTCCCCGACCCGGTCGCCGTGACCAGCAGCGCCAGTCCGGACAGCCCCAGGCTGATCAGGACCAGCAGGCTGAGGGTCTTGGCCGAGAAGGTCACGCGGTTGGGGCCTCGATTCTCAAATAGGGCCGTCTACCTGGGCTTCTGCGAGAGTCGGAGTATACAATCAACGCCCTCGTGGATGAACGCCACCTTTCCGACCTGCTCGACCGAGTGGCCTCGGGCGCGCTTTCAGTGGACCGGGCCCTTGAGGACCTTCGGGACCTTCCGCACGAGCATCTGTCCGACGCCACCATCGATCACCATCGCGAGCTGCGAACCGGCCAGGCCGAGGCCGTGTACGCGCCGGGCAAGACGCCCGAGCAGGTGCGCGACGCGGCGGCTGCGCTCGTGGCACGGGCGTCGGGCGCGGTGTTCGTCACGAAGGCCGCTCCCGACCAGTTCCATGCGCTCCTGGAGGCCATCCCCGACGCGACCTACCACCCTCGGTCCCGCCTTGTGGTGGCCAAGCGCGCGGAAGCGGCGCTCAGTCTCGGGACGGCGTGCGTCGTGTCCGCCGGGACCGCCGACCTCCCGGTGGCGGACGAGGCCGCCGAGGCCGCGGATGCCCTGGGACTCGATGTGCCGCGGATCACCGACGTCGGCGTGGCCGGGATCCGCCGCGTGCTCGAGCGCCGGGAGGAGATGGAAGCCGCCGATGTTGCCATCGTGGTCGCCGGGATGGACGGCGCGCTCCCGTCGGTGGCGGCCGGCCTGATCTCGCGCCCGGTCGTGGCCGTCCCGACCAGCGTCGGGTACGGCGCCTCCTTCGACGGGCTGGCCGCGCTGCTGGCCATGCTGAACGCGTGCGCTCCCGGAGTGTCGGTGGTCAACATCGACAACGGATTCGGTGCCGCTCTCGTCGCGCACCGCATCGTGCGGAACCGGGGCTGAGCCGGTGCGGCTGGCCTACTTCGACTGCATCGCCGGGATCTCCGGCGACATGGCCCTCGGTGCCCTGATCGACGCGGGAGCGAACTTCGACCTGGTCCGCGAGGAGCTGGCCAAGCTGCCGCTCGAGCCGTTCGACATCGAGGTGCAGGACGTCGAGATGAACGGGCTCCACGCGAAGCGGGTGGAGGTGAGGGCCACCGCCGCGGGAATCATTCGCACCTACGCCAGCATCCGCGCGCTCCTCGACTCGGCAGCCTTCCCTCCGGATGCGCTCGACCTGGCACAGCGGATCTTCCGGCGGCTGGCCGAGGCCGAGGCCCGAGTGCACCGAAAGGAGATCGACCTGGTCACCTTCCACGAGGTGGGTGCGGTCGACTCGATCGTCGACATCGCGGGCACCGCGCTCGCCCTCACCATGCTCGGGGTGGAGCGAGCCTTCTCCTCCGCGGTCCCCACCGGCCTCGGCATGACCAGGACCGACCACGGCGCGATGCCGATCCCGGCGCCGGCCGTGGTCGAATTGCTGCGCGGCGCGCCCCTGTACTCGAAGGGGGTGCCCGTTGAGCTGGTGACGCCGACCGGTGCCGCGATCCTCGCGGCGACGGTCGAGGGCTACGGCGAGCTTCCCCTGATGTCGGTGCAGTCCGTTGGGTACGGGGCCGGCAGCCATCGCCTCGACTTCCCCAACGTCCTTCGGATCCTGGTGGGCGAGGAGGCCGAGTCGCGAGCGACCGCCCCGCCGGCGCCTCGCGACTCGACGGAGGTCCTGCTCGAGACCAACGTGGACGATCTCAATCCGGAGGTGTTCGAGTACGTGATCGAGGAGCTGTTGGCCGCGGGGGCCCAGGACGCCTGGCTGGCCCCGGTTGTCATGAAGAAGGGCCGGCCGGCGGTCACGGTCTCGGTGCTGTGTTCCCCGGAGAGGGTGGACGCGATGCGGGCCATCCTGTTTCGGGA
>WNFY01003432.1_pt1 | contig 14838 bp, 10 predicted proteins | sample 5400091 | NCBI WGS metagenome assembly WNFY01 (sample SAMN13153364, study PRJNA577476) | soil metagenome | isolation source: 60 cm soil or saprolite under grassland replicate 1 | place: USA:California | collected 2016-06-15 | reverse complement strand
TGGAGCCCGGGATGGTGACCGAAATGTCGGCGCGCCACTGCTATTTTCGCGAGGCCGGTCTCTGGACGCTGGCGCACACCAAGCAGGCGGAGATCCTCGATGCCATCCTCGCCGGCAACGCGTTCTTGAGTCGCCTGGAAGGCGAGTGGTAGGGACAGCCGACCGCTTACGCGGCCGGCTGCGGCTGCACCGTCGGATCGGACTCGTCGGCGGCGTCTCGATCCACCACCCATGCGGCATTCGGACTGCGCTGCAGGCCGTGCCGCTCCATCAAGCGGTACAGAGTCGTGCGATCGACGCCGGCGATGCGCGCGGCCTTCGACATGTTGCCGTTCGCGCGGTTGAGGAGCCACGTCAAGTACTGCATCTCGAACTGCGCGATCACGCGTTCGCGGGCGTCGTGATAACTCTCCTCGAGCATCGTCGAGACGAGTGATGCGGAGTTCGGAGTGACGGTCGAGCGCGCGTCGGCGGTGAGCGGCAGATCCTCCGACCGGATGACCGCCCCGGGCTCGGTGAGCACGGCGACGTGCTCGATCACGTTCTGCAGCTCGCGCACGTTCCCCCGCCAGACATGGCTGCTCAGCGTCCGGATCGCTCCCTCGGACAACGTGGGCGATGCCTCGCTCTTTCTCCGGTGCCGCACCCAGTACGTCGACAAGAAGTAGTCGGCGAGGAGCGGGATGTCTTCAGGGCGCTCGCGGAGCGGCGGTACGTGGATCGGCACCACGCGCAGGCGGTAGTAGAGGTCTTCCCGCATGTTGCCGGCCTGGACAGCGGACTCGGGATCACCGTTCGTCGCCGCGATGAACCGGACATTCACCACCGCGTCCGTCGTTTCGCTGCCGACTCGCCGCACGACGCCATCCTGGATGACGCGCAGCAGCTTGGCCTGAATCGGCTTCGACATCTCGGCCAGCTCGTCGAGAAACAGCGTTCCGCCGTTGGCCGTCTCGAGCAGACCGGGTTTGTCGCGGACGGCACCGGTGAAGGCACCTTTGCGGTGGCCGAACATCTCGGATTCGAGGAGCGGCTCGGGCAACGCGGCGCAGTTGACGGGGACAAATGGCCGGCTGGAGCGCCGGCTGTGCTGATGAATGAACTGGGCGATGAGCTCCTTGCCTGAGCCGCTCTCGCCGGTAATGAAGACCGACGCATCGGTCGGCGCCACGCGCCCGGCAAGCTCGATGACTCTGCGAAAGGCGGCGGATGTTCCGAGCAGCGTGGCCTTAGTGCTCGCATCCTCGGCCCGCTCAGGATCCGCTTGCTGGTCGCGTGTTTCCTGACCGACGAGCACGGTGTGGGCTGCTCGGCCGATCATGATCTGCAGGTGCTGCGCCGCGAACGGCTTCGGCAGGTAATTCCAGGCGCCGAGACGCAGCGCCTCGATACTCGACTCGACGCTGGGGTTGCCCGTCATCACGATGACGATCGCGTCCGGGTTGGTGGCCAGGGCCGCTTGCAACAACGTCAGGCCATCGACCTGAGACATGTACAGATCGACCAGAGCAATGTCGAAGGGCCGCCGCTTGAGCAAGTCCAGGGCGTCGTTGCCCCGGGCGCATACCGTCACATCGTAGCCTTCATTGCGGAGCAGGACGGCGCAGGTTTCACGCAGCGTGTGTTCGTCGTCTACGACCAGCGTTCGGATCTTTGCTTTGGCTTCCGAGTCGATCGATAGCAGCGCGTTGACGCTACCGGTGTCGGAACCGTTTCCGCCGTGATGCGAGCCTATCGGTGTCGACATGTGTGTTCCTCCCGCCGACACCCTAAGCAGGGATCGGGCCACGCTTGTCGCGATCCCGCAGCACGGTCGCGACGGCGCATCAAGAAGACGCTGACTTGCGGATTCGCTGTAGTACGCCGGAGGGGTACAGAGTTCCATCTCGTTGTGGGCGGCGTCGTTGCGTGTATGTCGAAAGTGTTGCGGCGACGCAACATAGCCGTACGAACAAGGGTTTGGGGCGGTTCTACCAGCCGCCTCGCCGGCCCAGCATCACCGCAGGCGTGAGCAGCATGATCTTTAAATCCGACAACGCCGAGCGGTGACGGATGTACTCGAGATCGTAGTTCAGCTTTTCGCGGACATCGTCGATGCTCGTGTCGTACGCTCGGTTGATCTGGGCCCATCCGGTGATTCCTGGCAGGACCTGCTGGCGCCGCGGGTATTCTTTAATCTGCTGGCACAGGGCCGCAAAAATTGTGGGCTGCTCGGGGCGCGGGCCCACGACATTCATGTCTCCGCACAACACATTCCAGAGTTGGGGCAGTTCGTCGAGCCGAAACTTGCGCAGCACCCTTCCGATTGCGGTCACGCGGGGATCATCGGGTTGCGCCCACACTTCGCGGGACACTCCGCCGTTCACCTGCATCGTGCGAAACTTGTACATGGTGAACGTCTGTCCGCCGTCGTCGAAATGACGCCGGGCATTGCCTCCCGCGTTGCCTTCCGCCCGCCGATCGAGGCCGACGCGCCGCTGCGTGAACAGCACCGGACCACGCGACGTCAGCTTTATCAGGACGGCGATTGCCGCCATCACGGGCAGTGTTAGTACCAACGCGACTGATGCAATCACAACGTTGACGGCACGCCGCCCCCCGTCGCGCATCCGTGGCGTGAGCGTCGCGGTCCAATCGAGTTGTGGAAGCTGAGACGTCGTCATGCCGGCGTGATTCGCAAAGCGCGTGCCGACTTGGAGTTGCGGCCTTTGCGCGACATGGCGCGCACACCGCGGTGTTGGGCGCGCGCCACGGTGACCTGCTCGCGCCGCTTGGGGCGTGCCGGGTATAGGTCTTGCTCGTGTGGGTGGGTTAATGAATCCAAGATCTCTTCCGGCGGTCCGCGGCCAGGGCACGACGCCGCTCCTGCGCCGAGCCAGTCCACCACACATGCCGGCCATTCCCGAAGAAGAACCGGGCCCCGACTGGCGCCGCATCATGAGTGCGCTACTCCGTTTCAAATGGGTTGTGGCCCTCATGGTGATTGTTGGTCTGAGTGGGGCCGTCGCCGCCACGCGCGTGCTGCGTCCGATTTACCAAGCGCAGGCCAACGTGTGGGTTGACGTTCCGGACCGGCGCGGGGAAGCCGCGTCCGATGCGCGCGGGCCGATTCGCCAAAGCGCCCTGCTTGACGCCGATGCCTGGGTGGAGTTGCTGCGGTCCTACGTCGTGCTAGATCAGGTTGTGAAAGATCTGGGGCTCTATGTCGATGTGAAGCGCCCGAGCGACCGAGCGAGCTTGGACGGCTTCCGGGTGAATGACACGTTCACCCCTGGGGACTACCGCCTGACTGTCGGCGCCGACGGGCGGCACTACACGTTAGCCTCGGCGGCGGGCGCGGAGCTGGAGCAAGGAACGGTTGGTGACTCAGTCGGTAAGCGGCTGGGCTTCCGTTGGCTCCCGGCGCCTGGGAGTCTGGCGCCCGGCCGGACCGTCGAGTTGTCCGTGGTGCCGCCGCGCGATGCCGCGTTGCGGCTGGGCGAGCAACTGGACGTTCGGATGGACTTGAACAGCAACTTCCTGGCGCTGGAGCTGCGTGGCACGAACCCGGTTCGGATTGCCGGCATCCTGAACGCGGTCGCTCAGCGTTATGTCGAGGTGGCGGCACAACTGAAGCGTGAAAAGCTCACCGAGCTGACGAAGATTCTCGAAGCCCAGCTGGCGACGGCGCAACGGAATCTCGACTCGTCAGAAACCGCGCTGCAAGGGTTCCGCACGCGCACCATTACGCTTCCCTCTGATCAGCAGACGACCGGCCGCGGCACGGCGGCGGAGACTCCTGACCCAGTCCGCACGAGCTTTTTCGCGATGGCAGTGGAGCGCGACCAGCTGCGCCGCGATCGCGACGCGCTCGAGCGCTTGTTGGCGCAAGGCGTGAGTGGGGACTCCGGGTTACCGACGGATGCCCTGTCCGCGGTCGAGTCAGTACAGCATTCACCAGAGCTGTCGAATGCGCTCAAGGAGCTGAGCGACAAGCAGGCGACGCTCCGGACCTACCGGTACCACTACAACGAGGCCTACCCGCCGTTGCAGCATCTGGTGGGAGAGATCCGGGCATTACAGGGGCAGACGATTCCGACCCTCGCACGCGCGCTGGTGGCACAGCTCGCGACGCGGGAGGCGGAGCTGGGGAGGCAGGTGGACGCCTCCTCCCAAGACCTGCGCCAGATTCCCGGGCGGGCCATGGAGGAAGTCCGGCTGAGTCGCAACGCGCAGCTGAAGGAGCAGACGTACACGGCGCTGCAGCAACGCTTCGATCAAGCCCGGCTCGCCGCCGAGGCCACCGTGCCAGACGTGCGAATTCTCGATCCGGCAGTGGTGCCGCAGCGTCCGTTCAAGAACACGGCGCCTCGTCTGCTGCTGATGGGCCTCCTGGCCGGCCTCGTACTCGGCGTGGTGGGCGCGATCACGCTCGACCGCCTGGATCCCAAAGTGCGCTACCCCGAGCAGATATCGCGCGACCTGGGGCTGCCGATCATCGGCGCGGTGCCGCACCTGCGAGCGAAAGAGCCGGCTGAAGTCGTCGAAGCGCTGCGGGGCTTGCGTCTCGCGCTGATGAACGAGCACGGCCCAGGGCCCGTGCTCGTCACGGTCACGAGCCCCGGACCGGGTGACGGCAAGTCGTTCGTGTCGGGCAATCTCGCGCTCACATTCGCGGACGCCGGCCATCGCACGCTGCTCGTGGATGGCGATATTCGCCGCGGTTTGCTGCACCGCCGCTTCAAGCTCAACCGCCAGCCAGGGCTGGTCGATCTGCTCCGCGAGGAGGCGAGGCTCGACGAGATCATGCAGCAGACGGAGTATCCGCGGCTGTCCTTCATCGGATGCGGCACGCGCACCCAGCGCGCACCGGAGGTGCTGGGTTCAACGGCGATGACGCAGCTCATCGCCGACTTGCGCGGCCAGTTTGACGTGATCCTGATCGACAGCCCGCCACTCACAGCGGGCGTCGACCCATTCATTCTGGGGACGGTGACCGGCTCGCTGCTGGTCGTACTCCGGACCGGCCACAGCAATCGCGACATGATTGGGGCGAAACTCGAGGTGCTGGATCGCATGCCGATCCGGCTGCTCGGCGCCGTGTTGAACGATGTCCCGCGCGGTGCCGCCTACGGCTACTACGCGTACTACTCCTACTACCTGCCTGGCTACGAGGCCGTGGAAGAAACCGACGGTCGCCGTACGTCAGGTCCGCGAGTGGTCTAATGAAACGCTCTCTGTGGTCACTGACGATTGCCGCCGTCCTCCTCGCGATGTGCGTGGGAACCGCGGCTGTGCCGGCGCAAACCCCGGCGACGATGTTCCAGACCGGGGATCGCATCCTGATCCGCGTGGAAGATGACTCCGCATTGTCGGACACGTTCACCGTTGTGGCGGGGCCGGCGTTGCGGCTTCCCAACATCGGTGAAGTCTCGCTCGCGGGCGTGCGGCGCGGCGACGTCGAGGCCCATCTGACGCGTGAGCTGGGCCGCTACCTCAAGGATCCCGTGGTGCAGGCGCACGCTCTGGTCCGCGTCTCGGTCGTCGGCGAAGTGACACATCCGGGGTACTACGCCGTTCCCATCGACCTCGTGCTGGCGGATGCGCTGATGCTCGCCGGAGGCGCAACGCAGGCCGCACGTGTCGATCAGCTGCAAATCTGGCGGGGCAGCGCCTCGCTGTGGGGTGGGGAACGACTCCAGGCCGCGATTGCGCGCGGCGCGACGCTGGATGAGCTCGGCGTCCTGGCCGGTGATCGCATTCAGGTGCCGGGGAAGCGCGATCCGGAGTCCAAGTGGCGGGTCGCCGGCCTCATTGTCACGAGCCTCGCGACCGTCGTCACCGTGGTCGCGGTGACGCACCGCTAGGGCAGGTACACTCGCCCGAAGACCCGGCCGATGTAGCGCGCTCTTGACGTGCTCTGGCGCGGTGGGTTAGAACCCACCGCTCAATGACTCGCATGATGCGGTGGACGACCTGGATCGCGCTGTGCACTGCGCCACGAACGCTGTGCGGCCAGACGCCCGATACCACCAAACCGGTCACGCTGGCTCCGACCACGGTGTCCGTCACGCGCGCCGACCTGCCCCTCACCGAGATCCCGCTGGCGGTGCAGACTGTCGATCGCGCGCAGATCAGCCGGGCCAGGCCGACGTGGGGTCTCGACGAAGCGCTCGCGAGCGTGCCCGGCGTCTTCGTCGCCAACCGCTACAACTTCTCGCAGGATCAGCGGATCTCGATTCGCGGCTTCGGCGCGCGCTCGGCGTTTGCCGTGCGCGGGATCAAGATTCTCGTGGACGGCATCCCGCAGACGCTCCCCGACGGCCAAGGCCAGCTCACCAATGTCGAGCTCGGTGAAATCGATCGGATCGAGGTCCTGCGCGGCTCGGCATCAGCGCTCTACGGCAACGCGTCGGGCGGTGTCATCAGCATCTGGACGCAACCGCACGACGTCGCGCACGTGAATGAGGAGGCCCGCTTCGTGGCCGGCCGGTTCGACCAACGGACCGGCCGATCGTGGAATAAGTGGCAGACCACGACCAGCATGCGAGTGGGCAGCGGGACTGCGCTCGTGACCGTTTCGCGCCTCGATTACGAGGGCGAACGTGACCACAGCGCGGCGGACAACCGGGTGCTCAACGCGCGCGTGCAGCTGCCGATCGGCACGCGGTGGTCGCTCGCGCTGGTGACGGACGTCGGCGACAATCCACGCGCCGACAACCCCGGCTCGCTGACGCTCGCGGAGTTGACCGCGAACCGGGATACGGTCCCCCTCCTTAACCGCAATCGCAACGCCGGCAAAGCCGTGACACAGGTGCAGACCGGCGCCACGCTGCACCGCACCATGACGAACGGTGGCGAAGCAGCGTTCACGATTTTCGGCCTCACGCGCGATCTCACGAATCCGATCACCACGACCTACATCGATCTCGGTCGCGTGGATTACGGTGCCCGCGCCAGTGTCACGTATCCGCTTCCCGTTGGCACGTTGCGTCACCGCCTCACGGCGGGTTTTGATTTCCAACGCCAGCGCGACGACCGCAAGAACTTCAACTATCTCAACACTCCTGGCGACTCCGCGAAGCGGGATACGGTCCGCGCCCTCGACCAGCTCGAGCATGTGACCGAAATCGGGCCATTCGTGCAAAGCGCGCTCGAGTTGTCGCCAAGAACGACGCTGACGGCTGGGGTGCGCTACGACTGGGTCAAGTTCGGCGTTCAGGACAATCTGATTTTCACAACACCGACGGATACCAATCCCGACAATTCCGGCGCACGGCTGATGCATGCCTTTTCAGGTTCGCTCGGCATCGCCACGAACCCCTCCAGCAGCCTAACGCTGTACGGCAACATCGGGTCGTCGTTCGAAACGCCAACGACGACGGAGCTCGTGAATTCACCGTCGAGTACCGGCGGTTTCAATTCAGACGTGGGGTCGCAGCGGGCGTTGAACTACGAGGTCGGTGCGCGTGGCTCGCTGGGAGCGAAGGCCAGCTACACAATCGCCGTCTTTCAGGCTGACGTGCGAGACGAGATCGTCCAGTACGCAGCCGACCAGAACCGCGGGTACTACACGAATGCCGGCAGCGCGCGCCATCGCGGCGTGGAGTTGAGCGTGGGTGTCGCCCCCGTTTCGGGCGTGAGTCTCGCGGCTTTCTGGACGTATGCGGACTACCGCTACACGGAGTATGCATTCACGGTCGGGGCGGCCACGCACACGCTCGACGGACGCGCGCTTCCGGGCATTCCGCAGCACTGGCTGAATCTCATGGTGCGGGCCCAACCAGCCGCGTTGCGTGGCGCGTGGGCCGAGGTCCAGCAGAGCTACTCGTCAGGGTATTTCGTGAGCGATACACTGAGCACGCGCGCCGCACCGTGGTGGGCGACGAACGTGCGCGTGGGCTGGGAAGGCAAGGCCGGCAGCACGAGACTGGCCCCGTTTCTAGGGATCAACAACGCGTTCAATCATCTATATGTCAGCTCGGTGGTCATCAACGCCGCACGCGATCGCTTCTACGAACCCGCTCCCGGTCGCAACGTCTACGTGGGCCTTTCGGTCGGCGCCGGTCGCTAGGTAGCTTGGATCCATGACAAAATGTTCGAGCCTCCTCGCCGCTGGTCTCCTGCTCTCGGCGCCGGTTTGTGCGGCACAAACTTCCCCGGCGAAGCCGCAGATCGACAGCAACTGGCTCACCGTGGATACGACCGGCAAGACCGCGACATTCCAGCTCATCTCCGGACTCACTCCGCTCAACAGCGGTTTGAATTTCAATGGCTTCAACGACGGCAAGCTGACGCTGACCGTCCCCACCGGCTGGACGGTCGTGATCCGGTTCACGAACCACGACGCCAATCTTCCGCACTCCGCCGAGGTCGTCGACACGACGAAGCCGATGCCGGCGGGGCCCGTCGATCCTCCGGTGTTTGCACACGCCATGACGGCCAAACCGCTGACGGGCATCCCGGAAGGCGCGTCGGACTTGCTGCGGTTCGTCGCGAGCAAGGCGGGGTCCTACATGATCTTCTGCGCGGTGCCCGGCCATGGCCTCGCCGGGATGTGGATTCGCTTCAAGGTCTCTGCGACGGAAAAGCGGCCGACGCTCGTAGCCTCCTAGCTCAACGCCAGCGTCGGCGTGAACCCGGGCGCCCGGCGCGCCTTGGTCGCCTGCTCGAACGCGTACGCCAGCCGCAGTAACACGGGCTCGCTCCAGGCGCGTCCGTAAAACGAGACGCCGAGCGGCAGGCCGAGGTGGAAACCTGCCGGCACCGTGATGTGCGGGTATCCGGAAACCGCGGGGAACTGCGAGCTGCCGGCGCCGCCCCCACCGCCACCGCCCCCTGCCAGGTCGACGAGTGACGCGATGCCACCCGAGGGGCCGAGCATCGCGTCGAGCTTGTACTTGTCCATCGTGGCGTCGATGCCTTTTGCGCGCGTCAGCTCGATGCACTTGGCGCGTGCGTCGATGTAGGCCTGGTCCGTGAGAGGTCCCCGCGCCTGCGAGGCGATGAACGTCTCCTGCCCGAAGTAGGGCATCTCTTGGGTCTCATTTGCTGCGTTGAACGCGATCAGGTCCGCGAGCGTGCGCGGCTTTACGGCGGCGGGCATCGTGGCGAGGTAGGCGTTCAGATCCGACTTGAATTCGTACTGCAGCACGTCGCGCTCGTTCGTGCCCAGCTGGCCAGCCGTTTCGATGGGGGCGGGGTCGACAACGTCGGCGCCCTGGGCCTTCAGAACCGCGATCGCCTGCTCCAGCACCGTGTCCACGATCGGATTGTTGCCGGTGCGTGCCAGGACACCGATGCGTGCCCCCTTCAATCCGCTCGCATCGAGAAACGCGGTGTAATCCTTCGCGACATGCCCTTGCGCGTCCGCCGTTGCTGGATCACGCGGATCCACCCCCGCGAGCGCCGTCAGCAGCACGACGGCGTCGGCTACGGTGCGAGCCATCGGTCCCGCGGTGTCCTGGCTGTGGGCGATCGGGATTATCCCTGAGCGGCTCACGAGGCCCACTGTCGGCTTCACGCCGACGATCCCACACGTGTTCGCCGGGCTGATGATCGACCCGTCTGTCTCAGTCCCCACCGCGACCGCGCAGAGATTGGCGCTCACCGACACCGCCGACCCGGAGCTCGAGCCCGACGGCGTGCGATCCAGCACGTAGGGGTTCCGGCATTGGCGACCGCGGCCGCTCCAGCCGCTCGACGAGCGGCTGGACCGGAAGTTGGCCCATTCCGAAAGATTCGCCTTGGCGAGGATCACGGCGCCGGCGGCGCGCAAGCGCTCGACAATGGACGCATCCCGCGCCGCGAAGTTGCCCTCGAGTGCGAGCGAGCCCGCGGTCGTCTGCATCTTGTCGTGCGTGTCGATGTTGTCCTTGACGATGACCGGGATGCCGTGGAGGGGACCGCGCACCTTGCCGCGGTGCCGCTCGGCATCCAGCGCGTCCGCGATCGCGAGCGCTTCGGGATTCGTCTCGAGGACCGCGCGCAGGGTGGGACCCTGGCGGTCGAGCGCGGCGATGCGGTCCAGGTAGGCTTGCGTGACGCCGCGCGCCGTCAGTCGCCCGGCTTTCATGCCGTCCTGGAGCTGGGCAATCGTCGTTTCCTCGAGCGCAAACGCCTGCTTGCTTGCGCGCGCATCTGGTAGCACGGCGCCGACCACGGCGAGAGAGGCGAGCTCCGCGAATTCGCGGCGCGAGAGGGGGTTCGACGGATCACCCGGGGTCATTTTGGTCCTCGTCCTTGATCGACATCCTTCTCCCAATCGGCCAACGCGCCCTTCAACGCGACGACGATGTCGGGATGCCGCGCCGCGAGATCGGTGCGTTCGCCGGGGTCGTCGCCGAGATCAAACAGCAGGTATTGGCCGCCGTCGACCAGCAACTTCCAGCGACCGGACCTGACGGCCTGCTGCTGGCGATTGGGGCGATTGATGCGCCAGAAGAGCCGGCGTTCGACCACCGGGGAGTCACCCCGCAGGAGGGGCAGCAGGTCGATCCCATCCGGGTGGTAGCCCTCGGGCAGCGGTGTTCGAGTGGCCGCGAGGATCGATGCCGTGAGATCGAAGGTGATCGCTACCTGGGCTGACGTCTTGCCGGCAGGGATCTGCCCGGGCCACCGCAGGATGAGCGGCACGCGGATGCCCCCTTCCCACAGCGTCCCCTTGCGGTGGTAGAGGGGCGCATTGCGCGACAACCACTCACCGCCATTGTCATTGGTGAAGATCACCAGGGTGTTGTTCGCCAGACCGCGACGTTCCAGCGCCGCCAGGATCTCGCCCACGCCCTGATCGGCGCGCTCCAGCATCCGGACATAGTCCTGCCGTGTGGCCGGGACGGAATCGTCGGGCATCTGAACGAGCCGACTCGGCGACGTCCTCTCTGCCTTCGACGGGGGGGGACGATCGGGAGGCTCGAAGGGCCAGTGGACGGCGTTGTAGGCGACCTCGAGGAAGAAGCGGCCGTCCGCATGGCGGGTGACGAAACTCACGGCACGTCGTGTGATCTCGTCGGTCAGGTAGCCGGCGGGCTCGACCGGCGTCGTATTCTCGTACAGATCGGATTGCCCCGTGCCGGCCGCGTCGACACCGCTCGAGTAATAATCGTGCGCACCGCCCAGGAAGCCGTAAAACTCATCGAACCCATGGGCCATGGGCCCGAACTCGGGTTTGAAGCCGAGGTGCCACTTGCCGAAGAGGCCTGTCGCGTACCCGTTCGTCTTGAGCAGTGCCGGTAGCGAGGTTCCCAGGGCAGGCAGGCCGAGCTCTCGATCTGCCGGCCGCGCCAATGTGAGGACCCATTCGAAGCCGGCGCGCTGCTGGTAGCGGCCGGTGATCAACGCCGCGCGGGTGGGCGTGCACACGGCGCCATTGGCGTAGGCGTCGGTCAGACGCACGCCGTCGCGCGCCAGCCGATCGATGTTGGGCGTGCGCACGTCCGGCGCGCCGTAGCTCCCGAGGTCGCCGTAGCCCAGGTCGTCCATCAAGACGAGAACCACGTTCGGGGTAACGGCGGCGCGCGCTGGCGCTCGCTGGGCGCCGGCCGGCGCACTCACGCCGATCAGCAGCGCGCCGAGGATGGCGGTTCGATGGTGCATCGGGAGAGCCTATACCTGTCGGCGGGTGCCTGCAAGACTCTCGACTAGAACGCCCAGCGTGAGGCGCTCACGTGATCCACCGGACGGCCGCGAGCACCAGGAACAGCAGCGGCGCCGCTCCCTGGATGACCGCGCCGCGACGCATGGCCGGAGCAGAACCCGCCAGCACGACCGCCGCACCCAGCATGAACAGACAATTCCAGTACACGAGGGTCCACCCGACGCGCGAACTCCCGATCAACACGAGCGCGAGTCCCGCGAGCGTCCCGAGCGCGAGGAACAGATTGTAGAAGCCCTGATTGAACGCGAAGAGTTTGGTGGCGTCCGCTTGCTCGGGACTCTGGCGAAAGCGCGCGCGCACTTGTGGCGTGGTCCACAGGAGGCTTTCCATGCAGAAGATCACGACGTGCACCAGCCCCGCGGCGATGGCCGCCAGCCACATGATCGCGGTCAGCGGACCCGCTCGAACGGGACATTCAGAATCTGATACCGCTGCCAGTCCCGAAAGTCGAAGTGCCACCACTCGCTCGGGTTCACCGTGAACCGTTCGGCCTCCAGCACGCGACGCAGGAGGGCCCGATGCCAGCGTTGGCGCGATGTGCCGCCGGGATAATCGGACAGGGCCCGTGGCGTCGCTTCGTCGTAGGTCGACGGCATCTCGACCGGTGCACCGGTCGCCAGGTCGTAGAGGGTGAGATCCACCGCGGCCCCGCGGTTGTGTTTCGACCCACGCGCCGGATCGGCCACGAGCCAGCGCGACGCCGGCGGTGTCGCGTCCCAGAACACTTTCGTCACGTACCACGGCCGGTACGCATCGTGGATGAGAATCCCATACCCGAGCGGCCGCAGGACCCGCGCCGCCCGCACGAGGGCGAGCGCCGCCGGCCGCTGCAAGAACGCGCGGGCCGAGGAATAGACGACGGTGCCGAGGAAATTGTTCGTCGTGGCGTAGCGGATATCGAGTCGGATCGTCCCATCGAGCCTGGAGGGTTCCACCAAGTCGGGCGCCAGAAACGCGCCGGTCTCGGCGGGCGGCGTGAGCTTATGATCGATCCGGAGCAGCTCCGTCACTGAGCGAACGGGCTGCAGGCGCAGTTGTCCCCCGTCTGCCGGCCCCATCTGGAGACGCCGCAGGACGACCTGTCCCACCTGGATCTCGCCGGGCCGGAAGGCGATGCGGTCGGCGTCGTAGGGTCCGCGCCCAGAGAACGTGAACAGGGACTCCGCCGCCTGCGCGAGGCGCATGGGCGCTCGAGGCCGAAGCAACGCGACGAGCGCGCCGCCATCCTCATAGACGTACAGCGTGTCGTGGTCCGACGCGTACGCGCCGATCAGGCGCAGCCAGGCGCTCGGCGCGATCGCGGGTTTCGGCGGCAGCGAGTCGGGGAGGGAACCCTGCAGCAGCAGCGCAAGTGCGATCAACGAGTTACGCCAAACGTGAACACGGTCCGTGAACGATACGTCGCGCCGGGCCGCAGGATCGTCGACGGGAAGTTGGGGTGATTGGGCGAATCGGGAAAATGCTGGGTCTCCAGGCACAGACCGGTGCGGTGCGCGTACACGCGGCCGCCCTTTCCTTTAATAGTGCCGTCGAGGAAGTTGCCGGCGTAGAACTGCACGCCCGGCTCGGTCGTGCTGACATCGAGGGTGCGCCCGCTCGCCGGCTCCACGACGCGCGCCGCGTGCGCGAGCCCGGGCCCGCTGCGTCGGTCGAGCACCCAGTTGTGATCGTATCCGCGACCAAACCGCAGCTGCTCGTTGTCCTGGCCGATCCGATCGCCGATCCGCGTCGCAGTTCGAAAATCGAACGGCGTCCCCGCCACAGGGGCGATCTCGCCAATGGCAATCACGGCCGAGTCGACGGGCGTGAATGCCGACGCGTCGATCGTCAGGAGGTGATCGAGGATGGTGCCGCCCGGCGTGCCGTGCAGGTTCCAGTACGTGTGCTGCGAGAGATTCAGCGGGGTGGCTTTGTCGGTCGTGGCCCCGTAGTCCACGATCAGCTCATCGCGCGGGGTCAGGGTGTAGGTCACGCGCGTGACGAGCGTACCCGGGTAACCTTCTTCACCGTCCTTGCTCGTGTACTGTAGTGTGACGCCGGCGCCGTTGTCGGTCTGGAACGGCTCGCCCGTCCACAGGACCTTGTCGAATCCGCGGACGCCCCCATGCAGCGTGTTCCCTCCGTTGTTCTTGGCGAGGTGGTACGTCGTGCCGTCGAGGGTGAACTGCGCATTCCGGATGCGATTCGCGTACCGACCGACGATCGCGCCGAAGTACGGCACGTTGTTGAGATATCCCGCGAGACTGTCGAAGCCGAGCACGACGTCGTCGAGGCGTCCGGAGCGGTCCGGGGTGCGGATCGATGTGATGATGGCGCCGTACGTAATCAACTGCACTTCGATGCCGTGCGCATTCGTGAGCGTAAAACGCTCGACCCCGCGCCCGTCGGGTAACTGCCCGAATGGGGCGCGCGTCACGCGAGCGCGCGACGTGTCGCGCAGCACAAAGAGCACGGACGGATCAACCGGATAGCGACCGAAATGCGCACCATAGATCGCGAGGCCACCTGGCAGGGAAGGATCGACCTCCAACCTAACGATCATCTCACCGCTCTGGGCGCCCTCCCGGATCGCGTCGGCGGAGATCGGCACGCGTAGCAACTCCCCGTACGAACCTGCTTCGTACAGATGCCCGTCATGCGGCTGGGCGTGCCAGCTCAGGATGCCGCGCGAATCGGCCGGATCGTCGGGCAGCTCCCAGCGCCCCGCGGCTTGACCGTTCACGCGCACGCTGACCGCGCTGGGGAATTTCGTAACTCCTGTCATCGGATAGCTGTTGGGATTGCGGCTCGGATCGTGGAAGCCGCCGCCGCGCATGTAGTCGCCATTGGCCGCGGCGGTCGAATCGCGATCCTTGCCGTTCAGCCGCTTGGCTGATGCCTCGAGGAGAAACGTCGCGCCGGCGACGTCGCTCGCGGCGAGGCCCGCGGGCCAGGGAATCGCGTACTCGAAGAACCCACTCCCCGCGCCATTCAGTTTGCGATCGTCGAGCACGGCCCACTGCTTGAGCGTCCAGTGGCCATCGCGCACGGCGGTGGCCGGAACCCGAGCGACGCGGATGTCCGGACGGTCGGGCAGGATGCCCTCGACGACGAAGGTCGTAAAGTTGCGCTGCAGCACAGAATCTTTTGCATCGACGAGCCGCGTGGCCAGCACGACTGTCGCGGGCTCGTTCGGCAGCGTGATCGCGAGCGGTGCCAGGGGC
>WNFY01007574.1_pt1 | contig 14842 bp, 14 predicted proteins | sample 5400091 | NCBI WGS metagenome assembly WNFY01 (sample SAMN13153364, study PRJNA577476) | soil metagenome | isolation source: 60 cm soil or saprolite under grassland replicate 1 | place: USA:California | collected 2016-06-15 | reverse complement strand
GCGGCGAGCTCGAGCGCGCGGGCTTCGAGCTGCTGCACCCGGCGCGCACCGAGCCGTGGGGACAGACGGTGACCCGGCTTCTCACCGAGGATGGCCTGATCGTCGGCATCTCCTACGCCCCCTCGCTGCACGGCGAAGAACGAGCCTGACGCCGGGCCCACGCCCAGCCCGGCACCAGCAGCGCCGAGAAGCTGGCTCTCCTGGCCTCCCTGGCCGCGGATGGCACCGATCGAGGCAGCCCGATCCCGCTCGCCGATAAAGATCAGGATCGATCACCTCGCTGACAACCGGCATCGCGCTTCGCTGGAATCAGCACCTTCCGGGCCTACCGCTTGCGGTCGGCGTTCCACGGGACGATCTGGGCGCGGGTTCAGTTTTCTGGGGCCGAACGGGTGTGGCTTGAGGCTGCCTCCGTAAGGTCACTGTCAAGGTGGGTTCGGACGGCCCGGTATCCAGTGTTCACCCACACGAGGCTCGTCTTGACGGCGACTCGCATGCCGACCATGCTGCTTTCTCTGCCCTCCTGAACGCGGCGAGCGCGGCCGGGCTGTCCTCGAGCCGCCAGTCTTGATGGAAGATCCCGTGATGCTGCGCTTGGTCGAACCAGACGAGCCCGAGCAGGTGATCCTTGCGGACACCGGCGAAGAGGCTCGTGATCTTCGAGGGGCCTGCCGCAGGCCCGGTCGCGGTCTCCGAGACAAGGATCGGAGTGCGGGTGAACGTGCGGATCTCGGCGATAGTTATCCCGAACACTGACCTGAACGTGTCAGTCGGCCGATAGTAGTAGCCATCGATCCCGACGACGTTCACATATCTGCTCCCTGGCCACCAGCGCTTCAGCGGAGCGGCCGAGGCGTTGGTACTGTTCACCGTCCACAGCCACAGCACGTTACGGGCGCCAGCTTTGCGGAAGACCTTGACTACGTGCCGCCACGCCGCAACGAATACTCTCGGCCTCGTGTGCCCTGATCCCCAGGAGTACCAGGAGCCGTTCATCTCCGCGGCGAAGCTCAGGATCACCTGGTGCCCGTAGCGGCGCACGCTGGCTGCGTATGACCGTAGGTAGGTGTCCGAGTGGCCAGCGATGATGGACTTGAGGGTGACCCCGACCGGCTCGATCTGGACGAACGGCTCGGCGCCGTGCGCGTACGCCATGGCGGCGAACGTGGCCTGCCAGGGCTCGGGCCAGCCGCTGTAGAGCAGGATGATGCGCGGGTTGCGTCCGACGGCGGCGGCGAACCGCTCTACCGGCTTCCAAGTCGCCCACTCATCCGGTTCGAACACGCCGAGTTCCGGTGCTGAGGTGCTCAGCGTCGCGGCCGCGCTGTGCAGCGTCGGCGGAGGACTATGCCGGGGCAGCGCATAGGTCCAGGCGGCGACGGCGCAGGCGAAGGCCAGGCCGGCCGCGCTGAGCGCGGCGGCTCGTTTCGGCTTGCGGCGGTAACCTGCGATCTGCTTGCGTCGCACCGGGATGAGCCTGCCGATGGCTGACACGGCGTAGCCCGCGGTGACGATACGGACGAACAAGTACCAGCCGCCGGGGTGCAGGAACGCGTCGGCGGCCTTGTGGATCAGGTCAGGCACGGTTGCTGCCCAGGTGCCCCCAGGAGACGTCACTGCCGGTGATCTCGCTGATCAGCGCCCGCATCAGGTACAGCCCGTCGAACATGCCGTAGGCCCACTCAGGGACCAGGAGCAGCGCCAGCAGCATGCCCTTGAGCCCGGCCTTACGCACGGTGATGATCCGCTCGGTGTAGATGACCGACACCATCGCGATCACCCACGGCGGCATGCTCAGGCCCGGGTGCCGGTACAGCGAACCGCCGATGACCACCCAGCACGTCACCTGGGCGAGATAGCGCAGGTAGAAGAAGACCTGCTTGGCCCAGTTCGTCCAGGTAACCTTCGTCAGCCCGTAGTCCCGCAGCGCGGTGAGAGTGCCCGTCTGCCAGCGGAGCCGCTGCCGGAACAGGGCCCGCCAGGTCGGCATGATCTCGGTCGAGGCCGTGCAGCCCGGCGGGACGATGCACTTCCAGCCGAGGGTTTTCACCGCGAGGGTGATCTCGTAGTCCTCCGTGATGGATGGGCTGTGGTAGAACTCGCCGCGGGTGCCAGGCAGCGTGGCGCCCCGCTCGCGGCCGACCTCTCGCAGCACCCGGGCGCGGAACATCGTGCCGGTGCCAGACAGCACCCACAGGGAAGCGCGGCGGGGCACCAGGCGGGAGGCGCGGACGAACTCATTACGCTGAAGCTGGCGGAGGATACCCTTCTCATTCACCCCCAGGTACGTACCGCAAACGCCGCCAAGTTTGCGATCGGACTGGAGTGCGTGGATCGCCGATGCGATCCAGCCGCCGCTGAGCTGCGAGTCCGCGTCCATGAGCAGTACCAGGTCATTGCCATCCAGCATCGGCAGGAAGTGACGCAGAGCTTGGTTAAGCGCACCAGCTTTTCGCGCCGTATTGCCGACCGTAATAAATACCGTGACACCGTGCCGGGCAGCGATAGCCGCGGTGTCATCGGTGCAGTTATCGCACACCACAATGACATTCGAGGGAGGATAATTCTGCTCGCGAAGTGAGCGGAGCGTGGCGCCGATCGACGCCGCCTCATTGTGGGCTGGAATGAACACCGTGACGGTACAAGTCGCAGTACGTGCGGCGCGTGGCGGCTCAGCGGGTAGCGTGTCGACAAGCGGGGTCCCCAGGTCGATAAGGGCTTGCAGCGCCATCCGCTGCGCATAGGCTGACGGTTCCAGATCGGGGACGATGGCTGGCATGTTCGAGATAGTTGCCGCCGTCGCCATCACACTGTCTGGCCGGAGCGAACGGCCAACTCGCATGCGCGAGTCGGCGGTTGAATAGCTGGGCACTGATCGGGTCTCCTGCCGGTGCGGTCACATCACGGGCGGTCGCAGGTCTATTCGAGCTCTCCGGCTGCGAGATACCTGTCCGTTACTGTGCTCATCCTCAACTGGCATTGAGCACGGGTTCCGCACTCGGCTAATGATGAGCCAAGGTGATGACGACAGCAGCGATGATGATCAGATCCAGAATCATGACCGGCGTCGCAAGTGTTATGGTTTTTCTTTTCTGCGCCCGCTCTGGCCCCATCACTGCGTAATGACGCGCCCCGCTGAACGCTCCGCACCCCGCGCCGCGCTGTGCGTGGACTGCTTGGGCTGTGCGCGCTTTCGTACGCAATATTTTCATCTCGATTGACAAGGCCCATGTTCATGGCAACCGGCCGGTGACAGTCGCTGTCCAGGTGCCATCCGGCTTCAGTCGCACTCTGTATATGCCTGCGAAGCTCATAGTCACGCCCTCCCCTGGTGTGCTTTCTACATGTTCCCACCCTTTCACCAGCAAGGAACCCAAAATGACCAGTTCTGTTCGCCCGGCATAACTGACTCTCGCCAGGGCAGATCGGGATGTTTCTACGGCGAATCCAAGGTTCGAGTCCCGCACGTTCCTCGATGGGAGCTTCCGCGGGGCGTAGCAGCCGCTCATTCAGGTGTCACAGCGTCACCGGATGGCCACGCCTGACACTCGCGGCCCTCTGGCACCAATGTCACCGAAGCCACCCGATGGGGCCGGCTGAACCCCTGCCAACTGTCGTAGCGACAATCATCTTCCTGGGAATAACGACGAGCCTGGCCGCTCGCATATGGTCCTCATGGAAGCAGAAGTGGGGGGCCACGTTTGCTGTCCGCTGGCGCAAATTAGAAGCGGGATTCCGTGGCTGCACACCAGGAGGAGCGGCTTTGACCTCACGCGCAATGACGCCGGTCACCGACCTATCCAGATACCAGGCCAGTTCGGAGCACGGCACTTATGTGCGTATCTGGAAACGGTTGATCGATAGAGTTATCGGGAGCTTGTTGATCTTGATGGCTGCTCCGCTTCTGACGGTCGTGGCCATCCTTGTCCGAACGAGTCTCGGGTCCGGAATTATATTCCGCCAGCCCCGGATAGGTCTAAACGGAGTCCCGTTTACAGTATTCAAGTTCCGGACCATGCTGCCGGAGAGACGCCGGTCAGACGTACCGCTTGCTTTCCCGGATCGGCGTCGAACTCACAAATCGGTGGCTGACCCCAGGCATACGCCACTTGGCCGTTTCCTGCGGCGGTGGAGCCTTGATGAACTCCCGCAGCTATTCAACGTCGTCAAGGGCCAGATGAGCCTGATCGGACCGCGACCCGAGCTTCCCTCGGTAGTTGCGAACTACGAGCCATGGCAGCACAGGCGGCATGACGTCAAGCCTGGCCTGACCGGGCTCTGGCAGGTAATGGCGCGAGGCGACGGGCCCATGGAACTGAGGACAGACCTCGATATCAAATACGTCCAATCCGTCTCGCTCAATCTAGATCTTCGGATCCTTGCCGCTACGATGTCGGCTCTCATTGCAAAACGTGGCAACTGAGAACCGTCTCGTCCTGGCTCAGAAACGACAGGGAGGGATAGTAATGGAGCGCACGCTCGTAACGGGGGCTGGTGGATTCATAGGGCACCACCTCGTCGCCCGGCTCAAGCAAGAGGGACATTGGGTTCGCGGCGTGGACATCAAGCTGCCAGAATTCGGTGCGTCCGATGCCGACGAATTCGAGATTCTCGATCTGAGGCGCTGGGATGCGTGTCTTGAGGCGACACGCGGCATCGACCAGGTCTATGCACTCGCGGCAGATATGGGTGGCATGGGTTTCATCTCAAGCAATCATTCGCGCATACTGCACAACAATGCCCTGATTAACCTTCACACGATGCATGCTGCGGTGTTGAACGGGGCATGCCGTTACTTCTACAGCTCGTCGGCCTGTGTGTATCCGGAATACCTGCAGCTTGAGGAGAACGTCGTCCCGCTGAAGGAAGAGGATGCGTTCCCGGCCGCACCACAGGACGCGTACGGCTGGGAGAAGCTGTTCACGGAACTGCTCTGCGGCTACTACGCAAGTGACTACGGGATCGACACGCGGGTGCTTCGCTTCCACAACATCTACGGGCCGCTCGGCACGTACGAGGGAGGGCGCGAGAAGGCGCCCGCGGCACTCTGCAGGAAGGCCGCCCTTGCCGAGGATGGCGGCCAGATCGAAATCTGGGGTGATGGGAAGCAGACTCGGTCGTTCTGCTACATCGACGACTGCGTCGAAGGCATCGTGCGGACGATGCGGTCGGACTGCGCAGAGGTTCTCAACATGGGCACCGACCAGTTGGTCACGATCGACGAACTTGCGCACGTCATCCTCGAGCTGGCCGGCAAGAAAGACATCCGGATCCGGCACGTCGAGGGCCCGCAGGGCGTTCGGGGCCGCAACTCCGACAACTCCAAGCTGCTGGCAACGCTCGGCTGGGAGCCGCGGACCAACCTTCAGGACGGACTGTCGAGCACCTACGAGTGGATCCAGGCGCGAGTCAAGGGATGATGACTGCCACCCACCGTCGCGCCGGGACTGCCGTGCTCGCCGAACTGGCCGGATCGTGGATCACGCGCCGAGTGGACATCCTCGGGGTGGGGGTCAGCGCTATCGACATGCCGATTGCGCTAGAGCTAATCGACCAGTGGATATCCAACGGCGAGCACCAGTATGTGTGCGTGACGGGCGTCCACGGGATCATGGAGTCACAGCGCGACCCGCGACTCCGTGATGTGCAGAACCGTTCCGGGCTCACCACGCCGGATGGGATGCCGCTGGTGTGGGCCGGGCACGCTGCCGGAGCCCGGCCCATGGAACGCGTCTACGGGCCCGACCTCATGCTGGCGCTCTGCGATCTGGCGAGCGTGCGCGGATTCTCATCGTTCTTTTACGGGGGACGGCCGGGTGTCGCCGATCGGCTCGCCCAGCGCCTGCAGGACCTCTATCCGGGGCTGAAAGTAGCGGGCACCTACTCGCCGCCGTTTCGCGAGCCGTCCGCCGCCGAGGATGAAGACATCGTGCGGCTGATAAACGAGGCGAGGCCCGATGTCGTCTGGGTCGGGCTGGGAACTCCCAAACAGGAACTGTGGATGGCGGCACACGCCGCCAGGCTGGACGCCAGCGTCTTGATCGGGGTCGGTGCCGCATTCGACATCCACGCAGGGTTGTCTCCGCAGGCTCCTCGCTGGATGCAGCGATCGGGACTGGAGTGGGCGTTCCGGCTTACCCATGAGCCGAGGCGGCTGTGGCGGCGTTATCTGTACAACAATCCTCGTTTCCTGGCCGGTATGGCGATGGCGCCGCCGCGGCTCGTGACCGTATCACCCACCGCCAGTGACCTGCCTCCAGCAACGGGTAGCCCGCGCGTCTCCCATTCCGGGTCAATGAAGGGCGTATCCGATGACTGTGGCTGATGTGCTCCGGGCGGTCCGAGGCCGCTGGTTCTTGTTCCTTTTCTGCTGCATCGTTCCGGTCGCGGCGGCGCTGGCAATTTCCGGCACGTCCAAGCCGGAATACCTCAGCACGGCGGAACTGTTCATCGCGGCACCGGGTGCCGCCAGCACCCAGGACGCCTATCAGGCGGGCCTGCTCGCCCAGCAGCAGGCTCCGTCGTACGCCGAGCTGGCCACCAGCCCCGCGGTCATGAAAGCCGTTGCCGCCGACCTGGGCCTGGCCACCAGCCCGGCCGACCTTGCCGGGCAGGTGTCCGCGACCTCGCCGGCAAACAGCGTGCTCATCGACGTCACTGCGCAGGCAAGCTCGGCGGCAGGCGCGCGCAGCCTAGCCAACGCCACCGCCCTGCAGCTGGCCAGCACGGTGGCGCACCTATCCCAGCCGAAGCCAAGCACGCACCCGCAGCTCACGCTGACGCTGGCCAAGCCTGCGGTGCTGCCGGCGACGCCGAGCTCGAAGAAGAAGACGGACCTGGTCCTCGGGCTCATCGTGGGCCTGGCCATCGCGTTCACGGCGGTCATCCTGCGGGAGAAGGCGGACGGGAGACTGCGTACTGTCCAGCAGGCCCAGGCAGCCGCGGGATGCCGGCTCGTCACCGAGGTGGCCGGGCCGCACAGGAAGGCGGGCTCCCGGACCCCGGCCGGAGCGGCCGCGGCGGAGCCGTTCCGCAGGCTCTGCGTCCAGCTTGCTCCGCTGACGACGGCCAGGCGGGCCCGGAGCCTGGCGGTGGCGAGCCTGGTGCCGGGCGACCCCGGGCCGGTCGTCGCCGCCAACGTCGCGCTGGCCCTGGCGGAGGGCGGCGCGACCGTCGCCCTGGTCGACGTGGACCCGCGGTCCGAGATCGCGCGGTTCTTCGGTGTCGACGGCTCGGTGAGTGTCGCCGCTATCGTCGATGGCGTCACGCCACTTCGTGCTGCCGCGCAGCGATATGACGAGCGCCTCTTCATCCTGTCGGCCGGCACTGCCCCGCCGTATTCGCGGCATGTGGCGTGGCCGGCGCAGCTGAGCGAACTGGTTGGCCTGCTCTACCGGGAGGCCGACCAGGTGGTGGTGCACCTGGGCCCGGTTCTGGCCGATGCCAGGTGCGCGGAGTTGTCCGCGGCGGCCCAGGTTGTCGTTCTCGCCGTCCGTCGGGGCAAGGACCGGCAGGCGGAGCTCCGGCTCGCGGCGGAGATGCTGGGCACCGCCGACGCCAGGCTCGGAGCCGTGGTCCTGGCCAGCGGGCGCCTTGCCCCGATGACTTCGGCATTCCAGACGGCAGGACCGTTTCCGGCGGGGCTGCCAAGCGCCTCGGGCAACGGTTCGGGCCCGGTCGGGCCCGGACGCATGGCCCCGTTCCAGGCCCGTGTCGCAGGCGGCGGGTGATCGGTGATGGCCGACAGGAACAATAGTGCGCCAGCGCGCCGGGTGGTGGCCATCCTGACCGCGCACAACCGGCGGGAGATGACGCTGGCCTGCCTGCATAGCTACTTCTCACAAGATGCGCCCGGCACCGAACTCCACGCGGTCGTGGTGGACGACGGCAGCTCCGACGGAACCGGCGAAGCGGTGTCGGCCGCATTCCCGGCCACCGAGGTCATACGTGCAGCGGGCGACCTGTTCTGGGCACGCGGCATGGCCGTCGCCGAGGAGCGAGCCGTCCGGTCGGACCCGGATTACCTGCTCTGGCTCAATGACGATGTGCGGTTGTACCCAGACGCGCTGCAGCGGCTTCTGGGTGTGGCGGAGACCGGCCGAGAGCGTCCGCGTCTCATCGCGGGACCGGTTTGCGATCCCGGCACGGGCGCCACGACCTATGGCGGGCTGCGCCGGCGCGACTGGCATCCGTTGCGGTATTCGCTGGTATCACCAGCCGGCGCCCCGGTCACCGTGGACACGGTGCACGGCAATGTCCTGCTGGTCCCGCGTGAGACCTACCGGCTCCTCGGAGGCATAGACGGCGGCTTCGCACATTCGTACGCCGACAACGACTACGGCCTGAGGCTGCGGCGAGCCGGCGGGGAGAACGTGCTGACCGCCGGGCACGTCGGCACCTGCGCGCCGAACGACGTCATCGCGGCCAGCCTCGACCCGTCCCTCCCGTTGTCCGAACGGTGGAGGTTCCTGCACAGCCGCAAAGGCCGTCCGCTGGGGTCGCAGGTCCGCTTCCTACGGCGCCACGCCGGGCCTTTCTGGCCGATTTACGTCCTGCCCCCCTACCTGCGCCTCTTGGCGGGCCGTCCCTTTTCCGGCTACGGCCGGAGCAGCGTGAGCCACAGCCCGGCTGGATCCCCGCCATGAGCGGACAACTGCTGGCCGGGCCACAGGGCTTCTTCTACCTGGCGTGCGCCCTGATCTTGCTCGCCTCCGCCGTTATCGTGGTGGTGCTCAAGCCTGTCCTTGGCCTGTGGGCGCTGGCCGCCGTTTTCGCGACCGAAGAAGCCACCCCGATTCCCCTGGACACGTCATTGCTGCGGGCAGGCGCCACGCACTTGTACCCGGCCGACGTGCTTAGCGTCGTGCTGCTTCTCGCGACGCTCGTCTTCTTGATCCGGCGACCGCCCCCGGCCCGGATTATGGTGCCGCTTTCTGTGGCTGGGACAGTATTCGCCGTCAACCTATATCGCGGCGTGACACAATTCGGGCTCCAGCACGCCACGAACGAGTCCAGGGAATGGTTTTACTTCCTTGTCACTGTCGCCTTCGTGGTGACCGCAGGGCCCTGGGGCCCGCGGTTCTGGAAGCCATGGTTCGGACTGGCTGTCGCCGTGACAGGACTCGCCTGGCTGGGCCTGGCCCGGCACGGCCTCCATCCGACGACATCCACAATCATGATCAACGGCCAGCCAGTTGACCCTCGGCCGCTCACGGGCGCAGGCGCGATCGCGCTCGCGCTCGCGCTCATCGCGTTGCTGGGCAGTCGTGCGATTACGCCACGACGTAAGACAATCTGCGCTGCAGTCCTCGTGGGCACGCTCGTTCTTGTCCAGCAGCGGACGGTGTGGGTGGTCCTCGCCGTGGCGTTCCTGCTCTGGGCAGCGGCGAGCTTGCACCGGCGCAGCACGGCACAGCACCGGCGCCTGACCGTCATCGGCGTGGAACCACGGCGAAGAACAGCACGTTCGCGTGGCGCGTGGTCGGCTGGTCGGACCTGCTGCACTCGGACCACTCCGGAGCGGCCGTCGTGTTCGGCCAGCCCTTCGGAAGCGGCTACCTCCGAACGGTCCTCGGGACCGTCACCGACGTGGTACCGCACAGCTTCTACGTCGCCGCGTTGCTGCGGCTCGGGCTGGTCGGCCTGATCGCCATGGCCGTCCTGTACAAGAACGTATGGACCCAGCGGCGCGCAGCGGCGGCTGCGCTCGGCGTGTCACCTTTGACTGTCGCGCTGCTGCTAGTGGCGATGCTGGTCTACTCGATCACGTATGAGCCTGGCTTCATTGCAAGCTCGGTGATCGCCGGACTCCTGGCCTGGCAGATACAGCCGGACCGGGAGCCTGCGGCCGAAGCAATCGCCGGATACCCCGCTCCGCTGATGCAGGGGGGGCCGTGACCTCCATCGGCCGTGTCGTGATCGTCGGGCCGGCCTCGCCAGCGGCGCTCGCAGAACATCTCGGCGACCGCGACCGCGAACGAGGCGCAGCCATCAAGGGTCTGGCAGCAACACCTGTCAACACTCTGATCACAGCACTTCTCCGGCAGCAAATCGAAGTAGAACTCCTCACGTTGACGCCCGAGGTCACCGGTCTGCATCACTTGTCAGGCCCCGGTCTGGACGTGCGGATCGGACCCTACCGGAGCCGGGCGCGCCACCGCGCCAGGGACTTCTATGCGCAGGAGCGCCGGGCGCTCTCCGAACTTCTCGCCATGACATCAGGTGATGTCGTCCATGCTCACTGGACCTACGAGTTCGCCCTCCCATGTGAGAACGAGCGGCGGCCCGTGCTGGTCACCGCACATGACGCGCCGCTGACGATCCTCCGCCTGAAACCCGACAAATATCGGCTGGCCCGCACCGTGCTCGCCTACCGGGTACGACTGGGTATCCGCACGCTGTCCGTCGTCTCGCCGCATCTGGCGGACCGGTGGCGTCGGGAGATGGCCTACCGCCGCCCGATCCTGGTGGTACCGAACATCGCAGTGGGCCTGCCGCCTGCCGAACGCAGTACCTCCCCGGGACGGCATGTCATCCTCGACGTTTCACAACAGGGCAAGCTCAAGAATGTCAGCACACTGATCCGGGCGTTCGAACAGGTGCGGCGGCAGCGCCCTGACACGGTTCTCCGCCTTGTTGGTCCTGGACTGGGCCCCGACGACGAACTGGCGCGTTGGGCTACGGCGAACGGTCTGGCTGCCTCGGTCGAATTCATCGGACCGGTCGATCAGAGCGCGATCGCCGACCACCTGGCCGAGGCCACTGTCTTCGCGCACGCCGCACTGGAGGAAGCCCACCCCGTGAGCGTGTGCGAGGCCATGTACGCGGGGCTTCCCGTACTCGGCGGCCGGAACTCCGGCGGCGTTCCCTGGACGCTTGACGGCGGCCGGTGCGGAATCCTCGTGGACGTCCGTGATCCCCACGCCATCGCGGGGGGCATCCTGCGGCTTATCTCGGATCAGGGACTGGCCAGGCAACTCGGTACCGCCGCCCGGCACCGCGCTGCCACCGCCTTCAGCGCCGACGCGGTCACGAACGGCTATCTCGAGGCGTACGCCGCGGCAGCGCGTGAGCAGGCGCCGGTAAAGGTCTCCCGCCTGGCCGGAAGGCCTCTGGACAAGCAGGCCACATGAGTGCCACCACCGCCGCGCACGGCCGGCCTGGCCGCGTCGCACGCCAGCGCCGGGTTCCGGACTGGTCGCTCACCGCCCGCGCGCTGAACGCGGTCGGCTGGAGTTACATATCAGGATTCGCATTCTTGCTGGCCCAGGTCGGGTACACCGCCTTCACCGCACGGCTCGTCGGGCCGTCGGTGTTCGGCGGCTATGCCCTAGCGCTCACCGTGGTACAACTCGCTGGCCTGTTCGGTGCCGGCGGGCTCGCCAACGCGGTGATGCGGGCGCACGAACTCACCGATCGCGGCGCTCGGACCGCCCTGTCACTTGCCGCAATTACCGGGTTGCTGCTTTCGGTCGCACTAGTGGGGCTGTCCGAACCCATTGAGCATTTGTTTCACACCCCTGGCACCGCGCGGGCGCTGCGGATTCTCGCGGCACAGCCACCGCTGCTGGCGGTCGCCGGGGTGTCGTACGGCCTGCTGCGGCGGGCCCAGCGATACAAGGCCGCCTCCCTTATCGACCTCGTGTCCTGCCTGAGCGGGTTCGCCGTGGGAGCGGTCGCCATTGGGGCGGGCATGGGCGTAGCCGGGCTGTCGCTGGGCCAGGTCGCCCGTGGCGCGGTTGCCATGGTGGTGGCGTTGTCCTCGGCGCGCATTTCGCCCCGTCCCGCCCTCGAGCGGGCTCGGGTGAGGGAATTTTCCGCGTTCTCCACTCAGGTCACTGGCCAGAACCTCGGGCATTACGCGATCGCGAACCTGCCGCTGTGGTCCGTTGCCAGGCTGGCCGGCGGCGCGGCGACGGGCCTGTTTTCCCGTGCATACCAGGTCATAGCACTGCCCACGGACCAGTTCGCAACCGGGCTGATGCGCGCGCTCTACCCGCTCTACCGAGAGGTGAGCACGAGTACGGATCGCATGCGGCGGGCCCTGACCGAGGCGCTGGTCCTCACCAGCGGTGCCTGCGTAATCATCTTCGGCGCGTTGGCCGTATTCGTGCAGCCCGCCACAATTCTCCTGCTCGGCGCGCGCTGGCACGCCGCGGCGGCAATCACCCCGTTGCTGTGCGCGTTCGCGGCCGTCAACACCCTGTATTCGGTCCTGGCATCGGCCGCCGAGGCCCAGCGCTGGATGGGGATGATCTGGGCGACGCAGCTCGTGTTCCTGGCCGCTATGGGCGGCTCGCTGTTCATCGCCCACGGTCGCCTCGGCCTCACGACAGTGGCAATGGTTTCCGCGGCCGCGGTTTCGCACGCGTTCATGGTGGGGTGGCTGGCGTTGCGAGGGTGGTTGCACATCGGCGAGGTGGTACGGGCCTATTCGGCCCACATAGCGGTCGGGCTGGCCGTGGCCGTCATGCCGCCTCTGGTGGCCCATGTGGCCGTCGGTGGTTCTGCGGTTCCCGCCTTGTGTGTCCGCGCGGCGGTGCTAGTGGCGGTGGCGGTCATGCTGTGGGCATTCCGCAGCCGGGTGCCCGGCATCCGGCTGGGGATGCTGCGGCTGCGCGGGCTTCGCCCACCGTACGTTCCACGGCACCGCCGTACGGCGGTGCCGCAGTAGCGAAAGGAGCAAAGGGTGCGCGTCGCATTCCTGGACGGTTCCCTGCTGGAGTACCGGCTGCCATTCCTGGCTGCGCTGCAGGAACACGTCGACAGGCTGGGAGTGTTCGTGGCCGGCCGCGGCTTCGACCTGTCCGAGGGTCAGCTTCGGGCATCCGGGCTGGACGTGTCCTACCTTCGGTCCTTCTCGGTCAACCGCACGCTCCGCTACCCCCTAGGTTTCGGCGAGGTGGTCCCGCTAGAGATGCCCTGCAACGTCGTCCACGTGCTGTCCCGTTTCCGGCCAGACGTGGTCATAAGCGGCGAGATGGGGCTTCGTACCCTCCAGGCCGCGGCGTACCGCCGGATGCATGCGGACTGCCGGCTGGCCGTCTGGGCCCGTCTGTCCGAGTATTCGGAGGCGGGCCGTGGGACCCGCAGGAAAATAATCAGGAAGGCACTGGTTCGCAACGCCGACGCGATCGTCACCAACGGGTCGTCAGGCCGCCGGTACCTCACCGGGCTCGGCGCTGACCCGTCGCGGGTAAATGTCATCCATCAGGCTTCCGCGCTGGACATACAGCCGCGCTCCCGCCGCCCCGGCACGCCACGGCGGCTACTCTACGTGGGCAGGCTTGTCACCTCCAAGGGGCTGCACCTGCTGCTCGCCGCCCTGGCACGGTATCGCGTCACATCATGGACACTGACAGTCGTCGGCGACGGGCCCGAGCGCGAAAAGCTATGCGCTTACGCCGCGCGGCAGCACCTGCCTGTCCAGTTCCGCGGATTCGTTCCGCGCGCGGACCTGCCCGAGTTTTTTGCCGATCATGATGTGTTTGTCTTCCCCACCCTGAAGGACGAATGGGGCCTGGTGGTCGGGGAGGCGCTGCGCGCCGGCCTGCCAATCGTGGGGAGCGTCTACTCGGAGGCAGTGTGCGAAATCGTCAAAGACGGGATAACGGGGTGGACGATGAGGCCGGATAGACCGGAGTCGCTCATGGCCGCACTGGACCGCGCATTCGCAGCCACGTCTGAGGATCTCCTACGCATCGGCGAATTGGCGCCGGAATCGGTGCAGCGGCTCACCCCCGAGGCGATGGCCGGCCAGTTCCTCGATGTTCTTCACAGTGTGCGCGCGACCGGCGCGCCCGCTCCGCAGGTGGTGCGCTGACATGCGGTCGGCTTTCGTCCCGCCGGTGTGCGCGAGGCGGCTCTGGTGGTGACCGGCGCTGCATGACCCTGTGCTAGGCGGACCAGCAAATTCTCATATCTCAGGGGAGGAAAACATGCCTCAGCTACCGTCGCCGGTCACTGACTCAGCTACGGCACCGCCATGCGTTACCGGGAACCAGCCAGACTCCGTGAGGGCATGGTGCACTGCCCTTAACTTCCGAGAGATTTGTCCCATTGCGGGAGATTTGACGGCGTGATCGTGATGGTATAGCTGGCTTCCTCGGTGTGCCTGGTGCGCCGCTCGGCCGGGGTACGGCCGGAGGTTCGTGTCCGGCCGGCGCGATTCCTGGGATGGGCGGTGATGTCGGCGAGCAGGCGGCCGAGGGGGTCAGCGGGGGGCGGCCGCAGTGCGGGCAGCGGGTATCGGCGTGGACGTGGGCGCGGACCAGGCCGAGCACGGCGGTGAAGCTGATTTCGTCGGGGTCGATGCCGGCCAGCGCGGCGGCCCGGGCGGCCAGCGTCGCGATCATGTTGTGCACCAGCAGGAACGCCCAGGCCTCCTGGCGGGCCAGGGTCACCGACTGCCCGCGCAGGACGCGCCTGGCACCGCGCAGCGTCTTCTTCAGGTGCAGGTAGGCGATTTCCACCTTTATGTTGGCTCGTGATCGTGTCTCATCGGCCTGCTGTTATGTGACCACCTCACGTGTCTCGCGTCTTCTCTTCGATGCCGTCTTTTACTAGCCCGGCCGGCCGGACACCCGCATCGTCTGGTGCATACATCCAGTGAGTCTTTTGTCCGATGAGACACCTCGACAGACCACATAACCACGGGCCAGCGCTCGGCGTACAGTGCGGCGATCCCGGCGGCGGGGAACGCGGCGTAGTCCAGCAGCGTGGTCAGCACCCGGATGACGGAGGTCTTGACGCGGCCGCTGCGGGTGCGGGTGGTCACGGTGAACTGGACCAGCCGGGCGACCGTGTCGGGCAGGCGCGGCGCAGTCCCGCCGGCGATATCGCG
>WNFY01004697.1_pt1 | contig 14844 bp, 15 predicted proteins | sample 5400091 | NCBI WGS metagenome assembly WNFY01 (sample SAMN13153364, study PRJNA577476) | soil metagenome | isolation source: 60 cm soil or saprolite under grassland replicate 1 | place: USA:California | collected 2016-06-15 | reverse complement strand
GCTCGGAGGTCGAGAATTGCAGGCTCGTGCCGTTGCCGCCCGAGCCGTAGGTGAGATTGCCGGGGTTCGCCCTGGCGTAGGCAACCAGCCCCTGCATGGTGCGGACGGGCACCGACGGATGCACGGTCACGACCGCAGCGTGGCCCACCGTCTGCGACAGCAGCGTGAAATCCCTCAGGGGATCGTAGCCGACGTTGCGGTCGACGAGCGGGTTGATCGTCGCCGACGCGGGCGAGATCGCCGCCAAGGTGTAGCCGTCGCGCGGCGAGCGCAGCATGCTGAGGATCCCGATCTTCTGCGACGCGCCGGGCCGGTTCTCCATCACGATCGGCTGGCCGAGCAATTTCGACGCCTCGGGCGCGACGATGCGCGCGACGATGTCCACCGGGCCGCCCGGGGCCGTGGGCAGGACCAGAAGAATGGGCTTGACGGGAAAGCTCTGCGCGTGGCTCGCCATCGCGTAGGCGAGGCTGCAGGCAAGCGCGGCGACGGCGCGAGCGAGCACACGCTCGAACGTCGGGGGCTTCGTCATGAATGCCCTCCCCACGTTTTGCATGACAGCGCGGATAATCATCCGTTTCGCCATTCGACGCAACTGCCCACGGTGTCCGGCGCACTGTCGCCCGACAAGCGCTTGAAGAATTCCTTCACGTCTCCCTCGATAGTACACTTCCCCCCAAACGCGGAAATGGCCCTTCCAACTGGACTTCTCCACAATCTAGCGGCGCTCGCCTGCAGCGCGGCCCTCGCCGGCTGCGTCGCCGTCTCGATCGACGAACTGCTCGCCTCGACAGCGATCGTCGCCGAGCTCCCGCTCGAGAGCGGGACGCTGATCGAGGCGGCGCGGTTCTCCGCAGGCCACGCCGGCGAGTCGCAGCCCGGCTGGGGCCGCTTCGTCGTTTCCCCCTTCGCGACGAAGAGCGAGTATCGGCTCGTCGAGAGCGACCGTGGCATAGTGCTCGAGGGGCGCGCGGACGGCTCGGCCTCGGGGTTCTACCAGCGCATCCGCATCGATCCGGCGCGGCATCCGGTGATCGAGTGGCGCTGGCGGGTCCTGCAGACGCCGGGCCAAACCGACCCCCGGGTCCCCTCTCGCGACGACTCGCCGGCGCGCGTGATCGTCGCCTTCCATGGCGACGTGAAGCGCCTGGACTTCGGCGAACGCTTCGCGCTCGCGCTCTACAACGCGCTCACCGGCGAGAAGATGCCGTACGCGATCATCATGTACAGCTGGACGAGCGACGCCCCGGTTGGCACCATCACGCCGAACGACCAAACCGGGAAGATCCAGACGATCGTCGTCGAAAGCGGCGGCGGCATCGGTGAGTGGCGCGAGCTCAGGCGCAACGTGCTCGAGGACTACCGGCTCGCCTTCGGCGAGGAACCGTGGGACATTGTCGCGGTGGGGGTGATGACCGACGCGAGCAACACGCACGGGAAAGCCAGGGCGCAGTACGGCGATATCAGCTTTCGGCCGGAGGAGTGACGGTCGACGCGGCGGCACTAACGTGCCGCGGTATCGCCCTTTCCTTCGGGGCGGGGGTCCTGTGATGGCTGCGCCGGCAAGCCGCTCTGCGCCGGAGCCCGGCGCATCGGCACGTACCAAACCGAGGGTTTGATGCCGCCGCCCTGCGGATAGAGCTCCATCAGGTCGTACACGGCGCGCGGCATCTCGGTCGAGACCTTGAGCCCGAGGAGGCGCGCCGCCTGTACGGTGATCGGGAAATCATGCGTCCAGCGGCCCTCGGACAGCGCGGCGGCGACCTGCAGCGCCTGCTTCTCGGGCATGTGCTTCAGGAGGACCTGGATGACGAAGCTCGCCACCTGCACGCGTGCTTTCTGCGCGATATCGGCGAGGATGAGCACCTCGTCCGAAACGTGTCGCGGCCCCTTGATCGCCACCGCTTTGACGATGGAGGCCGCGGGCATGTCGCCGATCTGCGGGTCGACCGGCCCGAGCACCGCGTTGGCGTCCATAACAATCTCGTCCGCGGCGAGCGCGATCAAGGTGCCTCCGCTCATCGCGTAGTGCGGCACGAACACGGTCACCTTCCCCTTTCGCTCGACCAGAGCCTTCGCGATTTGCTCCGCGGCGAGCACCAGTCCGCCCGGCGTGTGGAGGATGATGTCGATCGACTGCTCCGGGGGCGTGAGGCGGATGGCGCGCAGCACGGCCTCGGAATCGTCGATGCTGATGCTGCCTGCGACCGGGACACCCAACAAGCTCCCAACGTCCTGGCGGTGGATCATCGCTATCACCCGGGAATTGCGCTCCCGCTCGAACTGTCCGAGAGCGGCCGCGCGCTGCCTGTCGACGCCGCGCGAGCCGGCCAGCTGCAGCAGGATGATGACCACCAGAAGCAGCCAGAATGCGGCGCGCGCGAGATTCGCGAGGTGCTGTGACCAAAGACGCGCGGGAGTTTCCATCGTCGGCAACTGAAATGCCGGGGAAAGCCTACTCCGAGTCGGCGCGTTTGTCGCTGTGACCGGGTCGCTGAAATGAATTCTTACAATCGAGTCATCGGGTTCGTCAATCCGGGTTCAACCACCACCGCCGGCCGTGCGTTCTTGTAAGTATGAGACGTATACTGTTGGTGCCGGTGTCGATCCGTAGGGAGGAACGACGCGCCCGCCTTCGCTTGCGATAGGAGGTGCCGATGAAAGCGTTCTTCGAACATGCGGCAAAGCAGCTGCTCGTGCTGCTCGTTTCGGCGTCGGTCGCCTTTGCGCAGACGCAAGCGCCCGCCCCGCGCAAGGCCGCGGCCACGCAGCAGGAGCTCGATCAGATGCTCGCGCCGATCGCGCTCTACCCCGATTCGCTGCTGTCGCAGATCTTCATGGCCTCCACCTATCCGCTCGAGGTGGTGGAGGCGGCGCGCTGGTCGAGGGCGAATCCCGGCCTCAAGGGCGAGGAGGCGGTCAACGCGGTCGAGCAGAGGGATTGGGACGCGAGCGTCAAGTCGCTGGCCGCGTTCCCGCAGGTCCTTGCGATGATGGACCAGCAGCTCGAGTGGACCGCGCGGCTAGGCGACGTTTTCATCGCGCAGGAGCCGCAGGTGATGGAAACGGTGCAGAGCCTGCGGCAGAAGGCGTATGAAGCCGGCAATCTGAGATCGACTGAGCAGGCCTACGTGGTCCAGCAGGGGGACACCTTCGCCATCGAGCCGGCAAGCCCGGAAATCGTCTACGTGCCGTACTACGATCCGCGCGTGGCGTACGGATCGTGGTGGTGGCCGGCCTATCCGCCCGTCTATTGGGCGCCCTGGCCCGGCTATTACGTTTACCCGGGATTCGCTTTCGCCTGGGGCGGCGGCATCAGTGTGGGCGCGGGATTTTTCTTCAGCGCCTGCGACTGGCGAGCGCGCCACGTCACCGTCGTGAATGTCACCAACGTCGTCGTGAATCGCTCGGGTGTAGTCAACCGGCCGGGGCCCGTGAGAACCGGGCAGCCGGTCGTATGGCAGCACGATCCCGGGCACCGCCGGGGCGTTCCGTATCACATCGCGTCGGTGCAGCAGCGCTTCGGCGGCGCTACGGCCGCCGGCCAGCGGCGCGAATTCCGGTGGCAGGATCCGGTCGTCCCGGCAACCCGCAACAGCTCGCTGAATCGGCCGGAGGTGCACGAGGCGCACCTTCGCCCGAATCCGCGCAGGCCGGACGACGGGCGCGCAGGCCGCCTTGGCGCTCGAAGCGGCTTCTCCGCCAATCCCGCCGTCACGCGAAGCGTCGAACCGCGCCCTGAATTCCGCGCTCCCGTGAGCCGCCCGCCTGCGGCACCTGTTGCCGCGGCTCCGCAGGCGCGTCCGGGCCCGGGCAACGTTCCTCGCCCGGCGCCGCAGCCCGCCGCCGGTCGCACTCCGCAGCCGCAGGGCTTCACCGGTCGCGGGCAGGCGGGAAACCGCCCCGCGCCGTCCGCACCGAGAGCGCACGGCGAAGGGCACAACCGCTAGATCGCCGGAAATCGTCGCCACGCGGAGCCGGACGGCACCCGGACGACTCCGGCTTTTCGTGGCCGCTCGATCGAAGTTGCTGGACGTTTCCCTGGGTCCCCAGTCGAACCACGTAGAATGGCCGCAAGAGGCTCTTGCGCCCGCCAAGGCCCCGCTATTTCAACCCAGAGGAGGCAATCCCATGCGTCATTCGGTTCCGTTTGCACTGGTTCTCGCGGCACTCGCGTTCGGCGGCCCCGCCTTCGCGCAGAAGCAGACGGTGAAGATCGTCTACATCGGGCCGCTGACGAGCGGGGTGTCGGCGAACGGCATCGGCGGGCGCAACTCCGCCGACCTCGCGGTGCGGCTGCGCAACGAAAATCCCAGTGCGAAATACCGCTTCGAGCTGGTGAGCCTGGACGACGAGTGCAAGCCCGACACCGCGGTTCGCGCCGCGACCAAGGCGGCCTCGGACAACTCGATTATCGCGGGCGTGACGCACTACTGCTCGGTGACCGCCATTGCGACGGTGGACACCTATCACAAGTTCGGCTTCCCGGTGGTGGTCTGGGGCGCGGTGCTGCCCGACATTACCTACCGCAACAAGTACGCCGAGGTGCATCGCGTCAACGGCACGATGATCAACCAGAACGAGGTCGCAGCGCAGTTCATGACCGGCATGAAATTCAAGCGCTGGGTGATCATTCACGACACCACCGACTACGGCAAGGGGCACGACAAATACTTCACCCAGTATCTGACCAAGTTCGGCGGCGAGGTCGTCGGCCGGTTCGGCGTCACCGCCGACCAGCAGGACTTCACCGCGGAGCTCACCAAGGCCAAGGAGCTCAAGCCCGAGGTGATCTACTTCGGGGGCCTCACGCCCATCGGCGTGCGCATCCGCTCGCAGATGGAGCGGCTTGGCATCAACGCGGTCTTCGAGGGAACTTCCGGCATCAAGTCGGACGCCTACATCGAGGGTCTTGGCAAGCAGTTCGCCGAAGGCTCGCTTTCCTTCATCGAGGGCGCGCCCTGGGAAAAGCTCCCCGGCGGCCTGTACTTCACCGGCAAGTACGCGCAAGCCAAGTACGACCAGGGCCCCGAGGCCTACGGGCCGTTCGCGTTCGCGGCGGCGAACCTCGTCATGGACGCAATCGAGAAGACGGGCCCCGACCGCAAGCGCGTGATCGGCGAGCTGAACAAGACCCGCGACATGGACTCGATCATCGGCAAGATCACTTTCGACGACCACGGCCAGAACATCGTGCCGCTCATCACCAAGTACGTGGTGCAGGACGGCAAGTGGGTGGTGTGGGAGGACAGCGAGTACGCGACGGGCAAGCGCAAGCTGAAGTAGTGAAAGGCGGACCGCGTGCGCGGCCGCTTTATTTCCGCCGATTCGAAGGGACGCCGCCGGCGCCCTTCAAGCGGCGGGTAAGCCGCTCTCATGGACTTCGGCGTTCTCGGCCAGTACGTCGCCAACGGCCTGATGCTGGGCGTGATCTACGCCATGGTAGCCGTGGGCTTCACGCTCTTCTTCGGCGTGCTCGACGTGATCAAGTTCTCCCACGGCGACGTGCTCATGGTCGGCGCCTTTGCCGGCCTGGCGACTTTCATCGGCGCGCAGGCGATCGGCGTCCAGTCGGCCGTCCTGCAGCTCGCGGCGGTCGCGCTCGTCGCCCTCGCTAGCACAGCGCTCCTCGGCGCGCTGATCGGCAAGTTCCTGGTGCTGCCGCTGCGCTCGGCGCCGCCGTTCAACACGCTGCTCGTTACGCTGATGACGGGCTCGGCATTGCGCGAAGCGGTGCGCCTCTTTTATCCGCAAGGCGCGAACCCGAAGCCTTTTCCGCGCCTGCTGCCGCAGGACTCGCTCGCACTGGGCTCGTTCTCGCTGCGCCTCGACAGCGCGCTCCTGCTCGCGGGCGGCCTCGCCGCGATCGTAGCGGTGCACCTCGTCATCACGCGCACGCGCCTCGGTCTCGCCGTGCGCGCGGTGGCGCAGGACGCCGAGACCGCGCGCGTCATGGGCATCGACTTCGAGCGCGTGGTGCTCGCGACCTTCGCGCTCGGCTCGGCGCTCGCCGCTCTTGCCGGCATCATGAACGGCCTGTACTACAACGAGATCAATTTCGGCATCGGGCTCTGGCTCGGCGTGATCGGCTTCTCCGCGGCCGTGGTCGGGGGCCTGGGCAACATCTACGGCGCCATCCTCGGCGGGTTTCTCTTCGCGGCGCTGCAGACCGTGGGCGCGGTGCTGCTGCCCGCGGTGTTTTCCGATCTGCCCTCGGCCTACAAGGACGTGTTCGCGTTCGCCGCGGTGATCGCGCTGATGGCGTGGCGGCCTACCGGCCTGATCGCCGAGAAGACCGCCGAGCGGGTGTGACGTGCTGAGCCGGCTCCTCGGCCCCCGCTCGAGCGTTCCGGCGCTCGCCGGAATCGCCGGAATCGCCGCGTACGGCGCGTTTTTCCTGCATGCCGAGTCGCAGGAAACGGTGCTGGGCCTGGTCGCGCTCGGCGTCGCCGGCATCGCCGTGCTCGCGTGCCTGGGCTGGAGCGCTCGCGTGCGGGAATCGCTCGCCGCGCATCCCGCCGCCTCGCGCGCCGGCATCGCGCTCGCGCTCGCCGCGATCCTCGCGCTCTTCTGCGACCAGCACTTCCCGATGCTGATGCTCGCCTCCGTCCTGCTCTACGCCGTGGCCTGTTTCGGCCTCACGGTGCAGTTCGGCTACGCGGGCGTGGTGAACTTCGCCGGCGCCGCCTTCCTCGGTATCGGCGCGTACACCTCGGCCGTGCTGGGGGCCCATCTGTGGCATCCGCTCGTCGTGCTCGCGGGCGGCGCCATGGCGGCGCTCGTCGGCTCGCTCCTCATCCTGCCGGTGCTGCGCACGCGCGGTCACTACGCCGCGCTCGTCACCGTCGCCTTCGGCCTCCTGTTCCGCACCTTCATCGAGGTGAACGACGCGCTCGGCGGACCCCAAGGCTTGCAGATCAAGGGCATGAATCTCTTCGGCTGGGAGCTGAACTCCGGAATCAGGATCGGCGGGACCGAGATCTCGTTCTACGCGAACTACGCCGTGCTCGCGCTCGGGCTCTCCGCGCTCGCGTACGCGGCGGTGCGGCGCCTGGAGCGCTCCTGGATCGGCTTGAATCTCGATGCGGTGCGCCTGGACGAGACCGCGAGCGCGGTGTTCGGCATCGACGTGGCGCGCTGGAAGATCCTCGCTTTCACCTTCGGCAACTTCATCGCGGGACTCGCGGGCGCCGTGTACGGGATGATGACGGGCTTCGTCGCGCCGAACAGCTTCACCTTCGGCGACTCGCTCATTCTCGTCTCGATCCTCATCCTCGGAGGCCTGGGCAACCTCTGGGGCGTGGCGCTCGCCGCGAGCATCGTGGTGGTGCTGCCGGAAAAGCTGCAGGCGCTGCAGGAATACCGCCTGCTGCTGTACGCCCTGCTGGTGATCGGGATCCTCCTCTTCCGGCCCGACGGATTGCTGCCGCGCCGCGCCCGCGAATATCTTCCAGGGTGGAAGCCGCGATGAGCGCGCTGCTCGCCTGCCGCGGCCTGAGCGTGCGCTTCGGGGGACTGGTTGCGCTCGACGCGCTCGACCTCGAAGTGAAGCAAGGCGGGATCCTCGGCCTGATCGGCCCGAACGGCTCGGGGAAGACGACCTTCTTCAACGTCATCACTGGCGTCTACTCCGCCGCCGCGGGCGAAGCGCGCTTCGGCGGCGCCGACCTCACGCGGCTGAAGCCCCAGCGCATCTACGCCGCGGGCATCACGCGCACCTTCCAGCGCTCGCGCCTCGCGCTGCCGCTCTCGATCTTCGACAACATCATGATCGGCAACCACCGGCTGCTCGACCACGGCCTTGCGTTCAACCTGTTGCGCCGCGCGGCGCTGAAGAAGCAGCTCGAGGAGAACCTGGAGAAAGCGAGGGCGCTCGTCGCCGCCTTCAGCAAGCGCCTCGCCGGGTGCATGTTCGAAGCGGCGGGCGCCTTCAGCATGATCGACAGAAGGAGGATCGAGATCTGCCGCGCGCTCGTCTCCGGGCCGCGCCTCCTCCTCCTCGACGAGCCCTCGGCTGGCATGACGCACGAGGAGACGCGCGAGCTGATGGACGACATCCTGGCGGTGCGCGAGCGGCTGCCGGGACTCACGCTCGTCGTCATCGAGCACGAGATGAACGTGATCGAGCGCATCACCGAGCGCTGCGTGGTGCTGAACTACGGCAGGAAGATCAGCGAAGGCGCCTACGCCGAGGTCGCGGCCGACCCGCAGGTGCAGGAAGCCTACCTGGGGAGGGAATAAAAGTGAGCGAGCTCCTCAGGATCGAGAACGTCTACGCCGGCTACGACCGCGCCGATGTCCTGCTCGACGTGTCGCTCGCGGTCGAGGCGGGCTCCGTCACCTGCATGCTCGGCTCGAACGGCTCGGGCAAAACGACGCTCATCCGCGCGATCCTGGGCCTGACGCCGCCGCGGCGCGGGCGCATCGTCTTCGACGGCGAGGACCTCGCGGGTCGGCCAACGCACGAAATCGTCCGGCGCGGCATCGCCTGCATCCCCGAGGGCCGGCGCGTGTTCCCCAAGCTCACCGTCGCGGAGAACCTGCGCCTGGGGGCCTACGGCGAGAACGACGCGGTGAAAATCGCGCGGCGCTTCGGCCGCGTGTTCGGGATCTTCCCGCGGCTGGAGGAGCGAGCCGGCCAGCTCGCCGGCACGCTCTCGGGCGGCGAGCAGGCGATGCTCTCGATCGGCCGCGGCCTCATGTCCGAGCCCCGGCTGCTTCTCGTCGACGAGCCCTCGCTCGGGCTCGCGCCGCTCCTCGTCAGGGAAAACTTCGCGGTGATCCGGCGCGCGCAGGAGATGGGGATCACGGTGCTCCTGGTCGAGCAGAACGTGCGCCAGACGCTCGCGATCGCGCACTACGGCTATGTGCTCGCGCAGGGCAGGGTGGCGGCGCGGGGCACCGCGGCCGAGCTCGCCGCCAACGCCGAAGTGCATCAGGCGTATTTCGGCTGAATCGGAGGACGAGAGATAGCGTACCTCCGGCTGCGCACGTCTTTCAGCGGACCATGCAGGGCCGGTTGCAGATTCAGCCCAGCGCCGCGATCTTGGCGAGGAGATCGTTCTCGTCGACCGGCTTCACCACGTAGTTCGTCGCGCCCTGGCGCAGACCCCATATCCGGTCGGTATCGTGGCTCTTGCTGGTGCACAGAATCACCGGAATGTGCTTGGTCGCCTCGTCGCGCGTGATGAGACGCGTTGCCTGGAAGCCATTCATATCAGGCATGACGACGTCCATCAGGATGAGGTCCGGTTTTTCGGCTTTCGCCTTGTCCATGGCCTCTTTGGCAGTCTCGGCCAATATGCACCGGTAGCCGTGCTTGGCCAGCATCTGGAAGAGAACGTGGCGGGCGGTGGACGAATCATCGGCGATGAGTATCTTCTTTACGGGCATTGCGAGCTTCCTCCTCAATCGCCTTGGGACGGATCCAGGCGCCGGCGCGCCTTTACTTCTTCGCTTCCAACGCCGCCCGCACCGCCTCGATGCGCTTGCGGTTGACGCCCATGTCTCCGCGGCCCACGCGCGAGGCCGAGCGCACCTGGATCGCGTTCGCCGCCGGGTCGAACCAGAACTCCACATCGTCCACGTACTTCATCAGCCTGGTGGTGAACTGCGCGTACAGGTAGCCGGGTTCGCTTTTCACCACCTTGGCACCGTCCATGCTCTCCACAATGGCCTTGATCTTCGCCAGCGTGGCCGGACCGTCGCCTTTCAGCGCGAGCGGAGCGATGTCCGCGTATTTGCGCTGCGGGTGATCGGGGTAGAGCGCGGCCTGGCTGGTGACGCTGTTTTCGGTCATGGACGGGGGTTTCAATTTGCCGTCGCGCACGCCCAGGTCGGTGGGCGGCGTGCCTTGCAGGAAGCCCAGCTGACCGGCCGCCACGGCCACGACGACCAGCAGCAGGACCACGATGACGAGCCATTTGACGATGAGCATGATTGAATCTCCTATTTGTGAGCTACGCTCCACCATCCCACTATCGTAGCAGTTGTCGCTTCGCGCGTTGTGAAACGCGCGGGGTTATGATCCTATCGAACCGAGAATGAGGAACTGAAATGGTCCGCGAGAATCTGCGCAGCGATGGCTGAGCCCTACCACTCGCCGACGCTCGAAGCGCGCCGCGCGCAGATGTTCCCGGTCCTCGCGGACGAGGAGATCGCGCGCCTGCGCCGCTTCGGCGCGCCGCGCCGCTACGCGGACGGCCAGTGCCTGTTCGAGACCGGCAAGACTAGCCCGGGCATGTTCGTCGTGCTCTCGGGGCTGGTGCGCATCACGGGCCGCGACGGGCACGGGCACGATCTCCTCATCGCCGAGCTCTCCGCGGGAGGATTCTCGGGCGAAGTCGGGCAGCTCTCGGGCCGGCGCGCTCTGGCGGACGGCGTCGCGGTCGGCGCGGTCGAGGCGCTGCTCGTCGTCCCCGAGCAGTTGCGCGCGCTGCTGGTCGCCGAAGCCGATCTGGGCGAGGAAGTGATGCGCGCGCTCATCCTGCGCCGCGTCGGCCTGATCGAGATGGGTGCGGGCGGCCCGGTGCTGATCGGCGCGCCTTCGTCCCCGGACATGGCGCGGCTGCGAAGTTTTCTCAGCCGCAACGGCATCCCGCACCTCGTCTTCGATCCGGCGAGCGACCCGGACGCGCAAGGCTTCATCGAGCGCTACGCGCCGCGGCCCGAGGACCTGCCGCTCGTCGCCTGCCCCGACGGATCGGTGCTGCGCAATCCCGGGGAGAACGAGCTCGCGCGCTGCATCGGCATGCTCGACGCCGGTGACGCGGACCGCGTGCACGATGTGGTCGTCGTGGGCGCGGGCCCCGCGGGACTGGCGACCGCGGTCTACGCGGCCTCCGAGGGCCTCTCGGTGCTCGTCATCGACGCGCGCGCCTTCGGCGGGCAGGCGGGCGCGAGCGCGCGCATCGAAAATTATCTCGGCTTCCCGACCGGCATCTCCGGCCAGGCGCTCGCGGGCCGGGCCTATACGCAGGCGCAGAAATTCGGCGCGCGCATGCTGATCCCGGCCGAGGCGGTGCGCCTGGACTGCGGCCGGCCGGAGGAGCGCGACCCGCTCGCGCTCGAGCTCACCGGCGCGCGCAGCGTGCGCAGCCGCACGGTGGTCATCGCCACGGGCGCGCGCTATCGCCGTCCGGACTGCGCCGAGCTGAAAGCCCTGGAAGGGCGCGGCGTCTGGTACTGGGCCTCGCCCATCGAGGCGAAGGCGTGCGCGGGGCAGGAAGTGGCGCTCGTCGGCGGAGGCAACTCCGCGGGGCAGGCCGCGGTGTTTCTCGCCGGGCACGCCGCCAAGGTGTGGATGCTGGTGCGCGGCGCGGGGCTCGCAGCGAGCACGTCGAGATACCTGATCGACCGCATCGCCGCGATCCCCAATATCGAGCTGCGCACCCGGACCGAGATCGTCGCGCTCGAGGGCTCGCGCGAGTCCGGCGTCGAATCGGTGCGCTGGCGGCACCGCGACTCCGGGGCCGAGGACACCCGCGCGATCCGCAACGTGTTCCTCTTCCTCGGCGCCGATCCGGCGACCGAATGGGTGAAGGATTGCGGCGTCGCCTTCGACGACAAGGGCTTCGTCACGACCGGCGGCGGGCGCCTGCCGCTCGAGACCAGCGTGCCCGGCGTGTTCGCGATCGGCGACGTGCGCTCGGGCTCGGTCAAGCGCGTCGGCGGCGCGATCGGCGAGGGCGCCGCGGTGGTCGCGCAGATCCACGCGTTTCTTGCGCGGGAGAATGCCGGAGTGGAGGCTCGAGCCGCGTAGCGAGTTCCCGGCGTGTCCCACCTCTTCGAATCCGCCGCTAGCGGCCGCTCCAAGTGCCGCGGCTGCGCTCAAGGCATCCAGCGCGGAGAGCTGCGCTTCGGCGAGCGCCTTCCCAACCCCTTTGCGGAGGGTGAGATGACCGTCTGGTTCCATCCGCACTGCGCGGCCTACAAGCGGCCGGAGCCGCTGCTTCAGGCCCTCGCGGAAACGCTGGCGAACGTGCCCGACCGGGAGAGCCTCGAGCGCGCGGCGCGCGCGAGCCTCGCGCACCGCCGCCTCCCGCGGATCGACGGCGCCGAGCGCTCGCCGGGCGCGCAGGCGAAGTGCCGCAGCTGCCGCGAGCCGATCGCGCGCGGGAGCTGGCGCATCCGGCTCGTTTTCTACGAAGAGGGGCGCTTCGTTCCGGGAGGGTTCGTGCACCTCGACTGCCGCAAGGCCTACTTCGAGGCGGACGACATCCTGGATCGGGTGCTGCACTTCAGCCGGGACTTGAGCGCCGACGAACGCGGGGAATTGAAGCGCGCGTGCTGCCGCGGCTGACGTAGACCCACATGCGGCCGAGGCGATTCAGCCCCGCGATGAACGGCTGCTGCAGGCGCACCAGAAAATTCCACGGCCAGAACTGCCCGCCGTGCGTGTGCCCGGAGAGCTGCAGCTGGTAGCCGGCCGCTTCCGCGAAAGGAGCGGAGCGGGGCTGGTGGGCGAGGAGCACCTTCGGCGCGTGCTCAGGCGCCCCTTTCGCCGCCGCGTGAGGATCGCTCTTGTGCGAGGGATCGTAATAGTGGGCGGACCAGTCCGTGACGCCCGCCACCGTCAACGCCGCTCCGTCGTGATCGAGGACGACGTGCTCGTTCATCAGCACGCGCGCGCCCAGGCGCTCGAGCTCGCGGATCCACGCGTGGACGCCCGAGTAGTACTCGTGGTTGCCGGTGACGAAATAGGTCCCGTGCCGGGACTCGAGCCGCGCGAGCGGCTCGGTGTGCTGCGCGAGGTCCTGTACGCTGCCGTCGACGACGTCGCCGGTGATCGCGATCATGTCGGCCCGCAGGAGATTGACCCGATCGACGATCGCTTCGACGAAATTCCGCTTGATCGTCTGCCCGATATGGATGTCGCTGATCTGGGCGATGGTGAAGCCCTCCAGCTCTTTTGCAAGACCGGCCAGCGGCACTTCCACGTTCACTACCGGTGCGACCCGGCGCGCCATGAAGAAACCGACGAGCGTGATGACCGGCGTGAGCGCCATCACGCCGATGGCCGAGATGCGGATCCAGGACTCGTGAGCTTCCCGGGACAGCGCAAGGGCGGACGCGACCAGGCTCACGTCGCGAGCCAGGGTCAGGACCAGCAGCCACGAGAAAAAGCCCATCGTCAGCCATGGAAGCATCACCGCCCACGGGCCGCGATCGTCCCGAATCCGGAATCCCTTGGGCAAAAGCCAGAAACACACCGCGAGCAAGGCCCCGCCCGCGAGCTGGGTGACCGCGCCGAACGGCAGAAGCAGCCGAACGCCGATATAGACATGCAGGAGAGCGAGCAGGAGAACGACGGGGCGAGGGAATTTCACTGGAAGAAAGTGGGGGCGAGGGCGGGCACACGCAAGACCTGTGGGAGTTGCAAGCTATGCTCCCCTTTCAGGCTACAGAGTGAAGCGCAGAGGATTTTCTGCGACTTGCTGGATCTTCGCAACGGGTTTATGGTGGGCACCGCGTCGATCTCATCACCCAGCGAGGCATCCCGTGGGGAACATCGCAAGGACACATCCGTGCTCGCCCATATCGAACGCCTGGTGGCCGAGCTAGGCTGAAATGAGCGCGGGGCGAGGGCCAAAGTCGCCTCGGAAAACGTTAGAATCTAGCCGAATCGCGAAGTGTTCCGGAGGTCAGTGCAATGACTGATGCAGCCAAAGTCCTCAGCGCCCAGGCGCGCAAACTCTCCGCGTCCGAGCGATTGGAGCTGGTCGACGATATCCTGGCGAGCCTCGACGAGATCGATTCGAACATCGATCGGCTTTGGATCAAGGAAGCGGAAGAGCGGCTTTCCGCCTATCGCCGCGGCGAAATCAAAGCGGTCCCGTTGAAGGACGTGCTCGCGAAGTACCGCGTGGAGTGAACGTCCGCCTCCTCGAGGTCGCGCGGCAGGAGCTCGACGAGGCCTTTTCCTATTACAACAACGAGGCAGCCGGACTCGGCGAAGCGTTCCTCCTCGAAACGGTAGCGGCGATCGAACGTATTCGCCAGTTTCCCGATGCTTGGCACCCGCTCGGCGGAGAGGTGCGGCGCTGCAGATTGCGCCGCTTTCCCTACGGCCTCATCTACCACGCGGAGAAGGACGAGATCTTGATCGTTGCGGTCGCGCACCTGCATCGTCGCCCGGATTACTGGCGCGACCGGATCAAGAGAAGATAGCTGCGCGTTTTCCCGCGCGCCGTCTGACCGGCACTCCCGCGCTCTTCGAAACCGCCGCTAGCGGCCGTTCCAAGTGCCGCAACTGCGCTCAGGCCATTCAGCGCGGAGAGCGGCACTTCGGCGAGTGCCTTCCCAATCCCTTGGCGGACATCGCCAGGATCGATCGGATACCATACGCCGGTGATCGCAATCCGCCAGACCCGACATGCGACTTGAATCGAAAACCGCAATCATCGTCGGCGCCGGGCAGGGCCCGGGCACCGGCATGGGCAACGGTCGCGCCACCGCGCTGCGATTCGCGCAGGAAGGTGCGAAAGTCATGGCGGTGGATCGCGAGCTCGGGCTGGCGGAGGAAACCGCGGCGCTGGTGCGGCAGGCGGGCGGCGATTGCTTCGCCTTCGAGGCGGACGTCACCAGGGAATCGGCGATGGCGGCGATGATCGCCGAGGCGAAGAAGCGCTGGGGGCGGATCGACGTCCTGCATTACAACGTCGGCGTCAGCATCGCCGGCGGCGACGCGCCGCTGCTCGAGCTGACCGAGGGCGCCTTCGACAACATCGTCGCCGTCAATCTGCGCGGCGCGGTGATGGCCTGCAAGCACGTGGTCCCGGTGATGAGGGAACAGCGGGCCGGCTGCATCCTGATGATTTCGTCGCTCGCCGCGATCGAGAAGTA
>WNFY01003429.1_pt1 | contig 14844 bp, 10 predicted proteins | sample 5400091 | NCBI WGS metagenome assembly WNFY01 (sample SAMN13153364, study PRJNA577476) | soil metagenome | isolation source: 60 cm soil or saprolite under grassland replicate 1 | place: USA:California | collected 2016-06-15 | reverse complement strand
GGCTGAGTTCGAGCATTCGCCGGATTGGCAATTCCGCGCGGGCACGCAAGGGCTCGGGCAAAATGATTTCGGGCTCGAGATCGCGCAATGCGTTAAATGCTTTCTCCAAAGTATTCATTTTCATGAACCGGCATTCGGCGCAGGCGCAATGTTCCGTCGGACCGGGAATAAAATTTTTGCCCGGAATTTCGCGACGCAAGCGGTGAAGCATTCCTGCCTCGGTCACGATGATGATATCTCGCGCCGGTGACTCCTTGCAAAAGGTGACCATTTTTTCGGTCGAACAAACCTCGTCGGCCAGCATTCGCACGGCCGCGGTGCATTCTGGATGAGCGACGAGAGGTGCGCCGGGATGTTGCTCGCGAATTTTTCGAATGCTGCGGGCAGTGAACTCGACGTGCACGTAACAAGTCCCCCGCCATAAATCCATTTTGCGTCCCGTTTTTTCCATTACCCAGGCGCCGAGATTTTGGTCAGGCACAAAAAGAATATTCCGATCGGGCGGGGCGACCTTGACGATCTTCTCGGCGTTGCCGCTGGTGCAGATGACGTCGCTGAGCGCTTTCACCCCAGCGCTGCAGTTGATGTAAGCGATGACGTAATAATTTTTGTCTGCATTTTTTTTCAAAAACGCGGCGAGCGCCGGTGGCGGACAGGATTCCGAAAGGGAGCAGCCGGCCTCGAGATCGGGCAGAATGACGCGCTTGGTTGGGTTGATGATCTTGGCCGTCTCAGCCATGAAGTGGACGCCGCAGAAAAGAATGACCTCGGCGTCGGTTTTCGCTGCCTGATAGCTGAGCCCGAGAGAATCGCCGACGAAATCGGCGACTTCCTGAAGTTCCCGCACCTGATAGTTGTGGGCGAGGATGACGGCGTTACGTTCGCGTTTCAATTCCGCGATGTCCGCCGCCAAATCCAACCCATAGTTTACACCTGCGGTAACCACTGATTAATATCGCCCTTCGAATTCAATGCACAAATGAGCGCCTCGCCATATCAATTTGGTTTCATTGGCGCGGGGAAACTCGCGGGCTCGGTCATTCGCGGATTGCTCCTGAAGAATTTTTGCGCGCCGAGCGCGATTCTGGCGAGTGAGCCTAATGCCGAAACGCGCACACAATTGCAAAACGAGCTGGGAATTTCATTGACGACGGAGAACGGCGAGATCGCAGCGAAAACGGAAATTGTTTTTCTCGGCGTGAAACCGCAGATGGTCCTCCCAGTTTTGCGCGGACTCGGCGTTGCACTTACGGACAAGCTGGTGGTGTCATTCGCGGCGGGCATTCGCATCGCACAGATGGAGGTAGTAACGCCTGCGCGAATTATGCGTGTGCTCACGAACACACCGAGCGCAATCGGACGCGCGGCAAGTGCGTTTGCCACCGGCCCGCGCGCGACGGATCAAGACCGTGAGAAAATTCGCACGATGTTCGGTGCGATCGGCGTCGTAGTGGAAGTTGATGACGATCAGATTAACGCGGTGACTGCACTCGCCGGCAGCGGTCCGGCCTTTGTTTATGCGATGATCGAAGCGCTGGCGCGCGGTGGCGAAAAGATGGGGCTGAACAAACAGGCGTCACTGCAACTTGCTGCCCAAACTGCGCTCGGCGCGACCGAAATGATGATAACGAGCGGAAAATCGCCGGAGGAATTAATTAAGATGGTGGTGACGCCGGGCGGGACGACCGCCGCCGGTTTGCGCGTGATGGAAGAACGCTTCGTCGCTGACGCGCTCGCGGATTCGGTGGAAGCCGCAACAAAACGCGGCCAGGAAATGGCACGCGAGAATTTGTAGCCGTCGCGCTCTGCGCGACGCGACACTTCGCAGAGCGAAGCGGCTACATCAACGCTTTCCGCATCGCTTCTGTCGGTGCTTCGCATTCGAACCAAATTTCAAAGGCGAGCGCGCCTTGATATAGCAACATCGAGAATCCATTGGCGGCGCGGGCGCCGGCTTCGATCGCGGCTGACACAAACGGCGTGCGGCCTTCGCCATAAACCGTGTCGTGAATCATTAGATGCGGGGCAAGCAATCGCGCCGGAATTGGTGAGGGATCGCTGCGATTCAATCCGAGTGGCGTGGCGTTCACGATCAGATCGAGATGTGCGACTTGGAATCGAATGGCCGCTTCTTCCCACGGAATCGCCTGCAATCTCGGGACCGGACCCAAGACCCTGGGACCCGCAAAATATTCTCGCAATTTCTCCGCCAGCTTCTGCGCCGTAGCGAAATTGCGGTTGGTAATGACGAGACGCTCGCAATTTTCCCGAGCACATTGCAAGGCGATCGCCCGTGCTGCGCCACCACCGCCAAGGATCATCACCCGCAAATCGCGAAGATCGACGACGAATTCCTGGCGAACGGCACGGGCGAATCCTTTGCCGTCGGTGTTGTGGCCGCAAAGTTTTGCGTTATCGACCCTGACCGTATTGATCGCGCCAATGCGCCGCGCGTTGTCACCAATTTCGTCCATCAATTTGGAGGCACCGATTTTATGCGGTGTGGTTAAGTTCACCCCGACGAAGTTCAGTTCGCGGATTAGGTCGAGCGCGCTTTGCAGTTCGTCGGGAGAAATTTGAAAACGCGCGTATTGCATCTCGATCTTGCATGACTTCAAGGCCGCGTTCTGCATTTGCGGTGAAAGCGAATGCCCCACCGGATCGCCAAAGACGCCGAGGCGAATCGGGGGATCGATATTCTCCCACCTTTGCAGATCGGCCAGGGTGTAAACTTCTTTCGCGGACTTCTTTTTCATGTCATCCCGAACGGAGTGAGGGACCTGGCCCAAGCTGCTCTGTCACACAATCTAGCTTGCGTAATCCATCAGCTAAGCGAGATCCTTCGCTTCGCTCAGGATGACACGCATTAGCATTTAAGCTATCGGCGCAAAAGTTGTCGATCAGCGCTTTCGTCTGCTACTGTCGCCCAATTACAATGACCGAACTGGCTGTTGCTCCAGCTCCATCCGATTTCATCCGAGACGTCGTGGCGGAGGATCTGCGTACCGGAAAACATACCAGGATCGTGACTCGTTTTCCGCCGGAACCAAATGGCTATCTGCACATCGGTCACGCCAAATCGATCTGTCTGAACTTTGGAATTGCGCACGAGTTCAATGGCATCTGCAACGTCCGCATGGACGACACTAACCCTACGAAAGAAGAAACGGAGTACGTCGATTCCATCATGGCGGACGTGTATTGGTTAATCGACGGTTGGGCCGACAAAAATCTGGGCGGCGCGCCACTTTATACCTCGGACTATTTTGATCGCCTTTACCAATTCGCCGTCGAGCTCATTGCTAAAGGCAAGGCCTACGTGGATGACATGACTGCGGAAGAGACGGACGAGTTTCGCCGTCTCGGAAAGGCAAGCCGCTTTCGCAACCGACCTGCTGAAGAAAATCGAGATTTGTTTGAGCGAATGAAAGGGGGCGAATTCCCCGATGGCACGCGAACGTTGCGAGCGAAGATCGATGTCAACGCACCCAATGTCTGGCTACGCGATCCCGTGCTTTATCGCATCCGGCACGCCTCCCATCACCATACCGGGGACAAATGGTGCGTTTATCCGATGTACGACTGGGCCCACACATTGAGCGATTACATCGAAGGTATCACCCACTCTGTTTGCACGCTCGAGTTCGAAGTACATCGGCCGCTTTACGACTGGATTTTGCAGGCGCTGGAATTGTCGCCGCCGGTTCCGCATCAATACGAGTTCGCCCGCCTCAATCTCACCTATTCAGTGATGAGCAAGCGAAAGCTGATCCAGCTGGTTAACGAGAAGTTGGTCAATGGCTGGGATGATCCACGCATGCTAACGATTTCTGGGCTGCGTCGGCGTGGAGTTACTGCCAGTGCATTGCGGGCGTTCGCCTATAATATAGGTATCACGAAGTATCCAGGCATGACTGACATGGCAGTGCTCGATCATACCATTCGCGATGAATTCAATCGCACGGCCGAGCGGCGGCTCGTCGTTCTTCACCCACTCAAGGTGTTGCTAACAAATTACCCTGAAGGAAAAGTGGAAGAGCTGGAAGCGGTCAACAACCCGGAAGATGAGAATGCTGGAAGACGAAAGGTGCCATTCAGCCGCGAGCTATTTATCGATGCGGCTGATTTCATGGAAACACCGCCGCCAAAATACTTTCGCTTGAAACCGGGAGGTGAAGTGCGGCTCAAATATGCCTACATCATCAAGTGCGACGAGGTAGTGAAAGATAGCTCTGGCAATGTGACCGAGCTTCGTTGCACCGTCGATCTCGATAGTAAGTCGGGTGGCGCAACCTCCAATCGCAAAGTAAAGGGGACTATCCATTGGGTAAGTGCGGCCAAGGCCAATGACGCCGAAGTTCGACTTTATGATCGGCTTTTCACTGCCGTCGAGCCGGACGCGTCGGGCGATTTTAAATCGTTCATCAATCCCCATTCTCTTGACGTTGTGACCGCGAAATGCGAACCAGCGCTGGCCGACGCGACGCCGGAGAAGCGTTATCAATTCGAGCGCCTTGGCTACTTCACGCTTGATCCTGATTCCACTGCGACGAAACAAGTGTGGAACCGGACGGTCACGCTGAAGGATACCTGGGCGAAGGAAGCCAAGAGATCGTAATCGTTCCTCGGGTGTCATCCTGAGTCGCGGAGACGACGAAGGATCTCTCGCTAACTAAAGGATCACGCTCATTAGCTTGTGTGCATCAAGGATTTGTGCGAGGTCCCTCGGTCCGAGCCGGACTGGCGTTTGTCTGCGCGGCTCGGGATGACGGAGCTAGAACATGACAAGCGCGCGATCGATTCTTGCGAGCACTTTTTCTTTCCCGAGTACTTCGAGCAAATGATAAAGACTCGGACCGGCGTTGCTCCCGGTTACGGCGAAACGGGTCGGATGCACAATCGCGCCCACCTTCACACCAAGCTCTTTCGCGGTCGCTTTCATGGCAGCTTCAATTTCGTTTGCCGAAAAATTTTCGATTCTGACAAACGCTTCGCGGACCGCTTGCAATCGTGGCTTGTTCTCGGCCGTGAGATTCTTTGCGACGCCTTCCGGACTGTAACCGATGTCGTGCGTGAAATAGAAACCGCAGTAAGCCACTAGTTCATCAAAAGTATTGATCTTGCCTTTGCAGGTCTCGAGTGCGGCCCGAATGTAATCATCGGGGAAATTCTCCAGCCTCACACCACTTGCGCGTAAAGCATCCCTGGCCAGCTGCTGAAACCTGTCATCCGGCAACTCGCGCGCGTATTCGCCATTCAGCCAATGCAATTTGTCCGGATCAAACGTGGCGTGACTGCGCACGACCTTGTTGAGATCGAAAAGCGGGATTATTTCTTCGATTGGAATTTTTTCCCGATTATCTTTGGGCGACCAACCGAGCAGGCAAAGGTAATTGCGGACCGCCTCCGGCAAAAAGCCTCTCTTAATATAATAGTCTACGCTCGCACCCTGATCGCGCTTGCTCATTTTCGAGCCGTCTCGATTAAGGATAAGGGGGATGTGCGCGTAATGCGGTGGTTCGACGCCAAGAGCGCGAAAAAGCTCGATGTGTTTCGGCGTATTCGAAAGATGATCTTCCCCACGAATGACATGTGAAATTTTCATTTCGAGGTCGTCGATCACGTTGACGAAATGAAAAATCCACGAGCCATCGGGTCGGCGCACCGTCAGGTCGGGATGGGTTTGTTCGTTCGAAAGATCGAAATCGATTTTGCCGGCAACCAAATCATCGACAATCACATGTTCGCGCGGTGAACGAAACCGCAGCGCACCTTGGTCTTCGAAAATGTGACCGGCGTCCTGAAGTTTTTTTAGATAGCGCTCATAGATTTCGTTGCGTTGACTTTGGAAATAAGGCCCGAAATCTCCCCCAACGTGCGGGCCTTCATCCCAATTTAATCCGAGCCATTGCAGACCTTCGTAGATTGCGGCGGCGGCTTCTTCGGTATTACGCGCACGGTCGGTATCCTCGACCCGCAAAACAAATGTGCCGCCGTGATGTCGGGCAAAGAGCCAGTTAAACAGTGCAGTGCGTGCCCCGCCGATGTGAAGATAACCCGTGGGAGAGGGAGCAAAGCGGACACGGACCGCATTCATGGGAACATCCTAGCCACGGATGTAGCATCTGGAAAATGACGAAGCTCGAATGGTCCGAGCCGGACTGGCGTTGAATGACGAAGGAATGACAAAGGGCATTGAATTTAGGCCTTCGACATTGGGATTTACTTCGTCATTCGTCATTCGGATTTCGTCATTGGCGGGGATTGTTGCAGTCTAAGTGAGATCACATCACGGGAGGGCCGCCTACAACTCAGTCCAAAAAGATCTTCCCCGCCCGCCGGCGTGCGTGCTGATCGCGCGGAAGATTAACTTTTGCTGCCTTCGCCCCGGGCTCGATGAGTGCGCGAACATTTTCCACGATATCGAAACCGACATCCGCAACGTTCCGCATGCGCAACCAACGATGGATTGTCCGGCGTTGCAACGCGACTGGCATTTTCCGCAATGGCGCGACCGAGAGATTCGCGGCCGAAATCGTTTCCGTTGAAACGAGGGAGTCGAGCACGGCTTCTTCTTCGCTCCAGATTTGCGCGGCCCGCCAGATTGTTTTACGCACATCACGGCCGAATTGTTTTTCGATGTCCGGAAGAATACGGTGACGAATCTTGTTTCGCGAGGAATGCAGTGCGGCGTTGGTTGAGTCCTCGCGAAATTCCAGCTCATTCTGGCGGACGTATGAGTCAATCTCGCTGCGCCATACCCCGAGGAGCGGTCTAAGAATCGTTAGTTCTGTTTTGCCAATGCGATGAATGGAAAATTTGCGCATCGCCGCCATGCCGCCGGGACCGGCCCCGCGAAAAAGATTCAGCAGCGCGGTTTCAACCAGATCGTCGGCATGATGGGCGAGAAACATTCGGGAGCAACGCCGGCGACGCGCGACCTCGACGAAAAATGCCAGCCGCGCGAAACGCGCCGCCGTTTCAATTGACAACTTCGACCGCTTGGCCAGAGCGCCGACATCAGTCGACGCAAACTCGCAGTCGAGCCGAAGGTTGCGGGCTACTTTCTCGACAAAGCGAGCATCATCACGCGAGGACGCGCCGCGCAATTGATGATTCAGATGGCAGACGACCAATTTCTTGTAACCAAGATCAACCATGAGATTCAGAAGCGCGATGGAATCGCGGCCACCGGAAACGCCGATGAGGTAGCGGCTGGACGGCGGAAAGTCGCGGAGGAATCGTTCGGATTCAATTAGCCCGCGACGTTGTTGCGGCTTCACCAGGCAAACGTCCAACGCTCAACGCTCAACGTCCAACGCTCAGTGGAAGGCGTACGAAGCGGGGCAATGCGAACGTCTTTCGTAGCACAGGCATCTTGCCTGTGGGGCCAACGGACATCTTGTCCGTTGTGAAATGCCCTCAGCACTACGGCCGACTGCTTATAGGTTTGGCAGCCTCAGACGCGTGTTCCCGTCTAGTGGCGCCTCGCGGCTGAAATATCTAAGGAGCGCAGTCGCCCTCGCGTGTGTTGACCCTCGGCGGTCTCGCCGACGCCAACTTCGAAGAGGTGCATCGGGGAAAAGTTCGTTTTGGCGGGACGTTAAAATCAGCACGCGAGACGCGCGCGCTACCCGGCAGCCTGCACTTCCCAGAATCAGAGTGGAATTTGACAATGAATGAACGTTCATTCATCTTTCGACCTCATGTCCCAACCCCAGCTCGAACCTACTCTCGATCGACGGACCCAAATCCTCGATGCCGCCTTGGTTTGCTTCGCCAAACGGGGCTTTCACCAGACCAGTATGCACGACATCAGTGCCGAAGCGGGCATCAGCGTCGGCTTGATTTATCGCTATTTCGCCAACAAAGAAGCAGTCATTTCGGCCATGGCCGACCGGCACAAAAATGAAATCCAGGAAGTCTTGGAACGCGCCCGGCAAGCGCCTACCTTACTAGAATCGCTCGAAATTTTGTTCACCGCGCATTGCTGCGAAAATTCGCCGAAAGTGGTATCGGCCTTCGTCGTCGATCTTTACGCCGAAGCCTCTCGCAATCCACAAGTGGCGGATCTGGTGCGCGATGTTCTACAAACGTCGATGGATGGCGTAACCGATTTAATTGCGCGATCGCCGGAAGGCAAAAATGCGGCCGGCGGCCTCACGCCCGATGAACTGTCGGAACTAATATTCGCAGTCGCTCGCGGAATGTTGATGCGGGATGTTTTGCAACCACAGGAGATGACCGAAGTGGAAAGACGCACCGCGCAATTGGAAGTGGTGCGACGTTTGTGGCGACTGCTCTTCACTACCACCATGGAGCTGGCTGGAGTATGACGATGGCAATTTTGATTATTACGATTGTCGCGTTGTTGTTCGCACTTGCCGCGATTGTGTTCTTTAGGCTGAAAGCTCCAACCGCAGGAGCAATTTTTGCGACGCTCGCCCTATTCCTCGCGCTGGCGGACGTGAAAGCTTTTCAATTTCGCAAGATGGGCGCTTCGCCAATGATGATGCCTCCGACAACGGTGACGAGCGCGTCGGTGAAGGAAGAAGATTGGCCGCCCGTTCTTTCGTCCGTTGGATCAATATCAGCAGTGCAGGGCGCAGTGGTCTCGACTGAGCTCGGTGGAACTGTTAGCGAGATCAAGTTTCAAAACGGTGGGGAAGCGAAAAAGGGCGACGTCTTGATGAGACTCGATGCTTCATCGGAAGAGGCGCAGTTGCACACGGCGGAAGCGGACTTGGAATTGGCGCGCGCAGATCTTCAGCGCAGTCGCGATCTCGCCGCACGCCACGTCATCTCGAAGGCGGAGCAGGATGCATCTGAATCGAAATTCAATCGGTTGAAAGCCGTTGTCGACCAAATGAGTTCGATGATTGCGAAGAAGGAGGTGCATGCGCCTTTTGATGGACAGCTTGGTATTCGCCAGGTAAATGTGGGGCAAAATATCAATGCAGGTCAGCAGGTCGTTCCGTTGACCGCACTCGACCCGCTCTATGTCGATTTTGCCGTGCCGCAGCAGGAGCTTTCAAAACTTTCCAATGGATTGGAAGTCCGCTTGCACACCGACGCGATGCCGGGCCAAGAATTCAAAGGCAAGCTTACCGCGATTAACTCAATGGTCGACGCTGTGACGCGGAACATAACGCTGCAAGCAACGGTGCAGAACCCTGATCACGTTCTGCGGCCGGGGATGTTTGGGAAAGTGGAAGTGGAGCTTCCGGAAAAACACAAGACGCTGGTCATTCCGGGCTCGGCAATTTCATACGCGCCGTTTGGCAACTCGGTTTTTGTGATCGAGAAGAAGAAGGACGAAAAAACCGGGAAGGAGATGGAAGCGATTCGGCAACAATTTGTGCGGGTGGGCGAAGCGCGGGGCGATCTGGTGGCAATTACCGACGGCCTGAAACCGAATGAAACGGTTGTGAGCACCGGCGTTTTCAAGTTACGCAACGGCATGCCGGTGACGATCAACAATGATCTCGCACCCAAACCGCAGGTAAACCCAACGCCGATAGATTCGTGATGAACTCGCAAAGACGCTTCTTGGTAGCGCGACGGGGTTCTTCGACTCCGCTTCGTTCCGCTCAGAATGTCGGACATTTAGGATGAAATCTTTCACCGACCTATTCATCAAGCGGCCGGTGCTGGCGATGGTCGTGAGCTTCGTCATTCTTATCGCCGGCTTGCAGGCGATGAAGACGATCAACATTCGCCAATATCCGCGCAGCGATATCGCGGCGATCACCGTGACGACGGTTTACGTGGGAGCGGATGCGGAACTGGTGCGGGGATTCATCACGACACCGTTGGAGCGGGCCATCGCCGCGGCCGATGGAATCGATTACATCCAATCACAAAGTAAGCAGGGCGTCTCGACGATCACGGCCCGCTTAAAACTGAATTACGACGCGAACAAAGCTCTCTCCGACATTAGCTCGAGAGTAGATGCCATCCGGCGCGATCTACCGCCAGAAGCGGAGATTCCGGTAATTGCAATCCAGGCTGCTGATTCGCAGTTTGCGTCCGCTTATTTAAGTTTCACCTCCAACATCCTTCAGCCTAACGAGGTTACCGATTACCTCGTGCGTCTGGTTCAGCCGAGATTGACCTCGGTCGGCGGTGTGCAAAAAGCAGATATTCTCGGTGGAAGAACATTTGCCATGCGCATCTGGATGAAGCCCGAACGGATGGCGGCGCTAAATATCAGCCCAAGTGATGTGCGTGATGCGCTATCGCGAAACAATTACCTGGCCGCCGTTGGCAGCACCAAGGGCTCACTCCTGCAGGTGAATCTGACGGCGAACACGGATTTGCACAACGCTGATCAGTTTAAGCAACTGGTAGTGCGTCAGGACAAAGGCACGCTCATCCGACTGGGTGACATCGCTGACGTCGTTCTCGGTGCGGAAGATTACAACGCGGAAGTGCGCTTCTCCGGCCAAAAAGCGGTCTTCATGGGCATCTGGGTCCTGCCAAATGCAAACTCGGTCGACGTCATCAAACGCGTGCGTGTGGAACTGGACCAGATTAAGAAGGAACTCCCCACTGGCATGACCGCCGAGATGGCCTACGACGCCACGGCCTATATCAACGATGCCATCCACGAAGTTGTTAAGACTTTGATCGACACATTACTCATTGTGATGGTGGTCATCTTCCTCTTCCTCGGCTCTTTCCGGTCGGTCATCGTCCCGATCGTAGCGATTCCAATCTCATTAATCGGCGCGCTGTTCTTGATGCAGCTATTTGGGTTCACCCTGAATCTTCTCACTCTGCTGGCGATCGTGCTCTCGGTCGGGTTGGTCGTCGACGATGCCATCGTCGTCGTCGAAAATGTCGAGCGACACATGCGCGAGGGTTTGTCGCGCATGAATGCCGCATTAGTTGGCGCACGCGAATTGGTCGCGCCCATCATCGCAATGACGATCACGTTGGCCGCGGTCTACACTCCGATCGCGCTGCAAGGCGGATTAACCGGCGCACTCTTTCGCGAATTCGCCCTCACCCTTGCTGGCGCCGTTTTTATTTCCGGAGTCGTTGCCCTTGTCCTCTCGCCTATGATGTCGGCCCATTTGCTCCGCACCGAACATGCTGACCACGGGTTCAGCGGTTTTGTTAACCGAACATTCGATCGATTTCGCGATTGGTATGGAAGTCACCTGGATCGAACGTTGAATGCGCGCCCGGCTGTGTATGTCGTTTGGGCCGGCATTTCCCTCATCGCACTCTTCATGTTCGTGACGCTTCCAAAAGTAGCGACAAAGGAATTAGCGCCGAAGGAAGATCAGGGGGTCATTTTTGGCATCATCACCGCCCCGGCCAACGCCACCATTGACGATACCATTCGTTATGCCGATGCGGCCGGAAAGGTTTTTCAGGATATCCCCGATACTCGCTTCACCTTCCAAATCACTTTTCCGGACAATGGTTTCGGCGGCATGGTGTTAAAACCGTGGGGCACGCGTAAGACGCCAACGAAAGCGTATCTGCCGGTCGTACAGCAGAAACTTGGGGCCATTCCCGGAATCCAAATGTTCCCGATTATGCCGGAAGCGCTTCCAGGTAGTGATAATTTTCCGGTTAGTTTCGTAATCGCCTCCACTGCCAGCCAGGAACGCATTCTCGAGCTGGCCCAGCAAATTTTCCTCAAAGCAATGCAGGCACATGTCTTTCAATTTGGCGACATCGATACCAAGATCGATCAGCCCCAGGCGCAGATCGTTTTCGATCATGACAAGGTTTCGACGATGGGCCTCGATATGCAGCAAGTCGGAGCCGATCTTTCGGCCAGCATTGGCGGTAATTTTGTGAATCGGTTCAACATGGACGGCCTGAGTTACAAGGTGATCCCGCAAATCAAACGGGTGGACCGGCTGAATCCGGAACAGTTGCAAAGTATTTACGTCACTGGTCCGAACGATCAGCTGGTGCCACTCAGCACCGTTGCAACGATCGAGAACAAAACGGTCGCGCGTTCGCTTAACCGAATGCAACAACTTAATGCCGTGACCATCAGTGGCGTCCCGACCGGTTCGGTGGATGCCGCGTTAAAGTTTCTTGAAGACGAAGCCCACAAGGTTCTGCCCGCCGGTTACGTTATCGATTACACTGGCGGATCGCGTCAGTTGAGAATTGAAGGTAGCAAATTCGGCACAGTGTTTGCCCTCGCTATCGTTTTAATTTTCCTCGTCCTCGCGGCGCAGTTCAATAGTTTCCGCGATCCATTCATTATCCTTCTCGGCTCAGTCCCGCTGGCTCTGTTCGGTGCGGCCATCTTCATGTTTCTGAAGATGCCCTTTGGCAATTTCTTCACCGACAGTTGGACGACTTCGTTCAACATCTATTCCCAGGTAGGACTCGTTACCCTGGTCGGTTTAGTCTCAAAAAATGGAATCCTCATCGTCCAGTTTGCTAACGAACGTCAAAGGCAGGGGCTAAACAAATTGGCCGCAGTCGCAGAAGCGGCCCGGATTCGTTTGCGGCCGATTATGATGACGAGTGTCGCTACCGTCGCCGGCCACTTCCCATTGACTCTCGTCACCGGCGCCGGCGCCGCCGCGCGAAACTCCATCGGTCTGGTGCTGGTCGGCGGCATGACAATCGGAACGATCTTCACGCTCTTCATCGTTCCATCGCTCTACATGCTCATCGCCAAAGAGCATCACGAGAAAGCCGTGGCCGAGACTGAAGAAGAACCGGAAGAGACCGAACTCACGCCGGAGTACGCGATGGCACGCGATGGGAACGGCAACGGCTGGAAACAAGCGTAACGCACGCATTGTTGTAGTCACTTGTCGCCGGCTGCGGCTAATTCCGTAGCGCCTCAGGCACGTTGCGCCTCGATCAATGACGAAGCCCGAATGAGGAAGACATTCGGAATCGGCAGTTCTAAATCCGGTTGAAGCCTGCGCGCTCCGAATCTATCATGGCCAACTTCTGAGGAGCCTTAGCTCAATTGGTTAGAGCGCTGCCCTGTCACGGCAGAGGTTGCGGGTTCGAGCCCCGTAGGCTCCGTAGACCAATTTCGGGCTTTCCTGGGTTTCATGACGGATTCATGACAAATTTAGGCCCGAAGAGAACTGGCCACGTTACGGTGTAGTCAACGTCCGGACCAAGGCTGCCAAATCGACTTCTTCATCCTTGCGACGAGCCCACGCCTCAGTTTCCGAACGGAACCAGGACATAATTTTAGGATGCGCTTTGCGCGCTTTCGCGTTCGCTATCTCCGAAAAATTCAATTGCAGCCAATTGAGAATTGTCTGCCGGAACACCTCTCGGAGCTCGGGATCGTCCGCGGCTTCAACAATCGTAAGACAGAAATCAAAATATTGTTCAGGCGTAAGGATGCCTAAATTCGCACACACGCTGAGACCGCGGATCGTTTGCGCGATAACAGACCGGCCCTTCTCAAGTCCAATACCATTCAACTTCGCCGACGCACTGTTTTGGAGTGCTCTTGTTTCTAACCAGCTCAATAGTTCTTTGCCGTAAACGCGTCCGCTACGAAATGCGGGGCATCCTTCGCGCTTGGCCTCGCGGATGTCGTCGATTTCGATGTTAAGCGCCGCTGCGGCGGCCGCTTGGTTGTCAAAATAGGCAGGTTGCTTGGGCATGGGTAGTCCCTCAAGCAGGATGTGTGTGAAGATTGAGATTTCATGGGAACACATTTTCACCATGCCGCGTACACAAACACCGACAGTTGGAACAACCGCGCGCCGGTGGTGGTTCGCGTAAAAGTTATCTATATGGGGGGAAGGTTATCCCGGCAAAGACATGCGACACCTACCTCGCGGCGCTTGTCGTAGCACTTCGAAAGGTGCGAGTTCCTACAGGTGAAGGCGAGACGATTGAGAAGGCCTTTGCGTCCGTCTCGAAGCTACCACCTTCTCAGCTGCCGATGATACCGGGCTATCCAAATGCGCCGGAGAGTGGCGCAGAGTAGCGGCACTTCACCGGGAACTGTCCCGGTCATGCCGCGGCAACACGTATTTCCTGAGTTGCCGCGATGGCGCGCGAGCCCATCCGGGACTGAGCTATCAAGCAGTTTCAGACATAAATCATACGCTTAAGCGGCTCGGTGTGATTAAGGTTGTTCGTGTCGGCGACCAGCGTCCGAACGGCAAGGCGTCAGAGTTTCCGGTAAAGAGCGTGGGTGGCACCTAATCCAATCTCACTTTTCTCGGAGAATGCCCCCAGCCTCCCCGGGGGTTGGCATGCCAAGTTTTAGCTTGGCTGTGCCTTCATCTCGCTTAGTGAAATTACCAGCGAGAATTTGACGGATGTGCAGTCTTTGCGCTCGCGACGGTTTCTAGGACTAATTTCTGCAGGGCCTGCAGCGCAGTGTGCGTAGCCATTGAGGCCTCGCTCCACGCTTCGGCCCGTTCCTTGGCCGATCGGACAGCATTTTCGGGCCCGTTGTTTCGTCCAGTTTTGGGCCGTTCGCGATGGGCAAACAGGTCACCGAGCTGTTGCTCGACAAACGCAGAAAGGAACTCCTCTGGAGAAATCGCCTCGCCGGGGGCATCTTGACGGGGATCGCACAGTCGGTGAAGCAAGTGGTCAGTTTCCTCTGACAAATTAATAAGGTAATGCATAAGCAGGTACGAACCGATACGGCCATTGTTACAAAAATCAAGCAACAAGATGTTGGGTTGGTTGCGTTGCATGCCACAATAAGGAGTGCAATTCCTTGGTGGCTTGGTTTTTAAGGCTTGCTGCACCCGAGGCAACTTTTTTTGTCATCGGTAAAATGTGCGACACTTGGGGCCGCAGTGCCGAGTGCAACCGCCGCCCAGCGCACATGAGCGCGGCGTTTCTTCGTCTGTTTCTCTCCAACAG